>ENA-OSEY01000702-OSEY01000702.1-marine-metagenome-genome-assembly--contig:-NODE-702-length-23774-cov-4.186732_pt1 | contig 23774 bp, 21 predicted proteins | sample MGYA00248465_ERZ534230 | MGnify/ENA primary metagenome ERZ534230 (study PRJEB26409, sample SAMN06344110) | marine metagenome | isolation source: Sea water from surface | place: Atlantic Ocean:Southern...
TATTGCACACAATTACATGGGGAGAACAACTGAATGTAATCATTTTAAAGTAGGAGAAAGTCTTGATATTGCAAGTTGGGATAGTTATCCTCTTGGGTTTTCAGAAGATCGTTTAGAAACTTCCGATGAAGAGAAAAGAAATTTTTATAGACAGGGTAACCCCGATTTCCAAGCTTTTCATCATGACTTATACCGCGCTGTTGGAAAAGGTAGATGGTGGATTATGGAACAACAACCAGGGCCAGTAAATTGGGCTCCATATAATCCAGCCCCCCTTGATGGTATGGTTAGACTTTGGACTTGGGAAGCCTTTGCGCACGGCGCTGAAACTGTTTGTTACTTTCGCTGGAGGCAGGCACCTTTTGCACAAGAGCAAATGCATGCAGGATTATTACGACCAGACAGTGTCCCAGCACAAGGTTTCTATGAAGCAAAAAAAGTTGTTGAAGAGTTAAACTCTGTAAAAGGATTAGAAGTAAATACTGCGCCAATTGGGATAATTTTTGATTATGATGCAGATGCTATGTGGAATATTCAGCCACAAGGGAAGGGCCTATCATATTTTGGTTTAATATTTGATATTTACAGTTCTTTAAGAAGATTAGGCTTTTCAATAGACTTTTTATCTCCTAATGCTACAAATTTTAATGACTATAAATTGATTATTGCGTCTGGAATGATGCATATTCCCGATAAACTAAAAGAGCTGCTTCAGAATAGTGACGCTGAAATATTATTTGGACCTAGAAGTAATGCTAAATCAGAAAATATGTATATTGAAACCAAGTTGCCTCCAAATTTATCAAAAATAGATGTGACTGTTGATCGAGTTCAAACACTTAGACCTGATATCAACATCCCTTTAGAAATAAATGGGAATGCTAAATACTATATAGAAGAATTAGAAGGAAAAGCAGAAGATATTATTAAAACTTCATCAGGTATCAGTGTATTAAAATCTAAAAATAATATTAATTATCTAGGAAGTTGGCTAGATGGTAATGGTTTTGATGAACTTTTTATAAGTTTGTGCAACAAAATCAATCTTGATTATACTGTAATGCCGTACGGTGTAAGAAGAAGAGAAACTACAGATCATTACTATTGGTTTAATTATAATGAAAATGAAATAAAAACTATAATTGGTTCAATCAAGGGAGCTGATTTTGTCAAAATTAAAAAATAATATTACTCAATTTTTTATTATTTCTTGTATAAGTTTCGTTCTATATATTTTTCAATAATGGCAGAGACAAGAAAAATTAAACCAGATTTAATTACTTTTGACGTTTACAGTGCATTAGTTGATTATTCTTCAGGTTTAAAAGATATATTTTCTGAATGTAGTGGTTTATCAAATAAAAAATCTATAGATTTAGTGCTTCAGTGGCGCTTAAAGCAACTTCAAGTTTTACAAATAAGCAATTCCTTAAATCAAAAAAGAATGCCTTTTATTAAATGTACTGAAAATTCTTTGGACTTTATTTGCAAAGTTAATGACATAAAAATAAATGAAAATCAAAAAAAACACCTTATTCAAGCCTGGGATAACTTACCTTTATGGCCCGAAGCAGAAGAGGTTATTACTGCGTTAATTAAAAAGAACTACAAAATTGCAGTTCTCTCGAATGGTGATCATGAGATGCTTCAAAATCTTTGTAATTCGTATAATTTTACTTTTAATCATATTCTTTCAACTGATGTAAACGGATATTATAAACCACACCATTCAGTATACAAACTACCAGAAAATGTTTTAGGGATAAAATCAGACAATGTATTGCATGTAGCTGGGAGTGAGGTTGATGTTATTGGATGTGTCTCATATGGCATGCCTTGCTATTGGTCAAATAGAAATGATGATATTTTAGTTTATCAAAACCTATCACCAATGTATACATTTAAAAACTTAAAAGGCCTAGTTAAGATATTGAAATAAAACTATTTTCTTAATGATTTTTTGCCAAATTTTGCTTTACTAAAGTATGCAGCTTGCGCAAACCAATTAACAATTCTCGATCTGCTTTCCACTTTACTATTTTGAGGTTCAGGCGAACTTAGTTGCAAATAATTAAGTTTTACTTTTCCAAAGTTTTCTAAAACTTGTGTATTTGAGGTGAATTTTGCTTTATTGCTTGGATTTAAATCTTTATAAAAACTATCTGTTACTAGCCAGTATTCATTGCTTTCAATGCCATTTTTAAGCATTCTATGAGTGAAAATTACATCCTCTCCAGCTAGTTCCTCAAAATTTCTAATTTTTTTAATCGCAAAATTACCTTTATGAGCGACAATTTTTAGGCGAAGGTTCTTAGACTCTAAGCAAGGTTCACATCCACAGGCTCTAACAAATACTAAACTTGAAGCTTTTTCATTAAAAGATTCATTAGCTTTATCCATAATTCTAATTATATCATCAGCTTGATTTTTACTATCATTGCTCTCGATATAGAAAAATGCAGCATCTCCCTCTAGTTTGTTTAATTTAAGTGTGGGTTCTATTACTTCAATAACAGCTTCCAAAAGATCAGAAACTATTGCTTCTGCATGAAATTCAAAATTATCTGCAATTATTTTTCCTAAAACGTTTTTCTGTCTTAAATTATGTAATTTAACAAAATTAGTGTAACCACTTATATCAGCGATTAATAAGTATCCAGAATTAGACAAAAAAATTCTCCAAAAAGTTTATTTAATAAAAACATGATTGATGCAAAATAACAAAACTTAATTTCAATGGATATTATATATGGCGGGCGCTCAGGGATTCGAACCCTGGAAGGGCTTTCACCCTTAACGGTTTTCAAGACCGTCGCATTCAACCACTCTGCCAAACGCCCCTTATATTTATCAAATAACTTGATGCAAAATATAAATCAATGCATTGTTTAAATAACTTTTAAATTTATTTCAACAAATAGTTTTAAATATTTATGAAAAATAAAAGCATAATTTTAATCACTAGCTTTTTTATTATTTTTTCAAACTATTCATTTGCACATGATAGTTTTGAAAAATGGCTCAATGAATTTAAAGCTGAAGCAATTTCTAGAGGCATTTCAGAAAAAACTTTAGAAGTGCTTAATAATGCAAAGCCATCTGAGAAAACTATCAAACTTGACAGAAATCAACCTGAATTTAAATTAACTTTTCAAAAGTATAAGAGTAAAGTTGTCTCTGATTACAGGCTCAAAAAAGCAAAAATTGAATACAAAAAAAATAAACCTCTTTTAGATAAGATTGAAAAAAAATATGGTGTTAATGGAAGGTTGCTGATTTCCTTATGGGCTATTGAGTCAAATTTTGGAAATAATATGGGGAAGTTTAACCTTTTTCATACACTTGCAAGTTTAGCTCATGATGGACGCAGGAGTAAGTTTTTTAAAAAAGAACTATTTAATGCTTTAATGATAATAGAAAAAAATATGGTTAATAATACTAATTTAAAAAGTGGCTGGGCGGGAGCAATGGGACAGTGTCAATTTATGCCAAGCTCTTTTTTGAAGTATGGTGTTGATGAAAATAAAGATGGCAAAATTGATATATGGTCTGATAAAGAAGATATATTTGCTTCAATGGCAAATTATCTAAGTAAAAATGGATGGAATGATCGTTATATATGGGGCAGAGCAGTTTCTGGCAAAAATTTTAATGAACCAATTAAGTATAATAAAAAAGTTAAATATCTATCAGAATGGTCAGAATTGGGACTTCATCAAACTAATGGAAAAATACTCCCTAAAGTAGATATTAAAGCAAAACTATTAGTAATAGATAAATCTAATAAAAACCTTTTTTTAGTGTATGATAATTTTGAAACTCTTCTTAAATGGAATAGATCTAATTATTTTGCATTATCAGTTGGCATTCTTTCGGATACTTTAATTAATTAAATGAAACTATATTTAAATTTAAAAAATGCATGGAAAATTTTTATATCAGTTTTCATTCTTTCTTCCTGCTCAGATATTGGTGGAATAGTTGAAGTTGCTGTAAAGGATAGTGTTAACAACCCTTTAGATTCAAAAGAAATTATTCAGAGCGTTGACAACACCAATATGTCTACTTCCTATAAAGAAAAAATAACTCAAAACAATTCAAGCATTCAAACATTACCTAAAGTAGTTTCAAGCCCAAGATATAAAATTGGCAACCCATACGAGATAAAAAATATTTGGTATTACCCTAAGAGAGACCTCACTTATGAAGAAACAGGCATAGCTTCCTGGTATGGTAAAGAATTCCATGGCAAACTCACTGCTAATGGGGAAATATTTAATAAAGACATTATTAGTGCCGCTCATAAAACCCTGCCTATGCCAAGCATGGTAAGAGTAACGAATTTAGATAATGGAAACGTTTTAAATGTTAGAATAAATGATAGGGGCCCTTACATCCATGGTAGAATAATTGATTTATCAGAAAAAGCAGCTGATTTGTTAGGTTTCAAAGATGTAGGAATTGCAAGGGTAAAGGTAAAAATTTTAGTTGAAAAATCTTTATGGCTTGAGAGGTCAGCTAAAGAAGGTAAATTTCCTGGTAGTGAAGTCACATCAAATGAAATTATCAAACTTCCAAATATTAACTCTGCCTCCAGACCAAAAGTTTCCATAATTAATACTGTAACGGATAGTAATAGTGGCAAGTTAGCGAAAAAAAATGAAATAAAGACAAGTTTTACAGAAATACTTGCTTCATCACGTCAAGGCAACCTTAGGAAAGTTGAACCGCAAGAAACCAAAGTATGGGTTCAAGTAGGTGCATTTGCTTCTTCACTAAATGCTAACAAAGTTGTGTCAAAAATATCTCATATTTATGACACAAACATCACTACAATAGAATTAAAAGGTCGTATTTTACATAGAGTTAGACTTGGTCCAACACAAGAAATAGAAAAAGCAGACGAAATTCTTACGAAAGTCTTTCAATTAGGATATAATGGATCAAAAATCATTGTAGAATAATTTATACTAAAGGATTAAAAATGAAATTTAATAAATTTCTAATAGCAATATTTTTTTCAATAATTTTTAGTAACAATGCGTTTTCTATGGATACTGTTGCTAAACAAGCAATAATGATTGATTTTGATACCGGTCAAATAATATTAGAAAAAAATCCTGACGAATTAATGAAGCCAGCATCAATGGCTAAGTTAATGACAATATATATAGTTTTTGAAAAAATAAAAAATAAGAGTATTTCTTTAGACGATAAATTTATTGTGAGTGAAAAAGCTTGGAAAAAAAGAGGATCAAGAACTTTTTTAGAACCAGGTCAAAATGTTACAGTTTCTGATTTATTAAGAGGTGTGATTGTTCAATCAGGAAATGACGCTGCAATTGTTTTAGCTGAAGGAATTTCAGGCACTGAAGATATTTTTTCAGATCTAATGAACTCTGTAGCTCGTGAATTAGGCATGAAAAATACAACATTTAGAAACTCAACAGGCTGGCCAGATCCTGAACAAAATACCAGTGCACGAGATCTATCAATACTTTCAACAAATTTGATTAAAAATTTTCCTGAATTATATAAAATGTTTGCTGAAATTTCTTTTACTTATAATGGAATTAAGCAGGGAAATAGAAATCCAATACTATATAACAATCTTGTTTTTGGCGCAGATGGATTAAAGACTGGTCATACTGAAGAATCTGGTTATGGACTTACTGCTTCTGCGCAACAAAAGAACTTAAGATTTATTTTAGTCTTAAATGGAATGACGTCTATGAGACAAAGAAAGCAGGAGTCATCAAGATTATTAAATTCTGCTTTTCGTGAATATAAAAAATTAAATTTATATTTATCTAATGATAATGTTACTAAAGCAAAAGTTTTTCTTGGAGAAATGGAAGCTGTTCCTCTTATAGTCAAACAAGATATTAGCTTACTACTAAATTCAATCGAACAAAGAGAAATGATTGTAAAAGCTATTTGGAATGAACCAATTTCCGCACCAATTCAAAAAGATACAGAATTAGGTAAGCTTTTGATAAAAGTTTCTGATGAAAAAACTCTTTCATTTCCTCTATACTCAGGTAAAGAAGTAAAGAAACAAAGTTTTTTTAAAAGAATAGGATCAACAATTGACTTTATTATTTGGGGCTCTGTAAAGTAATTCAAGTTTAAAGGTATAGAAAATTGTTTATTACATTTGAAGGAGGTGAGGGGTCTGGCAAATCAACCCAAATAAACTTACTATCCAAATTTCTGCTTTCAAAATTATATAAAGTATTTGTTACAAGAGAGCCTGGTGGGTCTGTTGGAGCAGAGACTATAAGACAACTTCTTGTAACAGGCAATCCTAACCGTTGGGACGCTCATACAGAAGCTTTGTTAATGTATGCAGCTAGAAGAGATAATTTTATTAGAATAATTAAGCCTAAGTTATCTGAAGGGAATATTGTTATTAGTGACAGGTTCTCAGATTCAACAAAAGTATACCAAGGATACGTTGGAGGTATTTCAGATGCAAATATTGACTTACTTCATAAATTTTCATTAGATGACTTTTACCCAGACCTTACTTTTTTTCTTGATTTAGATGTAAGCAAAGGACTTGAAAGAGCAAATTCTAGAAAATCTAATGAAAAACGATTTGAATCAAAAGGCTTAGAATTTCATGAAAATATTAGAAAATCTTATTTAAAACTGGCATCAGATGAACCAGTAAGGATATATATTATAGATGCATCAAAATCTATTTCTAAAATTCATTATGAAATAACCAAAGTAGTTGAAAAATTTCTTACCAAAAATAAATGAATAAAGAAATTACCTTAAAAAAAAATATTGGCTATGAAAATTTAGAAAGCCAATTCCAGAAAATAGTTTCATTAAGGAAAAATCAAACATGGATGCTTGTTGGAAGGAAAGGGATTGGCAAGAGAACACTATCTATGAGATTTGCAGCTTTTGTTATCAATAATTTTAATAGCAAATGGGAAGAAACAAAATTAACTGATGAGCTTTTTAAAAAGGAAACTGACAACTTATTTTATATTACTTCACTAGATGAAAAAGTTTCTGGGAAAATTTCTAAGGAACAAATTGACAATTTATCATCTAAATTTCGATTTTACTCATCGAATGCAAATAATAGGGTAATAATTATTGACAAATTTAATTGGCTTACAATGAATGCCATGAATTCAATGTTAAAATTTTTAGAAGAACCACCAAAAGGTTTATATTTTTTTTTAATCGTAGATGAACTTACAAATGTCTTACCTACAATACAATCAAGATCCCAAAAACTTTTTTTTCAAAATCATAGTTTCGAGAGTTGTGAAAAAATTTTAAATGAAAATACACAATCAGAACAAAAAGAGGAAATTGAAAATTTAATTAAACTTTCTAATTTTTCACCAGGCATATCACTTGAAATTTTAACTTCTTCAGGCATTGAACTATATATTGATTTGTTAGAGACATTTTTAAAAAAAGAGAAAATTCGAAATTGTTCAAAAAAAATTATCTCAAATACAAAAAATCAAATAACGAATATATGGATTGTTGAATTTCTTTTAAAAAGATTATTATCTAATTGTTTGAAGTATTCAATAAATGATCAATTAGTAATAAATAATCTCATACTAAATGAAAAAGAAATTATTATTCATATTTTAAATATTAAAAATATAAATGAATTATTGGAATTATTGGATGATTTGAATTATAGATTAACACGAGTAAAAACATTTAATTCAAGCTTAGAGTTTGAAATTTTTCAATTTTTAAATAGATTTCACTGATTTTCTGGAATTTTTTAATGGATAAAAATTATTATATAACCACACCAATATATTATGTAAATGATAAACCGCATATTGGTCATGCGTATACAAGTATTGCTTGTGACGTTTTAGCAAGGTTTAAAAGATTAGACGGATACAGTGTAAAGTTTTTAACAGGAACTGATGAACATGGACAAAAGGTTGAAAAAGCAGCTAAATCACAAAATAAATCTCCATTAGAGTACGCAAATTTTATTAGTAAAGATTTTAAATCCTTAACAAAAACCTTAAACCTTTCGAATGATGATTTTATAAGAACCACAGAAAAGAGACATATATTAGCCGCACAAAGTTTATGGAGTAAATTATATGAAAATAAACATATTTATTTAGATAAATATTCAGGATGGTATGCTTTAAGAGATGAAGCTTTTTATTCTGAAAAAGAAATTATCAATGGCAAAGCTCCATCTGGAGCTGATGTATCTTGGGTTGAAGAGGAAAGCTATTTTTTTGATTTATCAAAATGGCAGGATAAATTATTGGAATTTTACAATAAAAATCCTAATTTTATTCTTCCAAAAAGCAGAATGAATGAAGTTAAAAGCTTTGTCAAAGGAGGTTTAAGAGACTTGTCTGTGAGTAGGACAAGTTTTGAATGGGGGGTTAAAGTTCCTAATAATGATAAACATATAATGTATGTATGGTTAGATGCTTTGACTAACTACCTTTCCGCAATAGGATACCCTGACACCTTAGAAAATGAATATGTTAATTTTTGGCCAGCAGATATTCATATGGTTGGAAAAGATATACTAAGATTTCATGCTGTATACTGGCCAGCATTTTTGATGGCAGCTGAATTACCTCTGCCAAAGCGAGTTTTTGCTCATGGTTGGTGGACTAATGAAGGTAAAAAAATATCAAAATCTGAAGGAAACGTTATTGATCCATTAGAAATTATAAGCTCTTACGGACTTGATCAGATAAGATATTTTCTTCTAAGAGAAGTGCCATTTGGAAGTGACGGAGATTTTTCTAAAACTGCTCTATTAGCAAGAATAAATGGAGACCTTTCAAATGATTTAGGGAACCTTTGTCAAAGAGTAATTTCAATGATTTATAAAAATTGCAATGGTTTTATACCAAGAAAGTGTGAAAAATTAAATGATAGAGATATTATTTTTTATAATAAATCCAATGCTTTATATGAAAAAGTTAAAAATGAAATTGATAAACAATCATTTCATGAAGCTATAAAATTAATTTGGACATTTATTTCAGATGCTAATAAATATGTAGATGAACAGGCGCCCTGGAAGCTTAGAAAAACTGATGAAAGAAGGATGAATGATGTTCTCTGGATTCTAGCTGACACAATAAGAAAAATTGCAATTATAGTTCAACCATTCATGCCTGATTCATCAACTAAAATTTTGGATCAACTATCTATTGATATATCAGAAAGAGATTTTAGCTATTTAGATAGCAAACATGCAATAAAAACAAATAAAATAAATTCACCTTCACCTATATTCCCAAGAATTGAGGAATAGGATGAATGAGATTGGAGAAATTGAATTTATAGATTCACATTGCCACCTAGATTATGAACAATTATCAAATGATCTGCAAAGTATCATTAAACGCGCAAAAGAATTCAATGTTAATAAACTAATTACTATATGTACTTCTCTTGAAGAAATAAAAAAAATAGAGGAAATCTCTTCAGAATATAATTTTATTTGGCATACTGCAGGCATACATCCACACAAAGCTAGTATAGATAAGTTTGCAAAAGATTTTAATGTAATTAACAAAAATTGTGTACATAAAAAATGTGTAGGAGTAGGGGAAGCTGGTCTTGATTATTATTATGATTTTGCTCCTAAAAAGGATCAGATAGATAGTTTTGAAACTCAGATAAATGTGTCACAATCAATAAGAAAACCAATTGTTATCCATTCTAGGGATGCTGACAAAGATATGGAAGAAATTTTAATTTCAAAATACAAAGAAAAATCATTTAGTGGAGTTCTTCATTGTTTCACAGGCAGTAAAAAATTAGCTAAAGCAGCTCTAGATATTGGTCTATATATTTCATTTAGTGGCATAGTAACTTTTAAAAACTCAAGTGAGTTACAAGAAATTGCTTCTTATGTCCCATCAGACAGATATTTGGTTGAAACAGACTCTCCTTTCTTATCGCCTGTACCCTTTAGAGGAAAAATCAATGAACCAAAAAATGTATATTTCATAGGAAAATTTATTTCAAATTTAAGAAAAATTTCAATTGATTTAGTATCACAGCAAACGTATCAAAATACGTTAAATTTGTTTTCTTACATGAGGAATAATTAATATGAAAATTACTATGTTAGGGTGCGGAACATCAGTTGGAGTTCCTTCGTTGGGGATTTTAGGTTGGGGTAAATGCAATCCAAATAATCCCAAAAACAGAAGGCAAAGATCTTCAGTATTAATTCAAGAAAATGGATTTAATATTCTAATTGACGCTGGTCCAGATGTCAGAAATCAACTTCTAGACACTAAAATAGAAAAAATTGATGCAGTTTTGATAACTCATACACATTCTGATCATATCTCTGGTTTACATGAATTAAGGCCATTCTTTTTTGGGAATAGAAAAAATATTCCCATTTATGGCAACAAAAATTCAATTACTGAAATTTATAAACAATTTGACTTTCTTTTTGATAAAAAACCAACATCTCCTAGTTATTTTATTCCACCAATGTCATTAAATGAAATCAAAGAAGGAAATATTGACTTTTTTGGCTTTGATTTAGATATTTTTATTCAAGATCATGGAAATACTCAATCACTTGGTTTTAAATTTAATAATAAATTTGCTTATAGCACTGACGTTGTGAAAATGCCTGAAAAAAATTTTGAATTACTAAATAATTTAGATCTTTGGATAGTTGAGGGCTTAAGAGATGATCCTCATGAGGCTCACGCTCATTTTGATCTTACTTTTGAATGGATTAATCGTGTGAAACCAAAGAAATCTATTTTGACACATTTAGGCCATGTAGACTATGATTATGTGTTATCAATTTGTCCTGAAAATGTTTATCCTGGTTATGATGGTATGACTTTTGATTTATAAATCTAATTTATTCTATATTTGTCATAATATATATTATGCGACATTATATTAAAAAGTGAAATTATGAATTATCAAAAATTAACACCCGAAATTGGTGCTATAATTAACGATATAGACTTAAATAATAATTTAAATGAAAATGCATATAATAAAATATATGAGATATTAATTGAAAACTTAGTAATAATTTTTAAAAAAACTAATATAACAAATCAAAACCATATTAAGTTTGCTAAGAATTTTGGTAATTTAGATGAACCACATCATGTGTACCCACATGTAAAGGATTATAAAAATATAGTTTTACTAGAAAATGATGAAAATAATCCACCAGATACAAATAGTTGGCACACAGATCTAACATTTAAGATTAACCAACCTTTTGCATCAGTTTTAGTTGCAAGAGCGGTTCCAGATATAGGAGGAGATACATTATGGTCTAGTTGCTATGCAGCTTACAACAGATTACCTAATGATATGAAAAAATATTTAGAAAATTTAAAAGTAATTCATGATTTTGGAGATTTTAGGAATTCGTTAGCCAAAAATACTAGTGATGAAGAAGCAATTAAATTATTAAACGAAAATGTTCAAAAATTTGGACATAATATACGCCCAATAATTGGCATACACCCTATTACAAAAAAGAAATACCTAAATTTCAATGAATCATTTTCATCATATATAATTGGGCTTACAATCAATGAATCAAACTCTTTGAAAACATTTTTAACTAATCATATGAATAAGCCAGAAGACCAAATGAGATGGAAATGGTCAACTGGAGACATGGTAATGTGGGACAATAGAGTTACAATGCATTATGCTGTATCAGATTATATGCCTAACTATAGATGTATGAATAGGATAACTGTGGTTAACGATATTAGAGCAAATAAAAATTAATTTACCATGGTATAAATTCACCATTATAATCCCAAAATTTACCTGAATTCTTAATTGTTAAATTTTCAATTACATTTCTAATACCTGTAACACTTGTATTGACGTCAATTAAAGCATTCAAACCTCCAGAGTCAGTCTTAACCCATCCAGGACTAATTGAAGCAACTGATATACCCTCGCCCAGTAAATCAATAGATAATGATTTAATGACTTGATTTAAAGCACTTCTGCTTGATCTGGACATATACATTGATCCACCAGTATTTTCAGTAATTGAAGCTGGTTTGGAAGAAATAAAAACCATTTTCTTTTCTTTCCCTAACATAATATTTTTATAAAGTAACTGAGCTAATAATAATGGCGCAATACAATTAGCTTTAAAAATTGGTAACCAATTCTCTGTTTGTATATGCCCAAAAGCATTTAATTTATTAAGTGATATTCCAGTATTCGATAACTTTGCATTTCGACTGTAACCAAATGTTACACCTGCATTATTAATAAAAATATCAATTGGTATATCTTTTATTTCTAAAGAAAAATCTTCAATAGATTTTTCATCTAGTAGTTCCATTTGGTAAATACTTATTTTATCAGGAAATGAATTAACCAATCCATTTAAGCCGTCTAATTTAGAAAGGTTCCTACAAGTAGCAATTACTTTAAATCCCTCATTAAGATATTGCCTTGCAAACTCAAGCCCAATTCCTTTGTTTGTACCAGTTACTAAAATAGTTTTCATAAAATCTAACTAAGGTATTAATACAAAATTACCAAAATGATTTTTTTTGAGAAATTCTTTTTGGGCTTCAATTATATTTGATAGTTTAAACGTTTTTGATAATAACGGTTTTATCCTTCCCTCCTCTATATATTTTATTAAATTTAAGAAGACTTGCTCTTCCCAGGTTGTACATCCAAACATTGAAATATCTTTCAAATATAGATCACGTAAATCGAAATTAACAATTGGATTTCCAATAGCACCTGCACTTACATACCTTCCCCCAGGAGCAATTATTTTTAAAAAGTCTGAAAAGTTTTTGCCCCCTACCACATCAACAACTAAATTAATATTATTCTCACCTAAAACTTTCAATAAGTTAGAATTTCTTGGAATAACTTTATCTGCACCTGCTTGTATTGCATAAGAAGATTTCTCTTCACTGACTATTGCAATTACATTACAACCTCTCAGTTTTGCAAGCTGAATAGTTGCAGATCCAACTCCACCAGAAGCACCAGTTATAAGAACAGTATCATTTTGATTACAATTGGATATTAAAAGCATATTTTCAGATGTACCATAAGAACAAGGTATTGTTGCTAACTCCGCGTCAGACCAACCACAATTAATAGGAAATACCTCTGAGGCAGGAACTTTTACGTATTCTGCAAAAGCGCCATCAAAATTTGAAGCCATCCAAACCTTTTGTCTTGAGCTAAAGCCTTCAAGTCTCATACATGAGCGAATAATTACTCTTTTTCCCAAAAGAGAATTAAATTTATTTTCTTTACATTTTACAACTATACCACAGCAATCAGTACCTTGAATAAGAGGAAATTTTGTTTCTCCATCCCATCCAGCATTTTTGTAATCTCTACCTTTTTCAGTATTTTTATGTAAAGTTTCAGTTCCTGATTGAACAGAAGATGAATACCAACCAATTCTAGTATTAATTTCTGTATTATTTATCCCTGCCGCTAAGACCTTAACTAAAACCTCATTTTTATTAATTTCAGGGGTATCTACTATTTTATGAGAAAGTTTATCAAAACCACCATTCCCAGTTGTTACAATTGCAAACATCTGTTTAGGAATATCAAAATTTTGAGACATATAATTATATTGTTAAAATAAAATATCTTCAGTTACAATGCCCCTTATACTTTGGTATTTTATTGATATATCTTTTTCTTCAAGGGCTTCTATTTCTTGCCAAATAGGCAAACACTTTTTAAATGATATATCATCTTTGTATTCAAATAAGTAACCATTTCTGAATACATTTTCTTTATTCCAAATTCTCATGGAAACCATTCTTAAAAGACCATTTTCTTTTAACTTTGGTAAATATTTATCTTTTATTTGGTTCCATCTATAATCATTTAACTCCAAATCTTTCTCAGTTTGAAAATCTTGTGTGGTGTAATTAATTAACTTTGAGTTGGACATTTTTTAATTATGCCATAAATCTTTACTTTTTAATTCTTCCATTGATTGAATAATACCTTGTCTTAATATACTTACAATTTTATCGATATCATTTTTATTTATTATCAATGGAGGTGAAAGAATACACATATTTATTGCTGGTCTTAATAAAAGGCCTAATTTTTGACAGTGTTTATCTATAATTTCTCCTACTTTAAGATCAAGTGCCAATGGGTTTTCTTCATTATAATCAGCAACACATTCTATACAAGCCATTAAGCCCTGCCCTCTAACATCACCAACTATTGGTAAATCTAATAAGGTTTTTAATTTTTCTTGAAAAACAGGTCCTAATTCTAGAGCATTTTCTAAAATACCGTTTTCCATTAATTCAATATTTTTAATCGCTACTGCACAACCTATAGGATGACTAGAATATGTTAATCCATGACCAAACATAGCATCAGCATGGTTTGAACTTCGTAAATTTTTTATAAGCTTATTAGAAATAGCAATACCACCAAGTGGAAAATATCCAGATGTAACTCCTTTGGCAAAAGTTATTATATCAGGTATAATATTAAATACCTTTTCTGAAGCAAAAATATGTCCCATCCTCCCAAAACCGGTAACGACCTCATCTGCAATAAAAATTATATTATTTTTTTTGCAAATATCTCTTACCCTTTTTAGATAATTTTTAGGTGGAACTATTACACCACCTGAAGCTTGAATTGGCTCACCAATAAATGCTGCAATATTTTTAGCTCCCTTATCTTTAATTACACTACTCAACTCTTTGATCAAATCATCTTCAAACTCTTCAATGCTTTTCCCATTTAATTTCCTAAATGAATTAGGACTAGATAATTTAACGATATTTGTATTTTCATAATTCATCCAATCACTAGTTCTTGATTTTCCATTCAAAGATGCTGTTAGATAAGTACTTCCATGATAACCATCTTCTCTACATAAAATTAATTTTTTCTCAGGTAAGCCAAGTACATTATTATAGTACTGTACAAACCTCAATGCACTTTCAACAGCGGTAGATCCTCCTGTTGTAAAAAAAACATTATTTAAATCACCAGGTGCATAATCAGAGATCATTTTTGATAATTGAGCAGAGGGTTCATTGGTAGTGTACCATGGTGAATTATAAGATAAATTCATAGCTTGATTATACATAACTTTAGCTATTTCTTCATTTCTATGACCAATGTTCGAACACCACATGCCTGCGGGGCCATCAATTAGTTTGTTTCCATTTTTATCTTCTATGTAAATTCCATCACCATTTGTCACGATATCTCGATATTCATCACCTATAGAACTTGCATATGGCCAAGGTTGAATTAAGTGCTTTTTAATATTATTGGTTATGGTGTCTGATAAATTTTTCATAAATTTCCATTAATTAATTACTGTAGTATATAAATCTTCTCGTCTATCTCTAAATAATCCCCATTCTGATCTTTTATTTTGCAAACCTTCTAAATCAAATGCATATGAAGCATATCCCTCTTTATCACTATTCATTTCTTTAACAACTTCTCCAGTTTCATTTATAATTAGTGAGTGACCATAAAAATTCATTTTTACATTGTTATTTAATTCATCTCCAATTCTGTTACTAGCAATAACTCCAACCATGTTGGCTGCAGCATGCCCTCTCATTACAGTTTGCCAATGATTTTTTGAATCTATGGTTGGGTCTTGGGGTTCACTTCCAATAGCAGTAGGATAAAGAAGCAAATCTGCTCCTTCTAAAGCCATAAAACGAGCACATTCTGGAAACCATTGATCCCAACAAATACCAACACCAATTTTACAAACACTTGTTTCCCATACTTTAAATCCACTATTTCCAGGGGAAAAATAATACTTTTCCTCATAACCAGGATTTTGAGGTATATGACTCTTCCTGTATTTTCCTAAAACTTCACCATTACTATCTATAATAGCTACGCTGTTATAATAAGAATTTTTATCCTTTTCAAAAAAACTTATCGGCAAAACTACACTCAATTTTGAAGCAATTTTGGAAAATTTTTCAATTAAATAATTATTTTCAAATGGCTGAGCTAATTTAAAAAATTTTGGGTCTTGAGAAGAACAAAAATATGGGCTTGAAAAAAGCTCTTGCAACAAAAATATATTTACACCCTCTTTAACAGCATCAGTTATTATTTTTTCAGCTTTATTTATATTTTCATCTTGGTCCCATGAGCAACTTATTTGAGAGCACGCTACAATTGGATTAACCATTTTCGAATCCCTCTAGAGTATTTACAGTATTTACACCAATTTCTTTTATGGAATACCCCCCCTCCATTACAAATAAAGTTGGAATACTAAGTTTAGATAATTTTCTCCCTATATCGATAAAATTGTTGCTTTTCAATTTAAAAAAACTAATTGGATCTTTTTCATACGCATCAACACCTAAAGAAATTACTAATGCATCTGGCTTAAACTTTTTTATTTCTTTGATTGAATTATCAAATGCCTCCAACCAAATTTGAAAGTTTGTACCAGGTGGCATTGGAAAATTAGAATTATAACCTTCACCATTGCCTGAACCTCTTTCATCCGAATGCCCTAAAAAATGAGGAAATGCAAACATTGGATCACCATGTAATGAAGCATAAAACACATCTGACTTATCATAAAAAATTGATTGCGTACCGTTACCGTGATGAAAATCTATATCTAAAATAAATATTTTTTTAGCCCCCAATTCTTTAAATCGTTCTGCAGCAATTGCTGCATTATTAAAGAAACAGTAACCGCCATATTGATTTTTAGAAGCATGATGCCCTGGAGGCCTACATAAAGCAAAAATCCCTGATAGTTTATCTTTTACTAAAGTATCAACAGCAGAAATTGCAACTCTCACTGCCTCATAAGCCGCTTCTATGGATCCATTAGAAATAGAGGTTTCACCTGCAAGTGAGTAGTAACCAAGTTTACCTTCAATAAATGTGGGTATTTTCTCAGAGTTCATTGACCTACTCGGCCAAACAGTAGGTATAGCTTCTCCTTTAAATCCTTCTTTTGTCCATTCATTCCATGCATTATCTAAAAATTTAATATAGTCTTGGTCATGAACTTTGCCTATAATATTTAGGTTAACTTTATTTGGATTTAAAATTTCTCCAAGACCTCTTGTTTTGATTTCATCAACAATAAAATCTAATCTTTGGGGTCTTTCAAAAGGCTTTACTAGTTCACCACCATAAAGTTCGGTATTTGCGTCTCTTAACTTATGCTTTTCTGAAAAAAATGTTTTCATTGTTTTATTCTATAGGAGTATTTTTAATTTTATAGTCTTGGCTACCTATCAAAAATATAGAGCCAATAATAAATAATGTACTGATAAATTTTACCACTGTAAACATTTCACCAAAAATAATAAAACCCCAAATAAATCCTGCTGGCATAACTAAATAAGATCCTAAATTAATAAAAACTGCACCATTGTGCTTGAGAAGATAAAAAAACAATGCAATTTCTATGAATGTGACAATGCTGAGCCACCAAAAACTCTCTAATTTAAACCAATATGTATACTCTTCTATTGATGTACCCATAATAAAATTTAAAAAAATAATTAAAATTAGAGAAGCTAAACATTCACCAAATGCAACCTGAAAAGTATTTAACTTTAGAGGCCAAAATTTTTCCATAAAAATGGCATCGAATGAATAAGACAAAGGAACAATTAAAGCTAATATTGCCCATATATTCAATGTGTTATCAGAATTTCCAAATATTATGAACGAAACTCCAACCAAGCCTGATAGTGTACCTAATATAAGCCTTAAATTAATTGATAATAATCTAAATAACCAAACTATTAATAATGTGAAAACGGGTACACTTGAGACAATTAGAACTAAAATTCCAGAGTCAATTTTTGGAGCAACTAAAAACTCTACATATAACGGAATTACATAAGCAAAAATTCCAGCTATTATAAAAAAAATTGACTTTCTCAGTGTGAATTTAAAAATTTGATTGTTTATTTTTAAAACGAGATAAAATAAAAAACACAATATTAATAATAGAGGCACTAAAATTGAAAAAGGATTATTATCTGCCTCAACTAGCTTTACCAATGAGAAATGAAGAGCCCATAATGATGATAAAACAAACAAAAGTATTGTGCTTTTGTATTTGTTTATAATTTTCATAAATTTAGCTAATGATTTCTGTTATTTCTCGTTTAAATGGTAAAGTATTATCATCAACTGCTTTATCAAGGTTAAACGCATAATTATAACCAGCATAAGTAGCCCATGCAATGGGCGCAGGAGCATTAGCATCACCTATTATATCTATGGACTTTATATGTTTGTGTCTCGTAATTTCATCTTGTGAAAATGATTTATATAGTTCATTTAAAGGCTGTCTACTGGTTACAAACAAAATATTACCAGTCTCTAATGAACTAATCTTACCAGTATATTTACAAGACAAATCGACTGTATCTCGCCCTACTTTGGAAATTGATTTGTTACAAATTATTTGCACACCCAATTCAATGAGTCTTTTTTGGATAAATGGTTGGTCCAAAGTATTCAATGACCATTCTGAAACAATACTGGCAGGTGTCACAAATACTACCTCATTACCTTCCTTAACCAATTTTTCAGCTAATACACTAGCCATATAATAATGATCATCATCAAAAATAACTACTTTACCATCAATCTTTTTATCACTCATAATATCATCAGGAGTATAAATATTCATCGAGTTGTCAATTTCTAATGGATGTAAATTAATTCTTCCTACACCGTCATTTCTCCATTTTGAACCAGTAGCAAAGCAAATATGTTCAAAATCAAATTCCAATATATCCTTTTTAGTAATTTCACTTTCAAGATAAATATTAACATTTTTAAGTTTATTAATTTGACCCTCTCTGTAATCTACAACCCTTCCCCAAGCACTCAAACCAGGTAACAACCTTTCTTTAGATACTCTTCCTCCAATTTGAGCATCTTTTTCCGCCAGGGTAACATCATAACCCCTTTTTGATAGACATCTTGTAGCCTCTAATCCTGCTGGTCCAGATCCAATAATTAGAATAGATTTACTTTCACCTTTAATTTGAAAATTTTCAGGGTGCCACCCTTTTCTCCATTCTTCCATAAATGATGGATTTTGTGTACATCGTGAAATAGACATGGTCATGTCACCTGTAACACATATATTACAGCCAATACATTCTCTAATATCATCTATTTTTCCATCTCTAATTTTATTAGGCAAAAAAGGATCTGCAATTGATGGACGTGCAGCACCTATAAAATCTAAATTACCTGATTTAATCTGCTTTACCATTAAATCAGGTGAAGTAAACCTACCAACTCCAACCACCGGTTTATCAGTAAGTGATTTAATTCCTTGAATTAAATCTTGTTGAGCTCCCTCCTCTACAAACCTAGATGTTCCTGAGCAATCTTCCCATGCCCCTTGAGCTAAATCCCAAAGATCTGGCAAAGATGAATGCATTTCAATACAATCACGTATCTCATTATTGGTAAGACTATATTGATCACCGAGTTCTTGTAGAGATAAACGTATTGATACAGCCATTGTATCACCAACTTCATCCATCACTTCTTCTGTTAACTCTTTCATCAATCTACTTCTGTTTTCTAAAGAGCCTCCATATTCATCAATTCTATGGTTAGTTGACCTTGAGAGAAAATGTTGAATAGCACCAAATCCATGCGCACCGTAAAGGCAAATTATATCAAAACCTGCAATCTTAGATCTTCTTGCGGCTTGTCTAAACCACTTTCTTAAATTTCTAATATCTTCTTTATCCATTTCTCGAGCATTTACAGGGTCACTTGTGAAAGTAAGAATTGGCCCTGCAGTTGCTGCCATTGGCACTTCTTTAGTATATAAATTAGGACCATTAATACCTGGATAGGTAAGTTCAATACCTGCCAAAGTGTCATATTCGTGAATTTTATCTGCCATTTTGGAGACAATTTTGATATCCCGATCATCCCAAAGTCTAAGCTCAATATAAGGTGTTATTTCACTAGTATGATGCATTTCAACCTGTTCAGTAAAAACAACTCCCCAACCTCCTTCACTTTTAATATTTCTCATTTCTGCTGCTGCTGAAGGGTCTCTGTAGCCACCTCCATTACAGTGAGGAACTTGATAAAATCTATTTTTTGCTATAACAGGTCCAATTTTGATTGGTTCAAAAAGAACTTGATATTTATTATCAGTTTTAAAAATTTTATTGTTTGTATTCATGTTAGTTATCTTCTTTATAAATTGTTTTTGCAAATTCGATAAATTCATTTGTTAGAGACGGAATATAATTTAGATCAGCAATAGCTAATCCCAACTCTAAAGATTGATGTTCACCCTTAAGTGGAATTTGAGATATTTTTAGTCCATCAATAGATTGTGGTATTCCTAACTGTAAGTTAGCTAATGAATAACCAAAATTATGCGCAACTAATGATCTTAACACAGATATTTGAGATGTTTTTTCACTAATTTTGGGTTTTATATTTTGCGCTTCAAAAATACTTAAAAAATATTCTCTACTCAAAGGTAAATCCAGTAAAATTAAAGGCTCATCTTTAATATCATTTAAATCAATTTCTTTAAGTTTTGAAAATTTATGATTTGCATTAACTAAAACATGTGGTGGAACATTAATAAGTGGGATGAAGGATATATTTTTTGGAAGACTTAAATTATATGTTACAGCTAAGTCGATTTTACCACTAATTATGTAATCAATTAAATCAGCTTGATTACCTTCATGTTGAATAATATTAACTTTTTTGTTTTTTTCAGTATATTTTTTTCTTAATGATGGCGCAATTACTGGAGCAAGAGTTGTAAGACAACCAAGATTAATATTGCCTACATTATTGTTAGTCAAATTATTAGCAATATTATATAAGTCCTTAGATTGATTAACTATATTTTGAGCAGCAAGTGCAAATTTTTCACCAGATTTTGTCAATTCTAATCCAGAAGCATGCTTTCGAATAAATAATTTAATAGAAAACTCTTCTTCTAACTGAGCTATTGCGGAAGATATTGAAGGTGACGAAATATTTATTTTTTTTGAAGCAATGGAAATATTTTTTGTTTCTGAAACAGCTAAAAAATATTCAAGTTGTTTAAGAGAAAATCTCACAACTTAATATTTAATCCAAACTGTTTTTAGTCCTGTGTATTTATCAAAAGCGTGAATAGATAAGTCATTACCTGTACCAGATTGTTTAAAACCACCAAAAGGTGTCATCGTACTGAATGCATCAACTGTATTAACTGAGACAGTGCCTACATGTAATTTATCTGATATGTCGTGTGCTTGACTTAAGTCATCAGTCCATATTGAAGCTGCCAGTGCATACTTTGAGTCATGAGCAATTTTAATTGCTTCTTCATCTGAAGAAAATGGAATTATTGAGAGCACAGGTCCGAAAACTTCATCAGTCGATATTTCTTTTTTCCCAGTGTCATCCTTAAAGATTGTTGGCGCTACAAATGTCCCGACATTTTCTTTACTTTCTATCTTACCTTCAAATAATAATTCAGTTTCATTTTTAGCATTATTAATAAAATTTTTAACTTTTGCAGCGTGATCTTCTGAAACAAGACAACCAATATTTGAATTTGGGTCAAAAGGATCACCTGTTACCCAATTGCTGGCTTCCTTTTTAAGTAAATCTATAAACTCATTTAAAATATTTTCATGAACTAAAACTCTACTATTGGCACTGCATACCTCACCTTGATTAAAAAATCCTCCATTTGCAGTTAACTGAGCAGCTAAATCTAATTTTTTGGATTTTTCAAAAATTATATTTGGGCTCTTACCTCCACATTCCGTCCAAATTAATTTCATATTTGATTTAGCAGAATATTCAAAAAAGTATTTTCCAACTTCTGTAGAACCTGTAAATGAAACACAATCTATATCATTATGCATGCCAATTGCTTTTCCAGCTGTTTCTCCATAGCCGGGAACAACATTTAAAACACCATCGGGCAAACCAGCTTCGGCGGCTAATTCCGCAAATCTTAAAGCGCTTAAGGGCGATTGTTCAGCAGGTTTAAGAATAATTGAGTTACCTGTTGCAAGAGCAGGAGCACATTTCCACATTGCCATATCTAATGGATAATTCCACGGTACAACAGCTCCAACGACACCTAAAGGCACTCTTCTAATCATAGCCAAGTTATTCTTCTCTGTAGGTGCGATCTCATCCATAATTTTATCAATTGCTTCAGCATTCCAACTTAAAAGGTCTGCAGCTCCTGGAATGTCATAGGTAAAAGCATCAGAGACAGTTTTGCCCATATCCATAGAATCTAACAAAGCAAGTTCATTATGATTTTTTAAAATGAGATCAGAAAGTTTTAAAAGTATCTTTTTTCTTTCAGTGGGTGACATTCTTGACCAGTGACCATTATCAAATGCTTTTCTACAAGATTTCACAGCACTATCTACATCGGTTTCATCACATGATGAGACTTTTGTTAAAAGCTTTCCATTTGAGGGATTAAAACAGTCAAACGTCTTCTCAGACTGCGCTTTAACAAATTTACCGTCAATAAAAGCCTCATTATTAAAGTTTAAGTTTGAGCTTAATTTTTCCCATTCAGCTTTTGTTTTTGCAGACATTTTTATAACCTCAAAATTTAAATTTACTCAGCGGCTTCTTTGTAATTATTTTCATACCATTTTTGAATTGCCGGGTCACCATTATTAATTTTATTTGGTTTAAAAACATTATCTGAAAGACCAGCAGATTTTTGAACAAATTCTAGAGTAGCATCCCAGTCAAAATTTCTATAAACAGCACCACTTTGAGCAAATGGAGCTGACTGAGCGAAAAGTTGAAAGGTTAAACGATGACCTCCATAATCTGAGTTTAATAAGTCTCTTGCGTAAGCAAGTAATTTCCTTCTATCCTCTGATTTCCATGTATCATTAATAGTATAAAATTTTTCCATCCATTTTCCTGTATCTGGATTTTTAAATGTTGCAGCATTTGGCGTAACACAAATTTGCCCACCACATAATTCACGTGCAATGTGCATCATTTCATTCAATTGATTTAATGCAGTACATCTGCCAGTATAGAGTAGAGATTGATTTGGCATAAGCAACCCAGCTGGAGACTTCTCAGCTAAAGTTATACTCGATGTTAAATGGGCATTGATATTTTCTCTCCAAGTGGCAATTTTGGCTAATTTCTCTTGAACTGCAGGTTGTTTTTCTAATCCAGTTTGCTTAACGTTGAATAATGCAGCACCAATCATCATATCAGCGAGCTTCAAAGTTCTTTGAACATAAGCAAAGGCAGAATATCTATGCAATGTGCTTCTAATAAAAGCAGCAGCTTTCGTATGACGATAAAAAAGAACATTTTCCCAAGGAATTAGAACATTATCAAAAATTACCAAAGCATCAACTTCATCAAACTTATTAGCTAAAGGGTAATCCATTTGATCAGCTCTTGGACATGAGCCACTTGCTCCAGCAAACCCTCCTCTGCAAATGAACTTTAGATTTGGCGAATTTAAATCACATATAAAACCAACAGCATAATCAGATAATTTTGCATCACCCCAATTTGCAATTGTGGGCTTTGTAAAAGCCTGATTAGCGTAAGCTGCTGCTGTTTCGTATTTAGCGCCCCTAACCACTATTCCTTGATCTGTCTCTTTCACAACATGTAAAAGCATATCCGGATCTTGATCCTGAGGTGCAAGCGACCTATCCCCTTTTGGATCCGTATTAGCTGAAACATGAAAAGGATCTTCTTTTAAG
>ENA-OSEY01000704-OSEY01000704.1-marine-metagenome-genome-assembly--contig:-NODE-704-length-23769-cov-5.402457_pt1 | contig 23769 bp, 26 predicted proteins | sample MGYA00248465_ERZ534230 | MGnify/ENA primary metagenome ERZ534230 (study PRJEB26409, sample SAMN06344110) | marine metagenome | isolation source: Sea water from surface | place: Atlantic Ocean:Southern...
TGTGAAATGACTCGCTTTACTGAAGCGGAGGTGGCTGCCGGTAGATCAGCTTGAGCGGCCAGAGCGCCATGGGCAGCGCGATGAACAGTGTCGTCCGCATAAGCAGTTCCCGCATCTTCATCAGCAGTTGCGTTGAACGTCAACAGCATGGCCTTGGTTGATCTCAGCGCGCCAGGGTGACGTCCCAGGCCCGTGAACTTTTAGTTCAGAGAAGGTGCTTAAACCCTCCTGCTTGCCACAGGGGATTCGCATTCACCTCGTCAACGGTGAGCTGGTAGCCATGTTTGGCGGCGATTTCCACCAGCTGTTCGGTGCTGATCTCCTCCTGCATCGCCTTCTGAAGATCGGGGTTCTCGAGGATTGCCTTGAGAAAGCTTTTCAACGTTGCACTCGATGACAGGGGTGGCACGGCGTGACCAACAACATCCTTTCCATCAATAGCCCTGTGGGGACACTTCGGCTGCCCCTCCTGATGCAAGGCCTTGGTTGCGTGGTTTTTCTCGCCATGATGATCCGATCTTTGCTGCAGCGTCTTGGTGCATGCGTCGACGCCTTGGGATGCACTGGGCGACCACCTGCGTGAAACGAAACTTCTCGGTTCCATCCAAAGCACCCTGTACTGGGATCAGAACACTCGTATGCCTCCCTCTGGGGCGCGTTGGCGGGGTGAGCAGCTCACGCTTCTGGCAACCCAGCTGCATGCCCGTCAGAGCTCCGCGGCCTATGCGGATTTGGTGGCCGCAGCGCGTCAGCACTGGAACTCCGCTGACCAATGCCCCGAGCAGGGCCGCAATCTTGATCTGTTGGAACAGGACCTTCAGCGGCAGCAGTCCCTCGATCCAGCTCTCGTCGCGGCCCTGGCCAAGGCCAAGGCCGAGGGCTACAACCGTTGGCAGCAGGCTCGTTCGGCTTCCGATTTCAGCCTCTTCGCACCTGCGCTTCAGACCTTGATTGACCTGCGTCAGGAGCAGGCCAAACAGCTGGATGAGCCTCGCTCCTGCTGGGAGACCCTGGCTCAACCCTTCGAGCCGGACCTTCGTCTGGAGCGTCTCGAGACTTTGTTTGCTCCGCTGCGGCAACGCTTGCCGCAATTGGTCGCTCAGGCATCCACCCGGCCTCGCCCCCGATCATCGGACTGGGATCTCGAGGAGTCCAGCCAGCAACAGCTCTGCGATCAGCTGCTCGGTGCCTGGGGCCGCGATCCCGACATCACCTGCATGGCGCGCTCGCCCCACCCCTTCTCGATCACGCTTGGGCCGGCGGATTACCGCATCACCACCCGTGTGGTGCCAGGGCAGCCGTTGTCGTGTTTCCTTGCCACGGCCCATGAGTGGGGGCATTCCCTTTACGAACAGGGGTTACCGGACCAGAGCCATCAATGGTTTGCCTGGCCCCTGGGACAGGCCACCTCGATGGCGGTGCATGAAAGTCAGTCGTTGTTCTGGGAGAACCGGGTTGCCCGGAGCCGTCCATTCGCAGAGCAGTGGTGGCAACGTTTTGCACAGGCCGGAGCTCCCTTCAGCGGTGCCCAGGACATGTGGCAGGCGATGAATCCGATGGCGCCTGGTTTGAACCGGGTTGAGGCCGATGAACTTAGCTATGGCCTTCACATCCTGATTCGCACGGATCTTGAAATTGCTCTACTGGAGCAGGGCTTGGCGGTGAAGGATCTCCCTGATGAATGGAACCGGCGCTATCAGGAGCTCATGGGGGTGCTTCCATTGAGTGATGCCGAGGGTTGTCTCCAAGATGTGCATTGGTCGGAGGGGTTGTTCGGGTATTTCCCTTCGTATCTGTTGGGCCACCTGATCAGTGCACAGTTGAGTGAAGCGATGGCGGAGGCTATTGGGTCTCCGGAAGAGCATGTGGAGCGCGGTGATGTCTCGCCTTTGCTGGCTTGGCTGCGTGCGCATGTTCACCCGCTCGGACGCAGCGTGAATGCCGATCAACTGGTGGAAAGGGTTAGCGGACGGCCCTTGAGCACCGAGGCCTTCCTGAGCTATCTGGAGAACAAGCTTGATCGGCTGCAGCAGGCGTCCTAGCCGCTTGCAACTTGCTGGGTTGAGGGGGCCCGTAGGATGCGCCGCGCTGTCCATCGCCGTTTATGGCCAACCTCGATCAGGCACCCAGCCGCAGCATGCCCAACCTGCTGCACGTGCTGCCGGCTTTCGCTGATGAAGCCGAACTTCGTCTCAACACGATCGTGGAGCTCAACTCCAACACGATCAACAAGTACGAGCTGATCACCGAAACCGGCCATCTCAAGCTGGACCGCGTTGGTTACTCCTCGCTGGCTTACCCCTTCGCCTACGGATGCATTCCCCGCACCTGGGATGAAGATGGCGATCCTCTCGACATTGAAATCGTTGGTGTCACCGAGCCCCTGATTCCCGGCTCGATTGTCGAGGCCCGCATCATCGGTGTGATGACCTTCGACGACGGTGGTGAAGTCGACGACAAGGTGATCGCTGTTCTTGCCGACGACAAGCGCATGGATCACATCAAGAGTTGGGAGGATCTTGGTGAGCACTGGAAGAAAGAAACCACCTACTACTGGGAGCACTACAAGGATCTGAAGAAGCCTGGTACTTGCTCGGTGAACGGTTTCTTCGGCACTGAAAAAGCCGTCGAGATCATCAAGAGCTGCGAGGCCCGCTACATGGCTGAGATCGACCCCAAGTTGGTCGACTGAAGGCGTCGGTGATCGGCTGCTGATTAGGCGGGGGATGTCCCCCGCCTTTTTTATGGCTCGGCTTCACTCCAGCAGCCTCGAATGTTCTTCGATCGGCAAGGAGACTGCTCGGGAGGCCACAGGGCTGAGACAAGACAGATCTGCCCTATTGGTCTTACCCGTGAGACCAAAGAGATTCTGAAGAGTTCAGCCTCAATGGTGCTGCCGCAGTTTTTTCTCGCGGCAATGAATACTTTGAGGCCAGTGAGTCTTGCGTGTCTCATGCCGTGGTCGTTGGTGCCGGTGATGTTGGCTGGCCTGCTGGCGGGGTCCGTCCTCCCATGCTTTGCTGCTGAACCTGCTGAGCTGGCGGTGCGGCAACTGGCCCGTGAGTCCCGCATCGTGCTTGACCTGAGCAAGCGGCAGATCACCCTCGTGCGGGGTGAGCAGCGGCTTGGCGCCTGGCCGGTGGCGATCGGAGATCCCAAAACCCCCACCCCAAAGGGGGAATTCGCCATCCTCAACAAGAAGGTCAATCCGATCTATGTGACCCACAAGTCGGGTCAGCGGCGGGAGCTGCGCGGCCCCAGCAGCCCGATTGGCGATCGTTACATGGCCTTTCATCGCAATGCCCGCGGCGAGTTTCGGATCCACGGAACGGCCTGGCCGCACTGGGTTCAGATTCGTGCGGCCGTCAGCCTAGGTTGCGTGCTCATGCTCAACAGCCACATCCGGCAACTGTTTGATGCCGTGGATGTGGGAAAGCCTCTGGAGATTCGCAGTTGATCAGGCTTCGGGGCGAACGGTCTCGAAGATCTCTTTAAGGATCTCCCCTGCACCCTGACCCTTGAGGGTGTTGGCGAGGGCGATGCCGATGGCTTCGGCGTCGCTTGCCGCGCCACTGGCTTGGTCGCGGATCAAGCGTTTGCCATCAAGGCTGGCCACCATTCCGGTAAGGATCAGTTGATCACCTTCGAAACGTGTGTTCACGCCGATGGGGACCTGGCAGCCACCTTCCAGTTCCCGCAGGAAAGCGCGTTCGGCCAGGCAGCGCTGGGACGTCGGGGTGTGCTCCAGCACTTTGATCGCCTCAAGCACTTCGGGCTTGCCCTCCACGCATTCAATGCCTAGGGCTCCCTGGCCAACCGCGTGCAGAGAGATCCCGCCAGGGATCAGTTGGTGGATCCGATCGCTGAAACCCAGTCGACCCAGGCCGGCCGCAGCCAGGATCAGGCAGTCGTAATCGCCGCTGTCCAATTTCTCCAGCCGGGTGATCACGTTCCCCCGCACATCTTTGAAGATCAGGTGGGGGTAGTGGTGACGCAGTTGAGCCAGGCGGCGCAGGGAACTCGTTCCCACCACTGAGCCTTCGGGGAGGGTCTCGAGCTTGTAGGCCTGGTTCTTGGCATTCACCACCAGCGCATCGGCCGGGTCTTCCCGTTCGGTGATGCAGCCGAGCATCAGCCCCTCAGGAAGGTTGGTCGGCAGGTCTTTGAGGGAGTGGACGGCGATGTCCGCACGATCCACCAGCATCTGGGCTTCCAGTTCCTTGGTGAACAGGCCTTTGTCGCCGATCTTGGCCAGGGCAACGTCCAGGATCTTGTCGCCCTGGGTGGCCATGGCTTCCACGGTGATCTTCAGGCCGGGATGGGCCTTCTCCAGTTCCGCTTTGACCCAGTTGGTTTGCACCATGGCCAGCTGGCTGCGTCGTGAGGCGATGCGCAGTTCGGTGAGGGCCATGGAAAGGGCGAATCAGCCGCCCAGCCTACGCTTTTGGACTGGAACTCTTGGATTCGCCTTCGCGAGTTTGTGAAGCTTCGAAAGGGAGGATCTCTTTATGAAGAACGCTTAACATTCTCAAACGATGCAGGACAGCTATGCCCGGACCCGTCGTCAATGGCGTTCGTCAGGCCGGAGCGATTGGCTCGGTTGCCGCGGACCCCCAAGAGCAGGAAGCCATGCTCCCCTTGGTGGCTGAGGGCTGCATTCGTCTGATCCTGTTGTGCAGTGGCGATGTTCTGATGGCGCGGTTGCGCCACACCACCGATCGCGATGGAGATCATGCGTATCAACTGCTGCGGCCCCGTCTGGTGCGATCAGCGGCAGGGCCCTCGCAGGATGATCAATCCAGTTGGGTGCTTCAGCCTTATCTGGCGGGGCTGACGTCGCAGCACAATCTGGTTCTTTTCAAGGGGGCGGTGGCCTCCGTGCTTGAACCGGACGCTCGCCTGCTCCAGGCCTATGCGCTGGAAACACGCCAGGAGTGCCCCCTCGAAGAAACTCCTGTGGAACGCCTGAAGCGTGCCTTTCAGGAATTCACGGAAACTTTCGAAAGCAGTCAGTGAATCTGTTGCACTGAATTTTTGCTTTCCAAAAGAAAACCCCAGCCTCAGGCTGGGGTTTGATCTCTTCCGTGTGAGGAGGGCGTCTCAATTCCCTCAAGCTTTCTTATAGGAGCCCCTCACGCCATTCAGCTAGGGGGAATGTACTTATGTATTACTCCCGTGACTGTTTGGAGGCGGGCTTAATGCTGGCTTACTTGATGTATTCCTTGAGCACCCCATTGCGGTTGGGGTGGCGCAATTTGCGCAGGGCCTTTGCTTCGATCTGACGGATCCGTTCCCGGGTCACATCAAAAATCTGGCCGATTTCCTCGAGGGTCTTCATCCGCCCGTCGTCCAGGCCGTAGCGCAGGCGCAGCACATCGCGCTCGCGGGGGCTGAGGGTGGCCAACACACCCTCCAGGTCTTCACGAAGCAGGTTCTTGGCAACATCCTGCTCGGGATTCTCGATGTCGGCTTCGATGAAATCGCCCAGGCGGGAATCCTCTTCCTTGCCGATGGGGGTCTCCAGGGAGATTGGCAGCTGGGCGCTCTTGGCAATGAAGCGCAGTTTTTCGATGGTCATTTCCATCGATTCAGCGATTTCCTCTTCCGTTGGCTTGCGGCCGAACTCCTGGGAGAGAACCTTGGTGGTCTTCTTGATTCTGGAGATCGTTTCGTAAAGGTGCACCGGCAGGCGAATGGTGCGGCTCTGGTCGGCAATGGCGCGTGTGATGGCCTGGCGAATCCACCAGGTGGCGTAGGTGGAGAACTTGTAGCCCTTTTCGTGGTCGAACTTTTCGGCTGCACGGATCAGACCAAGGCTTCCTTCCTGAATCAGGTCTTGGAAGCTCAGGCCCCGATTCATGTACTTCTTGGCAATCGAGACCACCAGGCGCAAGTTGGATTGCACCATCTTTTCCTTGGCCCGTCGGCCCAGCATCAAGCGCCGGCGGAAGCGGATGAGCGGCATTTCCACCAAGGCTGCCCACTCTTTGTTGTCGGGTTCCCGGCCGTTATCGCTCTCAAATTGAGCAGCCAGTTCCTCGAGATAGAGGAGATCGGCGATTTTGCGGGCCAGTTCGATCTCTTCGTCGGGACGCAGCAGACGGATCCGCCCGATTTCCTGCAGATAAACCCGGATGGAGTCTTCGGTGTAAACGCCTTTGGGACCGATCTTGATGCTGGCCAGGGCTTTGGCCTTTGCTTCCTTCTCAGCAGCTGCCGTTTTGGCTTTCTCTTCGGCGGTTGGTTTCGCTGCTGCTGCTTTGGCCGTTGATGCTTTGGTGGCGGTCTTCTTCGCGGTGGCTGCTTTCTTGGTTGTGGTGCCCTTTTTTGTTGTGGTTTTGGCCTTGGTGCTCTTCGCAGCAGCCTTTTTGGTGGTTCCCGAAGCCTTGGCTTGATCGGCCGCGGCAAGCAGTTCGTCGGCCGCGGCGTTCAGGTCCTTGGCGCTGGCCTTGCTGGTTCGTCGGCGTGCGGGGGCTTTTTTGGTTTCTTTTTCGGAACCCTTGGCAACTTCCTTCACCTTGCCGTCAGCATTGGCCAGAAGAACGATGTCCGGCTTGGCAGCTTTGGTGGCAGCAGGGGTCATGGTGAGTGTCGAAGTCGGATAGAGGAGAAATGCAGCAGCGGCAACAACGCACCAACGGCAATGGCCGGAACCTGGAACTTCCGTTCAAACGAAAGAGAACGACGCAGCTGACGCTGAGACGGAATTCATGGGCTGATGGTGGTGTCCGCGAGTCGACGAAACGCTTGGACTGATTGTGTCTGTGCTGTCCGGGGTGGTCTCAGACCGGTCAAAGTGGCAAGGAACAAGACCTTGACTTCAGACTCTGTGTCTTCCCTCTGGATCGAGCGCAGGGTTGGCAAAAGCTGTCCAACCTGTCCACGTTAATGAAGTCTTCCGAAGTTTGCAAGGTCCTGTCGCATTCGCGTCGTTGCGTTGAGGTCTGGCTGGAGGCTGGGCGGGAAGGACGCTCCTTCAGTTATGCCGCAGATCCCAGCATGGGTTTAAAGCCGGGAGATCTGGTGCGGGTGCGCCTCCGGGGTCGAGCCATGCATGGGCTTGTGGTGGAGGAGCGGGAGTGGGCTGAGCAGGATCCTCAGGAGCTGCAACCGGTGGAATCACTCCTGCAGCGAGCTGCTGTCGACTCGGATTGGTACAGCTGGCTGGAGCGGGTGGCGGACCGTTGCCATCTCAGTGTCTTCCGCACCTTGAAGGCGGCTCTGCCGTCGGGCTGGATTGGTCAGGCCGGCCAGCGTTCTCTGGCCGGCGGGCGTCAAATGTGGTGGATCCAGGCCCGGGTCCCTCCTGATGCAGCGAAGCCACCCACCCCTCGCCAGCGGGAGCTTCTGGCTTGGTTGGAGGGCCAGGGCGATGGCGCTTGGCAACGGGACCTGGTGGCCAGTGGGTTTGGGGCGCAATTGCTGCCGCCCCTGATCCAGCAGGGCTACCTGGTGCGTGAGCAGCGTCGTTGTGAGGACAAGGGCTCTTCAACTGCTTCTGGCCCCAAGGAGCTTCCCCAGGCCTTGACCGCTGAGCAGCAGGACGTGGTGAAGGCCTACCAACAGCTTTCTCCGGGGAGAGGACTGCTGCTCTGGGGAATCACCGGCTCCGGCAAGACCGAGGTGTACCTCCAACTGGCTGCCCAGGAGCTGGAGCGGGGCCGGCACGTCCTGCTGCTCACCCCCGAGATCGGATTGATCCCCCAACTTGTTGACCGTTGCCGCAAACGCTTCGGCTCGCGCGTCGTGGAGTACCACAGCGGTTGTGGTGACGCCGAACGGGTTCGAACCTGGCGCCGCTGTCTTGCTGCCGAACAGCCCTTGGTGGTGGTGGGAACCCGCTCCGCGGTGTTCGTGCCGTTGAAGCCGCTGGGGCTGGTCGTTCTGGATGAGGAGCACGACAGCTCTTACAAGCAAGACGCACCCATGCCCTGCTATCACGCCCGGGACCTGGCCCTGGACCGGGTTGTGATGCAACAGGCACGGCTTGTGCTGGGCAGCGCCACGCCGTCGCTCGAGAGCTGGATTCAATCGGGCCCGGATGGTGCCTTGACCTTGGTGCGCCTGACCCAGCGGATTTCCCGGCAGTCCCTACCTCCTGTGCATGTGATCGACATGCGCCATGAGCTGGCCGAAGGACACAAGCGTCTGGTCAGTCGCGCCTTGATGGATCGTCTTGCGGCGCTGCCGGAGCAGGGCGAACAGGCCGTGGTTTTGGTGCCTCGTCGGGGATACAGCCCCTTTTTGAGCTGCCGCAGTTGCGGCGAGGTGGTGATGTGCCCCCACTGCGATGTGGCGCTCACCGTTCACCGCAGCAAGGCCGGACGTCAGTGGCTGCGTTGCCACTGGTGTGACCATCGTGAGGACCTGGAGAACCGTTGCAGTCACTGTGGTTCCACGGCCTTCAAGCCGTTTGGGGCCGGGACGCAGAAGGTGTTGGAACTGCTCTCTCAGGAGCTCGAAGGCCTTCGTTTACTCCGCTTTGACCGCGATTCCACCGGCGGACGTGATGGCCATCGACGCCTGTTGGACCGTTTTGCTGCCGGAGAAGCCGACGTCTTGATCGGCACGCAGATGCTGGCCAAGGGCATGGATCTGCCGCGGGTCACCCTGGCGGCGGTGCTCGCGGCGGATGGGCTTTTGCACCGCCCCGACCTACGCGCAGGAGAGCAGGCCCTGCAGTTGCTGTTGCAGTTGGCGGGCCGTGCCGGGCGAGGTGAGCGACCGGGGCAGGTGTTGGTGCAGACCTACACCCCAGAGCACCCGGTGATTCAACACCTGGTGGATGGTCGGTATGAAGCGTTTCTCTCCCAGGAGGTGGCCCTCCGCAAGGAAGCTGGTCTGGTGCCCTTCAGTCGCGCCTGTCTGCTGCGACTGTCTGGAGATTCCCCCAGCAAAACAGCAACGGCGGCAGCGGTGCTGGCGGAGCGGATCCGGCCGATTTGTCAGCGCCAGAACTGGTGGTTGATGGGTCCGGCCCCGGCCCCTGTGGCCCGTGTTGCTGGCCGAAGCCGATGGCAGCTGTTGCTGCACGGTCCGGCGGGCTCTCCTTTGCCGTTGCCTCCGGGGCAGGCCCTCTGGGATGGCTTGCCCAAGGGTGTGGCGCTCACCGTGGATCCCGATCCGCAGCAGCTTTGATCAGGACGGCAGTTCCGGGAAGCCAAAGCCCAGCTTTCGCCGCACCACCTGCAGCACCATGCTGCTGATCAGCAGCATCAGGATCACCACGCCCCCCAGGCCAAGCGGATTCCAGCGCCAGCCCTGCCAGCTGACTTCGGTGGTGGTGCCGGAAAGAGCCGTGCGCTCCACCCGCCCGTGGTTGAGGCTTAGATGAACGTCGAGCCCGGGGATCTCGGGCAGATCGCTGAGGTCCACCATCAGCTGCACGTGCTGCTGCACCCCCAGCAGCCAGTTGCGTTCTTCGAGCTTGAGCGTCGGTGCCGGGAGTGAGACTCCAGCCGCGCGACCAGCCACGGCAACCACGGCCGCCATTTGTTGCGCCAGCTCGTGCGATGAGGCAACACGGCTGCTGATCTGTTGGCGTCCTGGGCCTGTTTGTTCGATCTTCAGCCCGGGCACCTCCCGTTGCAGGTCTCGCTTGAGTTGCTCCTGCCAGGGCAACGGGCGCTCCTGGGTGCTGCGCACGTCCCAGGTGAGGGCCAGTCGATCCGGGCCGCGAAGGTCGAGATCAGCCTCGATCCGGACGCAACCACTCAGCAACAGCGTGATCCCCAGCAGAACCGCCATCACGAGCACGGCGAAACCCGCTGCTGGCGAACGCGTCGGCCCTGTGGGTGGTGGTGGCGGGGGTTCGGGGCGCCGCGAACGCCGCCGCCGCATGGTGGAGGTCTGCCCGCTGCCGGAGCCATTCAGTTCCAGTTGCGGCATCCGCATCGACCAGCGTTCCGGACGATCCAGGCTTGGGGCTTCAAGAACCCCGAGCAGTTGTTTGGCTTGCTGGCGCAACTTGGGATCGCGGCAGCGACTCAGAAGCCTGCAGGTGGCGATGGCTTTGTCGTCCTGACCCTGACCCATCCAGGCGGTGATCATCAGGAGCCGAAGGCCAGGCCCCTCCGGGCTGTTGAGCGGGTGTTGCTCCGCCAGGGGGAGAAGCAGCTCCAGGCCCTGGCCGTAGTCCCCGCGCTCCAGGGCTGCCTCCGCTTCAGAGAGGTCCAGTGCTGCGTCCTGCTCGCTCACCCTCTAGCCGCGTCCCACCACCATGGTGCCGATGCCGGCGTCGGTGAAGACTTCGAGCAGGAGGGCATGGGGAACCCGGCCATCAATGATGTGGGCGGCTGACACGCCCTGGGCCAGGGCGCGGATGCAACATTCCGTTTTGGGCGTCATGCCCCCTGCGACCACGCCGTCCTCGATCAGCTGTCGCGCCTCTGAGAGGCGCAGTTTGCGGATCAGCGAGTCGGGGTCATCCCGGTCTTCAAGGATGCCGGGGGTGTCGGTCAGCAGGATCAGTTTTTCGGCTTCCAGGGCCGCCGCCAGCTCTCCCGCCACCGTGTCGGCATTGATGTTGTGGGCTCGCCCGTCATCGGGGGTCGCAGCAACGCTGGAAATGACGGGCACATACCCCTTCTCCAGCAGCGGTTCGAGCACATCGGGATTGACGCGGGCAACATCCCCCACCAGCCCATGGCTGCCATTCCCCCAGGGGCGTGCCTCCACAAGACTGCCGTCACTTCCGCTCAAACCAACCGCACGGGTGCCGAGCTGATTGAGGCCATTCACGATCTGTTTGTTGACGCGGCCCACTAGCACCATCTCCACCACGTCCATGGTGTCGGCGTCGGTGACCCGCAGTCCGTCGCGGAATTCGGCGGGAATTTCCAGACGTTGCAGCCACTGGTTGATTTCGGGCCCGCCGCCGTGAACCACCACGGGTTGGACGCCGACGCAGGCCAGCAGAGCCAGGTCGCGAAAGACGGCAGACCGCAGCTCGGCATGGGCCATGGCGGCCCCGCCGTACTTGATCACGATGCGCCGACCGGCGAAGCGCTGGATGTAGGGGAGGGCTTCGCTGAGCACCGACACCCTGAGGGCGTCATCGTTGTTCTGGGTGGATTGGGCCATGGCTTAGGCCTCACCCGCTGGAAGCAGAACAACGTCCAGCCGTTGTTCATCCAGTTCCTTGAGTTCCGCTCGCATCCCCTTGGCGAAGAAACGCCCCAGCCGCTCCTGCCGCTCTTGCCAGCGTTCGAGGGGAACGGCTCCCAGCAGGAAACGCATCCGCAGGCCATAGCCATTGTCGGAATGCAGCTCTTCGATCTCTTCCAACTGCGGTGGGGTGTCTTCATCCCAGAGTTTGAGCGCTTCCAGCGACGACTCCAGGTGGGCCTTCTGGCCGTAGCGCCAGCGCGTCACATCGCCGAGCAACTTGCCCAGTTCTGGTGCCGCAGCTTCGCGTTCCTTTTGAAACGTCTTGATCGGTGTCACCCGGATGGCGGGTGGCAGCTCCGACGATTTCAGGGCCAGCCCCCCCAACAGGATCGGGATTCCGTAGAAGATCGTGGGAAGGCTGAGGTTGGCGCTTCCGGTGGCGTAAGCGGTGGCACCGACCACGGTCAGCACGCCTCCGGCGATGGTGACGAGGCTGCCGGGGGAGAAGAAATCCTTCATGAAGGCCTTGGCTTGATCGTCATTTTGACCTCTAGGCCATCAGGATGGAGATCCACTGCCTCGAGCTAGATGCCTGATCCATCGTCGACCGGCATGGATGATCTGCTCCAGCAGCTTGACCGTGATCGCAGCTGGTTGCTGCAGCAGATTGATGGGGGCCGTTGGCCCGAGCTGAGGCTGGATCTTGCCGCCCTTGAACGGGAGCTCGGGCAATTGATCACCCGAGCTTCAGAGCTCCAGGAGGAAGCGGGTCGCTAAGCGACCACGACCCGAAAGTGTCCTCTGATTCAGAAGGGGATGTCGTCGGTGTCGGGCACGAGGGGCGCAGCATTCCAGCTGGCCGGTTCAGGCTCGTTCGCCACTGTGGTCTGCGCAGCCGCAGGGGCCTGGCGGCTGGGGGCCGGGGCTGAGGCGTTGCCGGAAGGAGCTGCACCCGTGGCTGCCGCGCCGATCGGATGAAGCCGAGCCAGGGTGAATTCAGCCCGTTTTTCCTTCATGCCATCGCCCCGGGGCATGGTGTTCATCCGCAGTCGGCCTTCGATCAGCAGCCGCTGCCCGGTCTGCACACGGTTCTGCAACTCCTGGGCCAGGTTGCCCCAGCCCACCACTTTCAATTCACCTGGCGGATCACCCTCCCGAAGGGGGTCAAAGCGCACGGCCATCTCCGCAATGGGAGTCTGGTTGTCCTGGGTGTATCGAACCGTCGGTGCGTCGATCACCTCCACTTCGAGCACGCAATGGTTCATGGCTTGAGCTGGTGTCGGCGCACATCCTGATGCAAGGCCCCGCGAATGACCAGCGTCGTGTGCTGCTGCTGGCTGGAACCGGTGATGGGCCGCGCTTGGTGAGAGAGCTCTTCCGCCGCAATTGGCGTGTGAGTGTGAGTGTGGTGACGGCAACCGCAGCAAAGGCCTACGCGGGATCGCCTGTGGAGCACATCTCAATTGGAGCTCTGCAGGGCATTGGCGGAATCAAGGCAGCTCTGCATCAGGCCGGCCCATTCCGTTGGGTGGTGGATGCTACGCATCCTTTTGCGGCTCGCATCAGCCATGACCTCGTCACAGCCTGTGCGGATCTCGACCAACCGCTGCTGCGTTATGAGCGTCGCTTTGAACCGCTTGGAGCTGCCTCTCCGGTGGCGGATGCCGAGGCATTGGCCGCCCAGTCGCTGCAGGGCCAACGCCTGTTGCTGGCCATCGGAGGTCGTCATCTTCCAGCCTTAACTGCTGCTGTGCGCCGCGCCGGAGCCATCCCTTATGGCCGTGCGCTTCCCTCCCCCGATGGATTGCGCGCCGCCCTGCGGGCGGGGCTTCCCCCGGATCACCTGGCCGTGGTGCGTCCCCTGCAGGGTGAGGTTCCGGGGGCGATCGAGCGGGGCCTCTGCCGTCGCTGGGGCATCGACGTGGTGCTCTGCCGCCAGTCCGGTGGCGTGACGGAACAGCTTTGGCATCAGCTCACGACAGATCTTGGGCTGAGCTTGCTGCTGTTGCGGCGTCCTTCCCCCCCCGATGGGATGGATTGTGTGGAGGATGTGAGCAGCCTGATGGATCGGCTTGAGCGTGATTGAAACGCGTAGGCTTGTTTTGGCCCTCACCACGGAAGCGAACGCTGAGCGCGCCCAACAGCTGGCAGAGGCCTTGCTGGAGCGCCATCTCGTGGCCTGTGTGTCCATCCACCCCGTTCAGTCGTTCTATCGCTGGGAGGGGGAGCTGCAGGCGTCCCATGAGGTCCAACTGCTGATGAAGACCTCCGCTCAGCATCTGGACACGCTGCGCTCGGCCGTCTTGGAGCTGCACAGCTACGACACCCCCGAGTGGTTGTGCTGGCCGGTGACGGCATCACCGGCCTATGGGGCCTGGGCAATCGCTGAGCTCAGTTCAGATGCGTCTCCGCCAGCTGCTTGAGGGAGACCTGGGAGCGGGCCCCCAGTTGGGTCACAATCTGGCCGGCGCAGAGGGCTCCGAGCTCACCACAGCGCTCCAGTGACTCGCCCTGGGTGAAGCCATGCAGAAATCCCCCGGCATAGAGGTCGCCTGCTCCCGTGGTGTCCACCAGATCTCCCAGACCGAAGATGCCGACATCCCAGCGCTGGTCTCCACTCAGTACGACGGACCCCTGGGCACCACGGGTGATCGCAATCACTGAGCAGCAGCCGCGCACCCGCTCGAGGGCCTGGTCGAAATCGTCGGTCTCGTAGAGCGACTGAATTTCAACGTCATTGGCGAACAGCACATCGACGTGGCCATTCACCAGCTCAAGAAAACTCGCTCTGTGCCGATCCACACAGAAGCCATCGGAGAGGGAAAGAGCCACCTTGCCGCCTGCTTCACGGCAGGCTTCGGCGGCGGCGATGAAGGCCCGTTTGGCAGCTGGACTGTCCCAGAGGTAGCCCTCCAGGTAAAGCACCTTGGCCTGCTTGACCATCGAGAGATCGAGATCCTCGGGCTCCAGTTGGGTGGAAGCCCCCAGGAAGGTGCACATGGTGCGCTCGGCATCGGGCGTGACGTAAATCAGGCAGCGCGCTGTTGTGGCCCCACTGGTGGCTGCTGGGGTCTCAAAGCGTGCCCCAACGGCCCGGATGTCGTGGCTGAAAATGCTGCCGAGCTGGTCATCACGGACGCGGCCGATGAAACCAGCGCGTCCGCCGAGCTGGGCGATCCCCACCATGGTGTTGGCGACCGATCCGCCGGAGGTCTCGAGGCCAGTTCCACTGGCCTTGTAGAGAGCCTCAGCTTGTTGTTCATCGATCAGCGCCATGCCCCCTTTTTGGAGGCCGTGTTCAGCGATGAAACTGTCGTCTGTTTGCACCAGTACATCAACGATTGCGTTGCCGATGCCAACGACATCGAGACTGCAGTCGCTGGGGAAACGGGTCTCTGATGACATCGGAGCGTGGAAAGCAGCCCCGAAGTATGAACCTCAGAGGCTCAGGCGCTCAATAGGGCCCTCTTGGGGCCATGGATCGGATCTTCAACAACGATGGTCTGATCACGGCTGGCCCCCAGAGAGACAATGGCGATCGGCACTTCCATCAGGTCGGCGAGGAAGCGCAGGTAATCCATGGCCGGTTTGGGGAGATCCTCAAGGCTGCGGCATTCTTCGGTGGAGCACTGCCAGCCAGGCAGCGTTTCGAAGATGGGTTTGCACTGGGCGAAATCATCAGCACTGCTGGGGAAGTGCTCGATTCGTTCGCCGTTGAGTTCATAGGCCACGCAGACCTGAATTTCGTCCAGTTCGTCCAGCACATCCAGCTTGGTCACGGCCAGACAGTCCAAGCCGTTGACCTGCACGGCGTAGCGACCGATCACGCCGTCAAACCAGCCACAGCGCCTTTGGCGGCCAGTGGTGGTTCCGAATTCACCACCGCGTTCCGTGAGCTGGTCATTCAGGCTGCCGCTTAGCTCGGTGGGGAAGGGGCCTTCACCCACGCGGGTGGTGTAAGCCTTGGCGACGCCAATGACGCGGTCGATCAGGGTTGGGCCGACGCCTGCACCGATGCAGGCACCGCCGGAAACGGGATTGGAAGAGGTGACGTAGGGGTAGGTGCCGTGGTCCAGGTCCAACAGCGTGCCCTGGGCACCTTCGAACAGGATGTTCTTGCGATCTCGCGCTGCCTGATGAATCGTCTGGGTGCACTCCACCACGTGGGGGGCGAGGCGCTTTCCGTATCCCAGATATTCCTGGATGACGTCTTCGGCGTTCAGGGGCGCAACGCCATAGATGGTTTGAAGAAGTTCGTTCTTCTCCTGAAGTGGGCCTTCAAGGCGATCCCGCAGCCGCTGTTCGTCCAGCAGGTCGATCACACGGATGCCGCTGCGCTGGGACTTGTCGGCGTAGGTGGGTCCGATCCCCCGGCCTGTGGTTCCGATCCGTCGTGCTCCCCGCTGCTTCTCCATGGCCTGGTCGAGCAGGCGGTGGTAAGGCATCGTCACGTGGGCCGTGGATGCCAGGCGAAGCCCTGAAATATCAATGTCGTTGGCGATGAGCATGTCCAGCTCACCGAGCATCACCTTGGGATCCACCACCGTGCCGGATCCGATCAGGCAGATCGTGTCGGGATAAAGGATTCCAGAGGGAATCAGGTGCAGCTTGAGCACACGATCGTCAACAACAATCGTGTGGCCTGCATTCACACCACCCTGATAGCGAACCACCACATCGGCGGAGCGGCTCAGGAGATCGGTGATCTTTCCTTTTCCCTCGTCACCCCACTGCGCTCCGATGACGACAACGTTGGCCAAGAACACGGCGGCCCGAAGCCGCAGATCTGCACAATCCGCGAGTATCTCAGATCTCGGGTGGCCTCGTCAAAACTGAGTTTGTCTTAGGGGCTCAGCTGCCCCGGACAACTGATTTCTCAGCCTTGTTGAGTTCCTTGGCGATGCGGTCGTGCAGCGCTTCTGGAAGGGGGCGATTGGCGTAGGAGGCGTAGTGACCAGCCAGCGAATTGAGCGCGGTCTGCATCGTGGTGAAGGAGCTGAGTCCGTTCACACGGGGCTGGGGCCGATAACGGGACATGTAGTCGTTGATCAGGGCCCGCGCGTCGGCTTCAGCTTCCGCGTGGGTGGGATCGTCCTGAGGCAGGTCGATCACCGTCAGCAACGTGCGGGAGACCGCCACGGTGTCTTCCACGTAGTCGCCGCTCAGACGAGCTTCAGCGTCTCCACTGCAGGCCGTCAGCAGGAGGCATAACCCGAGGCCAAGGGCTACAGCAGCCCGGCTGAGGGGGCGAAGCAGGCGTGTCAGTGCGGAGAGCATGAAACCCTTAAGAGTCGTTCGACTTTAGGGGTGGAGTGCCTTGATCAGGCAGCTCACAGCCTCAGCGTGGGGAAGCTTCTGCACCTCGCGGCTGCTGCGGCGCACCAGTTCAACGGTGCCCTCGCTGGCGTCGCGTCCCACCACGATTCGCCAAGGGATGCCGATCAGATCCGCGTCTTTGAACTTGACGCCGGCTCGTTCTTTGCGGTCGTCAAGGAGCACATCGACGTCAGCAGCTTGAAGCTCCGCATAGAGCGCTTCCCCCAGCTGGGCCTGGGTGTCGTCCTGGATGTTGGCAACAACCACGATGGCTTCAAAGGGGGCGATGGCGGTCGGCCAGCAGATGCCGCTGTCGTCGTGGTGCTGTTCGACGGCCGCTTGCGCCAGCCTGGAAACGCCGATTCCGTAGCAACCCATCCAGAACGGTTCGGTTTTGCCGTTCTCGTTGGTGAAACGGCTCTCCATGGCCTCGGAATATTTCCGGCCCAACTGAAAAATGTGGCCGACTTCGATGCCTCTTTTTTCCGTCAGTCGTGATTCCGGGTTGTGTTGGCAGACGTCGCCTGCCCGTGCATTACGCAGATCCAGGCTGGTCGGCTTCTGCTCGATGGCGGTCCAGCTGGTTTTATAGCGGTGCAGATCGGGCTGGTTGGCACCACAGATGAAGCTGCCGAGTTCGCTGGCGGTTTCATCCGCCAGACGCAGGAATGTTGGTTCCCAGGTCTTGGCTCCCTGCAGGACGTCATCGGAGAGGTCGGGCCCGATCGATCCAAAGGGGATCGGATCAATCTGCTGACGGTTGGTGTCGTCGGGTGTGATCGGGCGGCAATCGAGAACACCTTTGTTGAGGGTTCGGCTGACGGCGTTCACAACCTTGGTGGGGTTGAGCTCCTGGTCACCACGGAGGCTCACCAGCAGCGGTTGGAGGGTCTCATCGTCCAGGGTCGCCACGAACAGCAGCACCTTCACCACCTGGCTCGGATTCCAGCCTTTGGTGTCGCAGAGGCTCTCGATGCTGCCCAACCCAGGGGTTGGAATCGATTCCTCCGGGCCGTCGGGTAGAGGGGATGCGGCGGATGGGATCGAAACAGCCTTCTCTTGGTTGGCGGCGTATTGGCCGTCATCGCTGATCAGGATTAGGTCTTCCCCGGCATCCGCCGTCACCATGAACTCCTGGGAGGCGGCACCGCCGATCGCTCCGCTGTCGGCATCAACAGGGACGGCATCCAGGCCACAACGTTCAAAGATGCGGCGGTAGGCCTGGTCCATGGCGCCGTAGGTCTCGCGAAGATCCGCTTCGCTGGCATGGAAGGAATACGCATCCTTCATGATGAATTCGCGGCCCCGCATCAGGCCAAAGCGGGGACGGATCTCGTCGCGAAATTTGGTCTGGATCTGATAAAGGTTCACGGGAAGCTGCCTGTATGACCTCAGCAACTCGCCCGCCAGGCTGGTGATCACCTCTTCGTGGGTTGGTCCAAGCCCCAACTCTCTGCCCTGGCGGTCTTCGAGGTGAAACATGATCCCCTCGCCAGCGGTGTAGCCCTGCCAGCGCCCGCTTTTCTGCCAGAGCTCAGCAGGATGCAGCTGCGGCAGCAGGGTTTCCTGAGCGCCGGCGCGGTTCATCTCCTCGCGCACCACAGCGGTGATCTTTTGCAGCACCCTCCACATCAAGGGTAGATAGGCGTAGATCCCTGATCCAACGCGACGGATATACCCGGCCCTGAGAAGCAACTGATGCGAGGTGATCTCCGCTTCGGCGGGAACATCCCGAAGCGTCACCAGCAGCAGGCGGGAGACGCGCATCAATCGCAACAAACTGGGATTTGGAAGTTATCACCGCTTCGGAAGCATGCCGATCGCGGAAGTGTCTGTTTTGCTGGAATTCCCCTGTGCGCCCTGAGTCTCGGCTGCTACCGTCCAGCTCAATCCAGCCTGTCCTAGGCCCGTCTCATGTTTCCTCGGTCCGTTGAATCTGTGGCGACAAGCGTTCAACAAGCGACCGAACTTTCCATGGATCCGGCTCCCGCATCGGCTCAAGCTGAGGCCCTGGTGGGAATTGACGACGTTCAGAAATCCCTGAACCGCTCCCGCGCTTCGGTGTATCGCTACACCAACACAGACCCTCGCAACCTCAACCCTCCGTTCAATCCCCGCAAGCTGAATCCGGAGTACCGCAGCGATCAGAAAGATCCGCTGATGTTCCACCCCAACGAGGTGGCGCGCTTCGCCAAGGATGTTCTACGCATCAAGGAAGTCACCGTTGAAGTGCTGAATTCCCCTTCAACGGCGACGCAGCAAATCCTGGGATCGATCCTTGAGGAGCTTCGACTGATCCGAACCCATCTCGAGGTAAGTGGGGCATCACCCTCTGACCTGAGTGCACGTCTTGACCAGCAGGATCGGCCCGCCGCTTAATGAGTGGTGCGTCCTGCTTTTGGCAGTGACAGAATGAATTCAACAATCTTGTGATCGAAGGGAGGGGCTTTGCCGCTCCCCGCTTTATGGACTCAGATGTTCCCCACCCGTCTCACGATGACGCCATGGCGTCTTCGGAGGCGGATGAGCCGTTCAGTCGTCGCGCCTCGTTGACGGCCATCAAAGGACTGCTGATTGCTGTTGTCAGTTTCAGTGCTCCTCTCGTGGCTGTGATCACGGATCGAACCTTCCCTTCTCCGCGACTGATCCCCACCGCCTCGGATCGGCATGGATCTCCATCAGCTCCCCCCGTCACCTTCGCCAGGCTTGGTGAATCTCATCGTTGAGATTCCGGCAGGAAGCAGAAACAAATATGAATATTCCGCCGAAGCTGGCGTGATGGTTCTCGACCGGGTGATGCACTCCTCAGTGCGTTACCCCTTTGATTACGGCTTCATCCCCAATACGTTGGCGGAGGATGGATCTCCCCTCGACGCCATGGTGATCATGGCCGAACCCACCTTCGCTGGTTGCCTGATCAAGGCTCGCCCCATCGGCGTGTTGGACCTCCACGACCGGGATGTTTACGACGGGAAGATTCTCTGTGTCCCAGACGCAGACCCCCGTCAGGATGAGATTCGCAGCATTCGTCAGATCGCCGCATCCCAGCTGGAGGACGTTGCGGAATTTTTCAGGACCTACCGCACGTTGCAGGGCAGCGTCGTGTCGATTGATGGATGGCGCGACCTCGATGCGGTTCAGCCGTTGCTTGATTCCTGCATCAATGCAGCCGATTGATCTCAGGGAAGAGCCCCTTGATCAGGCCGGATGCTTGTAGGTTGGTGCGCACTGAGATTTGCGGAACCCGTGCCCACCATCCGATTCGAGCAGGAAGGCCAGCAGGTTGGCTGCATCGAGGGCGCAAATCTGCGAAAGGCTGCACTTGATGCGGGCGTCAATCCCTACAAGAGTCTCAACAACCTCAACAACTGCAGTGGGGTTGGTCAGTGCGGCACCTGCGTGATGGAGGTGCTCGAGGGGCAGGCCAACCTTTCCCCTCGCAGCGATGTTGAAGAGGTCTACCTCGCAGACCGTCCTGCGAACTTCCGCCTGAGCTGCCGCACCACAGTGTTTGGTGATGTCACCGTTCGCACCCGTCCCGCTGAAGGTGTGGGCCGCGGCTCCAACAGCCTCGTTGGTGCGATCAAATCCCTGTTCGGCCGCTGAGTCTTGGCCGGAACTCTCCAGGTCTACAGCTACAACCGCTGCAGCACCTGTCGAAAGGCATTGGCCTGGCTCACCGAGCGAGGCATCGCCCATGAGGTGCACGACATCACCCTGACTCCACCGTCCAAGGACATGTTGGTGGCTGCTCACCAATCCCTCGGCGACAGGAAGCTGTTGTTCAACACCAGTGGCCAGAGCTATCGCGCCATGGGCGCGGCAGCGGTGAAGGCTCTGTCGGATGACGAAGCTCTGGAGGCCCTGGCTGCTGATGGCAAGTTGATCAAACGTCCGTTCGTTGAGGTGAATTCCTCCACGTATTTGACCGGTTTCAAGCCTGATCTTTGGGAGTCGGCACTCCAGGGCTGAAGTTCAAGCCATCCAATTCGCTGATCAGAGCGTTTACATCGCCTTGGTCGCGGATCTGACGGAAGCTTGAGCGTTTGATCTCTTCCAGCAGGGCCACCAGCAAATCCTGGCTACGGCTGAGTACGGGGCCTTGCTCCAACGTGTGGGCCAATTCCTCCCAGAGCCGATCCAAAGCCTCGGATCCAAGCGATTCCAGAACAGGGTCCCGCTGACCGATGCGGTTTCCGGCTCCCTTGGACAGGTCGAGCACGGAAGTCACCATGCTTTCAGCCAGCTGTCGGCTGAATTCCGATTCGGCGTTTTGCAGTCCAGGAAGTCGCCGCAGGGCATCCGGCACCATGTTCCGGTTCAAGCTCTGCTGCACCAGATGGCTGATCACGGCTTGCAGTTGCGGTCGCATGGCCGGGCCAATGCGGGTGAGCAGCAGGGGAAGCCACAACCGCAGCAGCTCGATCACCTCCCGCTCATCGTTCAGATCACTGCTTTGGTAGCTGCAGAGTCCGCGAACCCTCTCCGGCAGCTGTGGTGATCGGATCAGTTGCTGCAGTGCATCGACCACCCTGATGGCAATCACTTCAAACAGCTCCACTGCTAACAGGGCCACCACGCCGCGACTGATCACGGCACGAAGCGGTTCGAGTTGCAGTAAGCCGGCTCCGCAAAGCCGTTCTGTGACCGGGATCAGCCTGAGCCAGCGTGCAAACGGCAGCAGCAGGGGCAGGTCGATCCAGCGGCGTAACAAGGCATCCCGCCAGCGGATCGCCGGGTAGCGCTGTTTCAGACGCCAGGCACGCAGAAGAATGTCGAGCAGAAACAGCAGTTGAAATGGCGTGTCGATGCGCCAGCTCAAATCGCTGGGGCGGCCGTTTTCATCAATGCTTCGCCAGTAGTTGCTTTCCACCAGCGGCAGGATCTGCTGGCTCCAGAACTGACGCTCCTGGCTCCAGGGAGAGCGTTCCAGATGCTCGGGGTTGAGAAGAAGCTTGGCGGATTCACGGGCTGATTCCAGGCCGGTGCGGGCGCGCAGTCGGTTCTTGAATTTTTCAAGCGTGCCGGCTTGGCCTGAACTGATGAATGGGTTGCTGTCCATCAGCGCTGTGGTGAGAACCGCCTGCTGCTTCAGCAGGGCGGTGCTTTCAGCAGTGCTCGAGCCGTTCTGCTGCAGTGCCCGATCCAGGGTGCTGTAGGCCTTGAGGTAAGCCTCGTTGTCGCGATGGGGTTCGATGCCCTTGAGGGGATCCAGCCAGGGGGTGATGTCCGGCAACCATGGCAGGGGAACCACCAGGGGAAGCGATGGCACCGGATAAAGATTGCGTTGCAGCCAGAAGTTGCGCAGGGGGATGTAGGTGAGGTCGATGGCGACCCAGGTGAGATTGACCGCGGCGATCACAGCAATGGCCTGGTCCCAGCGGCGCCAGCTGAGCAGGCCGTGTTGGGGCTTCAGTGCTTGCCAGCGTGGACGGATCATGGGGCCTGCAGGCTCCCCCTATCGTGGGTCGAAAGATTGAGCCTGCCCACATTGAACGCGGAGAGAGGGCCTTCCGATGTGAAGGGCAGAGTGAGCGCGATCTGGGAGTTCTGGGCCCCTTTTCTGTTCACGGTTTCGCTGTATCTCCTGCTTCGGCAGTTCGCCTTTGAAGCCCGCTATATCCCTTCGGGGTCGATGCTGCCGGGTCTTCAGGTGGGCGACAAGTTGATCGTCGAGAAGCTGTCGTACCGCTCCCGACCTCCTCAGCGGGGAGAGATCGTTGTGTTCAATTCTCCCAGTGCCTTCGATCCCGTTTGGAAGTTGGAGGCGGGGCAACCCAATCCACTGAAGTGCGGCTTCGTCACCTTCCCGGGCATCAGCTGGGTTGTGGATCGTGTGTTGCTTCAGCGCTATCCCGAGTGTGAAGCCTGGATCAAACGGGTGGTGGGTGTGCCTGGTGATGTTGTGGAGGTCAACAGCCGTGGTGCCGTGAGCATCAATGGCACGGCCTTCAATGAGCCTTACGTCACCAACTTCTGCTCCGATCGCGACGGAATGATCGGCTGCAAGGGCCTGTATGCAGTTGTTCCCGAAGGCAACGTCGTTGTCCTGGGCGACAACCGCCGCAACAGTCAGGACGCCCGTCGTTGGCCGGGCGGACCGTTTTTGCCTGACAATCAGATCATCGGGCGTGCCGTCTTCCGCTTCTGGCCCCCTTCGCGTATCGGTCCGCTTAGCAACTGAGGCCACAGGCCACAACGCGTCCCTGAAGCTCCCGCCCCAGCCAGGGGATGTTGGCGGCACGTGGTGCTCCCGGCGTGTCACTGCCGATGGTCCAGCGTGAATCGGGATCAAACAGCAGCCAGCGCCTGCTGCCCTGGTCGAGTTGTTCAGGGGGCTGATCGATCAGGGCTGACGGCCCAAAGCTGAGGGCCTGCCAAAGGTCTTCAACGCTCCAGTGGCCCGGCTGCACCAGGGCATTCCAGAGCGCAGGAAGCACCACATGGTGGCCGCTGAGGCCTGCGGGGCGCTGGTCACCCGGCAACAGCATGTCCTCAGCATCCAGAGGAACAGCGTGGACAGCCACGGCAGTAATCGTTCGCTGCTGAACGGCCTGGATCAACAGCTGGCGATCGTCTGGACCACCGAGGGAGGGGCAGACGCGCCAGCCCGGATTGCTGCTGGCCAGCATGCTGCGGTCGGTGAGGAGATGCCACCAGCTCACGCTGCTTATGGGGGGCGACTCGCAGCCTGAAAGCTGCTGCACCGCCGCTGCAGTGGAGAGGTTCATCAGCCGCAGTTGTCGTTCCGGATGACGTTGATGCAGCAGCAGCACCTGGCCGAGAGGAAGGGTCTCGCTGGTGACCGGATCCGCTGGCCATCCGGCCCGCAGCGTCTCCACCCCTTCCCGCACCAGCCCCTCCCCCTGCAGCGTGGGATCCCGGGGTGCCACGAGCACCGGGCAACCCCCCATCTCTCCGAGCAGCAATCCCCGTTCCAGCAACGGGGCTGGAACCATGGCGTCGTCGTCCGCCAGTCCGATGGCACCGTGTTCGAGAAGATCGCCATGGGGAGCAACTTCATCCCCCTTGCCACCACTGCTGAAGCCTCCCCAAAGGTGCAGGCGAACCGTTGCCGTCTGATCCTGATCGAGGCTGAATCCCTGGAGTCGTTCTGGACGATCGCGCCAGCTGCTGCTGCGGGGAAGTAGGGCAATCTGGCCGTAGCCTCCTGCTGCGGCACAGTGCCGCAGGCTCACGGCTGTTTCTTGATCCCCACTGAAGGGGGTCTCCAGGACGGAATGGGGATCAACCAGGCAGGGAGCGACCAGTTGATCCGCTGCAGGTCTGGCTTTGATGCCAAGGCCGAGGGCCTGCTGTCTAGCTTCGTCGTCAAAGCCGACG
>ENA-OSEY01000705-OSEY01000705.1-marine-metagenome-genome-assembly--contig:-NODE-705-length-23763-cov-6.777759_pt1 | contig 23763 bp, 22 predicted proteins | sample MGYA00248465_ERZ534230 | MGnify/ENA primary metagenome ERZ534230 (study PRJEB26409, sample SAMN06344110) | marine metagenome | isolation source: Sea water from surface | place: Atlantic Ocean:Southern...
GCCCGATAGAATATTAAATGTAGCAAAAGCTTTTAGATCTATAGCGCCAGTTGGCGCATCAATGCAAAGTATAAATGATGAGGTTTTATCTGCAATTAAAAGAAAGAATCTTACGTTCGAACAAGTAGTAGAAATGCAAAAACAACTCAAGTCAATGGGCATTCAACACAGGAGCTTTTCAGAGCTAATTATTGGTTTGCCAAATGAGACTAAGCAAACCCACATTGAAGCTAATAGGCAATTAATAGATCACGGTTTTGAGGTATGGAACTATAATTTGCATTTATTACCAGGAACAGAAATGGATGATGCTGATTATCGCAGTAAATATTTTAAGAAAACTGGTTATCGCCTTCATGATAATTGTTATGGAATTTATGATGGAGAAAAAATTTTTGAAGCTCAGGAAACTGTGCTAAAGACGAATGGCTTAACAATACAAGACTTTAGATATTTTAGATTTTTTCATTTTCTACAACAAATGATGTGGAGCAAAAGGTGGTATTATAATTACTTAAAATTTTTGAAAAATGAAGGTTTTCATCCAGTAAAGGTTTTTGATCTACTTATAAAAAAAATAAAACTTAACAAAAGCAACTTAGGTAAAGTTTACAAAAATTTTATGAAAGATTATGATAAAGCTGAGGCATTTAAGTCTTTTGAGGAATTAAGTAATTTTTGGTCTGATGAAAAAAATTTTAATAGACTAGAAGAAGGTGAATACGGCAAACTGAATATGCTTTATACTTACAAAATAATTCTTGATCACAGAACTGAATTTAATAACTTTTTAATTGAATTTACAAATGAATTACCTTTTAATAAGAATACAAATAAAAATAGAATTTTAGAGACTGTAAAAGACTTAATTAAATTTGAAAACTCGAGAATTGTAAAATTTAATAATGATTGGTCTGTTGAGAAAAAAGTTAATGTAAGTTTCAGATATGATATATTAAAGTGGTCTAATGAAGGATATAATAAATTAAATAAGTCTAAGAAAAAAAAGGAATATAAATTTTACCTTAAGGAAAAACAGTATAAAGCTCTTTCAAATCAACTTTCCCAATACAAGTCAAACAACATAAATGCAACTTTAAGAAATATAAATAAACATCATAAATATTTAGAATTATGGAATTATTAACAACAAACAATGTATGGATGATGGTCTGTACTTTTCTAGTTTTCTTTATGCACTTAGGCTTTACTTTTTTAGAAGTCGGTGCAACAAGACAAAAGAATTCAATTAACATTTTATTTAAAAACTTCTTTGTAATCACAGCGGGTCTAGTTATTTACTGTGCTATTGGATTTAATCTAATGTACCCTAGTGATTGGCTAATTGAAGGTTATTTGGGATCCCCTGTCTTTGGGCTGGATGCCGAAACTGCTGCAGATCTTTCATACAATGAAGGTTACACTTACTGGACTGATTTTCTTTTCCAAGGTATGTTCGCTGCAACTGCTGCAACAATTATTTCTGGTGCGGTTGCTGAAAGAATTAAAATTAGTTCTTTTATGTTAATAGCGAGTTTATATGTCGCAATCGTTTATCCTATTGTAGGTGCTTGGAAATGGGGAGGTGGCTTCATGGATGCTGCTGGTTTTTATGATTTTGCAGGTTCTACTTTAGTGCATGCTGTTGGAGGATGGGGTGCTCTAGTTGTAATTTATTTCCTTGGAGCAAGAAAAGGAAGATTCGGAAAAGATGGAGCTGTAATTCCTGGGTCAAACATACCGTTATCAGCTGCAGGAGTTGTAATACTATGGTTAGGCTGGTTTGGATTTAATGGTGGCTCAGTTCTTTCAGCAGATCCTTCTTTAACATCGGTTACTTTAGTAAATACTTGTCTAGCTGCTGCTGCAGGTGGATTATCTTGTGCAGGTTTTTACAAATTATTTTATGGAAAGGCTGATATCATGATGTTTATGAATGGTGTACTTGGTGGCTTAGTAGGAATTACTGCTGGCGCTGACTTAATGCTACCAGGAAGCTCAATTGCTATAGGAATTATTTCAGGTCCTATTGTATTTCTAAGTTCTAGCCTTCTTGAAAATGCAGAACTTGATGATCCAGTAGGAGCAATTCCAGTTCACCTTTTCTGCGGTATTTGGGGAACATTAGCAGTAGGTATTTTTGGAAGCATGGCTAGTTTTGATCAATTTATGATTCAACTTGCATGTGTTGGAATAACTGGAGTATTCTGCATTGTTGCGGGAACTATTATTGTTCAACTTGTTAAAGCTGTTAAAGGCTTAAGGGTTTCTGAGGATGCTGAGGAGGTTGGATTAGATATTTCTGAACATGATGGTAGTTTAGCTTATGCTCAATTCCAAATCACAAGTAAAAAATATCACAAGTAATATATTTTACAAATTTTATTAGATAATAATATCCATAATAGTTTGTTAGTTGTTTAAAATTATTGTCTAATTCTTTGAAAGGTTGTCACATGGGGCAACCTTTCTTTTTTTAAAAAGATTTTAAATTAAAATCATCAACAACCTTCTCTGCAGAATCAAGATAATTGACGCCGTTGCTGGCGTAAATAATTGACCGAGACATATTAATCAATATTCTTTTGTTAAGCTTAGTTGAATTTGCGATTGTTTGTTGAAGATTACCACCCTGTGTTCCAATTCCTGGAATAAGTAAAAAATTATCTTTTGTTATATCCCGAATTTTCTCTAGATAGTCAGATTTTGTAGCTCCAACGACATACATTAATTTTTGAGAATTATTCCATTTCTGAGATTTAGATATAACATCTAAAAATAAATCATTAGGTAGTTGAAAATCATTTGCCCCATGATTTGAGGTAAGTGCAAGTAGTATTGCGTATTTATCATCATATTTCAAAAACTCTTTTACTGAATCTTCACCCATGTATGGTGATAGAGTAATTGAATCAAAATTCATTTTTTCAAAAAAAGCTTTTGCATACATTTCAGATGTATTTCCTATATCAGCTCGTTTTGCATCTGCAATTGTAAATAAATCTGGATGATTTGATTTAATGTAATCAATAGATTTTTCAAGTGATGACCATCCATCTTTTCCTCTAGACTCATAGAAAGCCGTATTGATTTTTACGGCGACTATTTTTGATGAGAGTCGATCAACTAATGATTTATTAAAATGAAAAACAGGATCCTCTGAATTTAATAAGTGCTTAGGGATTTTATCTATATCAGTATCTAATCCTAAACATAAAAAAGTCTTTTTTGAAATTATATTTTGCTCTAATTGAATTAAATCCATTTTATATTTCTTCATTTTTAATCAACTCAGAATCTTGAACTATTTTGAGTTCTTCTACTAATTTATCGATATCACCATTAACAATATTTTGCAAATCGTATAAAGTTAAATTAATTCTATGATCGGTGACACGTCCCTGTGGATAATTATATGTCCTAATTTTTGCTGATCGATCTCCAGATGAAACCATGGAATTTCTTTTTGCCGAATCTGCTTCTTCTCTTTTTTTCATTTCGAGCTCATAAAGTCTTGATCTAAGAACCTTCAAAGCTTTATCTAAATTCTTGTGCTGTGATTTTTGATCTTGACAGCTAACAATAATACCTGTTGGTTCGTGGTGAAGTTTAATAGCTGAATAGGTAGTATTAACGGATTGACCGCCAGGTCCAGTAGAGGTTGTTCTTTCAATCCTAACATCTTGCATATTTAAATCAACATCAAATTCTTCTGCTTCTGGTAAAACGATAACTGTGGCTGCAGAAGTATGTACCCTTCCTTGAGTTTCGGTTTGAGGAACACGTTGAACTCTATGAACTCCAGATTCAAACTTCATGGTGCCATAAACGTCCTCCCCATTAATTTCAAAAATAATTTCTTTATAACCCCCTGCCGTACCTTCATTAAAATCAACAAGGTTAACATTCCATCCCTTTTTTTCAGCATACTTAGTATACATTCTAAACAAATCACCAGCAAATATACTAGCCTCATCTCCTCCAGTTCCTGCTCTTAATTCCATTACTATGTTCTTTGGGTCATCAGGATCTTTTGGAATTAACATCTTCCTTAAATCTTCCTCAATTATTGAAATTTTATTTTTTGCATCATTAAGTTCTTGATTGGCTAAATCAATCATTTCTTTATCATTCTCATTTTTAATAATATCTTTTGCTTCTTCAATATTTGCTAATACATTTTCATATTCATTTTTCTTATCAACTACTGTTTTTAAATCTTTGTATTCCTTTGATATCTTAATATATTTAGATTGGTCTGAAATAATATCAGGTTGAATCAGCATTTTAGATAATTCATTAAATCTTTCCTCTAGTATTTTTAACTTTTCTAACATTTTAATACTCAAAGTTTCCTTTATCACCAGAAATCGAAAGCTTATTAGAAATAGAATTTTCTACCCTTCCAATTATTTTAGCTTCTAAATTGAATGAAGCACTTATATCAATTATTTTCTGAGCAGAAAGTTTATCTGTATAAATTTCAAGTCTGTGCCCCATGTTAAAAACCTGGTACATTTCTTTCCAGGATGTTTTAGATTCATCTTGGATTAAATCAAAAATAATTGGTGTATTGAACAAGTTATCTTTAATAATGTGTTTATTTTCAACAAAATGCAGAACCTTAGTTTGTGCTCCACCACTACAATGAATCATTCCATCAATATTAGACACACCAACTTTAGAAATGATTTCTTTTACTACTGGAGCATAGGTTCTCGTTGGAGATAAAACTAACTTACCAATATCATGATCATATCCTTCAATTTTATCAGTGAGCTTTTTTGAACCAGTATAAACAAGACTATCATCCAGTGAATTGTCATAAGTTTCTGGATACTTTTCTTTTAAATACTTTTGAAATACATCATGCCTAGCTGAAGTCAATCCATTACTTCCAATTCCACTATTATATTCCTCTTCATAGTTTGTTTTACCAAATGATGCTAATCCAACAATTACATTTCCAGATCTAATTTTAGAGTTGTCAATTACATCACTTTTTTTAAGTCGTGATACAACTGTTGAATCAACAATAATTGTTTTTACCAAATCCCCAACATCAGCTGTTTCACCTCCTGAGGATTTTATATTAATTCCAAAAGAATTTAATTTTGAAATAACTAATTCATTGCCTTCAATAATTGCTTTTAATACATCGCCAGTTATTAGCTTTTTATTTCTGCCAATAGTTGAGGAAACAATTATATTGTCAACAGCACCAACGCAGATTAAATCATCTATATTCATAATCAATGAATCTTGAGCAATACCTTTCCAAACACTAATGTCTCCTGTCTCTTTCCAGTAGGCATAAGCTAAAGATGACTTTGTACCTGCTCCATCAGCGTGCATTACAATACAATAATCATCATTACCAGATATTAAATCAGGAATGATTTTACAGAAAGCTTTTGGGAAAAGACCTTTATCAACATTTTTGATTGCTTCATGAACCTCTTTCTTATCAAATGAAACTCCTCTGCTGTCATATTTTGATAAATTATCCAACTAATTTTTTAATATTTATTCAAAGATACGGCTTAAAAAAGATTAGAAAAAAATATAGAATTATAAATAAAATATTTTTTTAAATAATATTGAATTTTAAAGCCTGAAAATTATTAAAAACTAAAAAAAAATAACTAAAAAATGTGATGTTAATAAAAAGAAATAAAATTGATTTTTCTAGTAATTATATTTCCCAAATTAATTATACTTTTAGTTTCCTATAAACACGTAAACGTAAATTGTTATGGGCAAATCAAAACTAGAATATTTATGGTTGGATGGATACAAACCAACCCAAAGCTTACGCGGAAAAACAAAAGTTGTATCAGATTTTAGTGGTAAACTTGAAGATTGTCCTATTTGGGCTTTTGATGGAAGTTCTACCCAACAGGCACCAGGCGGCTCATCTGACTGCTTGCTAAAACCTGTTGCTATTTATCCAGATCCAGTTAGAAAGGATGGATGGATTGTTATGAATGAAGTATTAAACTCAGACGGATCTCCTCACGAATCAAATGGTAGAGCTACTATCGATGATGATGACGATGATTTCTGGTTTGGATTTGAACAAGAGTATTTCTTGTGGGATCCAGAAACAAACCTTCCATTAGGCTTTCCGAAAGACCAGACACCTCAAGGTCAATTTTATTGTTCAGTTGGTGGTAAAAATGCATTTGGAAGAGAAATAATGGATAGACACTTAGACATATGCATTGATGCTGGAATAAATATAGAGGGTACTAATGCTGAGGTTGCTGCAGGACAATGGGAATTCCAAATTTTTGCTAAAGGCGCTGCTAAAGCTGGTGACGAAATTTGGGTTGCTAGATATTTCTTAGAAAGATTAGCTGAAGAATATGGCTTAGCTATTGAGTATCATCCAAAACCACTTGGAGCTACAGACTGGAATGGATCAGGAATGCATGCAAATTTCTCTAATACAACACTGAGAACATGTGGATCTAAAGAAACATATGAAGCTATTTGTGAAGCTTTCAGACCCGTTGTAAATGAACATATTGCTGTCTATGGAGCTTACAACGATCAAAGACTTACTGGTGATCATGAAACACAATCAATAACAGAGTTTAGTTATGGTGTTTCAGATAGAGGAGCTTCTATTAGAATTCCAATTATAACAGTTGAAAAAGGTTATAAAGGCTGGCTAGAAGATAGAAGACCAGCATCTAATGGTGATCCATATAAAATTGCAGCTAGAATTATTAAGACAGTTAAGTCTGCAAAAGTTTAATTATTAAGTTAAATTTTAATTCAAAAAACACCTCTTTTAGGGGTGTTTTTTTATATTATATAAATATAATATGCTATAAAGCATATAAAATAGATTAGACCATGATATGTATTTAGTAATCTCTTTTTTGTTGAAAGGTAAAAGAGTAATAAAACAAAACTAAATAGTATCATTACATAGATATCAAACTCCAAAATTCCATCACTTAAAATATTTAAATCAGTTAATATTGAGGTAATGCCTATTACTGCAAGAATATTAAAAATATTAGATCCAATTATGTTACCAATTGAAATGTCTAATTCTGATTTATAAATAGCAACAAGAGTTGTTACAAGTTCTGGCAAGCTAGTTCCAATTGCAACCAAAGTTAATCCAATAACTCTTTCTGATACACCAAAATACTTTGCAAAATATATCGAACTATTCACAAAAAGTTCAGAACCAACATAAAGCACAAAACTGGATACAATAATATAAACTAGAATATTTAGGTTTGATAAAGTAACTTCATCCGATATATCCTCATTACTATCATCTTTTCTAATTTTTACTATCAAAAAAAGGAAAAGAATTAATCCAATAAATAAAATTATTCCCTCTACCCTGTTTACAGTATAATCTTTCAGAAAAAAATAAAAAACAAAACTAATAATCATCAAAAATGTCCAATCATAGACCATATTAGATTTAGGAATTTTAATGCTCGTGAAAAACAAAGCTGAGCCTAGGACCAAGCCTACATTTGCAATATTTGATCCTATTACATTTGAGATTGCAATATCAGCTGAGCCTTTGAGTGCAGAACTTATACTTATCAATAATTCTGGTGCTGATGTAGCAAAAGAAACAACTGTTAAGCCAATAACAACTTTTGATAATTTTAATTTTACTGAAAGTTCAACTGCTGATTTTAAAAGATAATTACTTCCACCAATTAGCAAAATCAATCCAGAGATTAGTAATAGAATTTGAGTTGTCATTATATTTTGCTAAGATAAGACATGTATTGTATATTGCATTAAATGAAAACTAAAGTTATTTTTCAATTTTTAGCAAAAATTAACAAGTTGATTTTACCCAGTTTTGCAAAAAAAGGAGTAGATCTTAAAAAAGTTAATAAAATACAAATGCTTATAATAGCATACAGATACTACATAACAAAAAATGCACTCTAATGTTTAGACCTACTTTTATAGTTTTTCTTTTTTCAATCTTGTTTAGCTGTGAAAATAGTAGAGAAATTGATTTTGCAATTGTCATTCATGGTGGGGCTGGAACTATTCTAAAAAAGAATATGAGTGAAAAAATGGAATCAGCCTATGATCAAAAATTGAAAGAGGCCTTAAACATTGGATACAAAATACTTGAAGATGGAGGTTCAAGTGTTGATGCTGTTGAATCAACAATTAAAGTACTTGAAAACTCAGAATTATTTAATGCGGGTAAAGGCTCTGTCTTATCAAATGATGAGATTGTTGAAATGGATGCATCTATAATGTTTGGAGGAAATTTAAATGCAGGTGCAATTGCAGGTGTTAAAACCATAAAAAATCCAATATCAGCTGCAAGATCTGTTATGGAAAAATCTGAACATGTATTTCTTTCTGGAAGCGGAGCAGAATTATTTGCAAAAAGTCAAGGTTTAGAAATTATCAATAATGAATATTTTATAACTCAAAGAAGATTAAATTCATTACTAAATGCAAAAAAGAGAGATTCGTTAAAGGAAAATAAATTTGGCACTGTTGGCTGTGTTGCATTAGACAAACTTGGTAATATAACATCAGGTACATCGACAGGTGGAATGACCAATAAAAAATGGAATAGAATTGGGGATGTTCCAATAATTGGTGCAGGAACCTACGCTAACAATAACACCTGTGGTATTTCATCCACAGGATGGGGAGAATACTTTATTAGAAATGTAGTTGCTTATGATATATCCTCACAAATTGAGTACAAAAATATTTCAATAAATTTAGCGGCACGAAATACTTTGAAAAAAGTGAAAGATTTAGGTGGCAGTGGTGGTGTAATTGGTATTGATAAGAATGGAAATATTATAATGGATTTTAATACTGAGGGGATGTACAGAGGATATATGAAATCTAATGGAGAATCCGAAATTAAAATTTATAAATAGGCTTAAATTATTTTTGAAATATTTCTAAAAAAAGATTTAATAAAAGCCAATTTATTTGGCATTGAAATTATAATTTTTAATTCCTGATTTAATCTACTTTCATTATCCAAAAATTTGAAAATTGATTTAAATTTATTTTTTTCAAACATTCTTTGAAAAATATTTGATCCTAGAGAATTATTATAATATAACACATCAATAAAAATCAAATCATAAAACCAAAATCTATTTTTGATTTTGAATTTTTTAAAACTCTTATCTAATTTTAGAAATTCTATAGTCCTATCTGAAAACTTATCGATAAATCTAAAAGTATAGCCAGTTGATGGTTTTGTCCATCCGCCTGCTGTTCCAATATTAACAATGTTATTTGTATTTTCTTTTTCAAACGGGAAACAGGTCATAGGAATAATACCTTTTTCTTTCGATATAATTTGAAAATTTCCAATACCTAAATTCACGATATATTTATTTATTTCAATTTCATATTCAGAATCTTTTAACAAGTCTTTTGAAAATAATGTGAATTCAATTAAAGCTTCATTATTATTAGTTGGTAAAACATAACAGAATCTTGTTTCATTTTTTTGATCTATGGAAAAATCCATTAACGTTGCTGTTTGGGAATTAAATACTGATTGTTCTGTTTTAATTGTCCAACCTTCAAAGTGTTGCAATAGAACTGGAAATTTTTGGTTTGATTTGTAAGATTCATTTGGAACACTGTTAAAAACTTTTTTTCCATAAAATTCACCAGAATCAGTTTTTACTATCACATGATCAACTAAATCATTAACTTCAGTCACATTTTCATTAATAAACTCTATGTTAGAAAAGGATTTTAATTTAGCCATTACATGCCTATAAAATGATTCACTTTTAATCATTTTATAATTAAAGTCTTTTAATTTTTTTTCAAGTTTAATATCTGAACTTTTGAAAAGTATTTTATCCCAAGATTTAGTCACAAAATCATTCCATTTTGAATTAACTGGCTCCCAGAAACTCCATGTTTTATTTGGAATAATATCAAGATTCTTTTCGATTACAAGAATTGATTTATTATCAAAAAAATTATCTGAAATAATCTTATCAAGAGTAATTAAAGCTGAAAGACCTCCTCCACAAAAAATTATATCATACTTTTTATCCAACTTCAAAATTTTATTTTGTCTTAGATAATGTTAAAAACTAGAAGATAATTGTTATCGATAAATAATTTTTTCATTTAATTATTACTTTTTTAACTCCTCAATAGATAATGATTTAGCTGTTTCATATGATTTTTTAATATCATTCAATAAGCGCATGTACATATTTGAATAATTTTGAGCTTGAGATAATAAACCATAAAAATCATTTGACTGGTAATAATTAGTATTGAAATAAAATGTATTTACAGATCTTGAGCCGTAAAATTCACCATCAAATGAATTATAACTGAATCTAATTCTAAACTTTTTTAAAATTTCTCCTCTAGTAATTATATTCCAATTATCAATTTCTTGGGATGTAGCGTAATTTCTATCTTTTTGATGATTAAACATTTGTAGTAACAACCTTTTTAACTCATTATTTTTAATTAATTCGAATGTACCTGTCGATATTAATTGTTCAAATATGCCATCTTTGGGGAAAAATGAAAAACCAACCTCAATGTCTAGTATAGTCTTAATTGCATCAATGTCTGAAAGAGATTTATGATTATTATCAATATCACTTAATATTTCTTGAATGTTTTTTTCAGAATTTTGAAGAATTTTTAATAATTCTTCAATTTGAACTAAATCATCATCAAGACTGATAATTAAATCACTAACGAGATCATTTTTTGTTATTATATTTTCATTACCTTTTCTAACATCTTCAATATAAAATGAAATAAAAACACTTAAAATTATAACAAAGCTTTGGAAAAAATATTTCAGATTGTTTTTAATATTAATAGTTTTTGGATTTTTAGTATTAGTTGCTTTGGTCATAGGTTAGAATAAAATAATTTTTTGATTAATATAAATGTAATAAATTCGTAATAAACAACTCTAAAATTTGCATTGTGTATTAAAATTTAAAGGCCTCGTAGCATAACTGAATAGTGCATCTGATTACGGCTCAGAAGGTTGTAGGTTTGAATCCTGCCGAGGTCACAAAAAAAGGGAGTCAAACTTGATTCCCTTTTTTTTATTAATTATATTAATAGATTAATTATTTATTTATGAAAAAAAGATTTTTGATACCGATTTTCTGCTTGCTATCAGTAACAATGGTTGCACAGGAAAAAAGTGTAATATCTGATTTAGATGAATTAAGATTAGATATAGGACAAACTTACAAACCAACGACATATTCAGTTGATAATCAAGGAAATAAATTTGATTGTGAAAGGGTTATATATTACTATAAAAAAGGTGCATTTAGCATGACTGGAAAGGTTATGGAGTTTAACAGAGCCAAAGGAACAATTAAAGCCGTTGAGCCAGGATATCATGAGGTTGTTGCAATTTGCTATGGAAGTGGAAAAAGTATTCGAAGAACTTTTAATGTCACAATAAATTATCCTAAAGTTAAAAGCATTGAAATATTGACAGGAAATGAAACAATTTACACTGATAATTATATACCACTCTCATATAAAATCACTGACCAAATGGATGTTGTTAGAGATATTGATTATTGGAAATCTGATAATGCTGAAAGATATTTTTCTAACCTAGAATTTTCAATTTCATCATCCAATGATAAATTAGAAATTGATGATTCAAACAACGTATTAGCTGTAAAATCTGGATCTGCGACAATTAATGTGGTTTTTGATGGTGTGAAATCTTCAAAAACTATCAATATAAAAAAGAATAATGTTAATAATATTGATTTAAGTATTGCAGAAAAACCAGAAAAAATTAGAACTGGTGATGTTATAAACTTAAAAGCTGATGCATATGATAAGAGAGGAAACCTAGTCAATGATGTAAACATTAAATTTTCATTTACAGGAAAATCTTTTGATAAAAGTAATACAGCATCTGGATTAATTCTTCAAGATGGTAGATTTGTTGGAGATGTTCCTGGAAAATATATTTTAACCGCATCATTTGGAAATGCATCAAAATCAAAAGTTGTTAATGTCTTCCAAAGGAAAGTTCAAAGAGAAGTAAAAAAAATAGGTGCAGGATCGGTTAACGACAAACATACATCTGACTTCTGGGTTTTTGAAGGTGTTGATAAAAGAGATTATGCTGTAACTGGAACATGGGGTGCGGATGGTACTGCATACTTTTGGGATGTTACAAATCCGTCTGATATTAAAAAAATTGATAGCGTTCAAGTTGATGCAAGAACAGTGAATGATGTTAAAGTATCCCCAAATGGAAAAATTGCTATTATTAGTAGAGAGGGAGCTTCAAACAGAAAAAATGGAATTATAATAATAGATGTAACAAATCCTTATGACGTTAAAATTATTAAAGAATACACAAAGAATTTGACCGGTGGTGTTCATAATTTATTTATTGACGAAAAACATGTTTATGCACTTAGTGCTGGTCAAAAATATTATATTCTCAACATAGAGGATCCAGCTAATCCATATGAGGTCGGTATGTTTGAAATAGGAAAAGAAGGTCAATCGATACACGATGTCTGGGTTGAGGATGGAATAGCATACTCTTCTAACTGGAGAGATGGAGTTTATCTTGTTGATGTGGGAAATGGAATAGCAGGAGGAACACCAGAAAATCCTGTAGCGTTCGGAAACTACACTTATGACAGTGGGGCAAATCACGCAACCTTTCCATTTAAAAGTAAATCAACAGGAAAATTCTATGCCGTAATGGGTGATGAAATATTTCCTAATGGTGTAAATCCAAATGGCACAAATGAAACTGCTGGATTTTTACATTTTGTTGACTTTTCTGATCTAAAAAATCCAATTGAAATAGCCCGATATGAGCTTCCTGGACATGGATCTCATAATTATTGGATAGATAACGATATACTTTATGTCGGCATGTATACTGGTGGTGTAAGAATTGTTGACATTAGCGGCGATTTACTTGGCGATCTTTACAAGCAAGGAAGAGAAATTGGTTATATTTTAACTGGAACATCGGATGGATATATCCCTAATGATACAATGGTTTGGGGTGCTCAACTTTACAAAGGTCATGTATTTTACTCTGATTTTAATACAGGGATTGGTGTTGCTAAAGTTTCTGACTTAAAGCCAAATAACTCTATGACAAATCAATATGTTGATTAATATTAATTACTAAAACTTAAAAAAATGAAAAAATTGATACTTATTATTATAGCTATTTTTAGCTTACAACTAAATCACTCTCAAAATCTTAGTATAGAATCCAATTTAGATGGTTTAATATTAAATATTGGGGACACTTTTCAAGCTGAATCTTATATTTCTGATTTAGACGGGAATAAAACCACTTGTGAACGACTGATTTATTATCAAAAAGATGGGGCTTTCAATGTAGGTGCAGCAATAGATCCAACTGGACTTTTTGTTGCAAGTGACCCAGGTATATTTGAAATTGTTGCAGTTTGTGTTGGAATGGAAGGTGGTAAAAGATTGAGTCAAACATTTTTGGTTGGAGTTAAATTTCCGAAAGCTTCAAGTATAGACTTTAATATAAATGGTGAGCTTTATGTAGGTAATTTTGCTGAAGTTAATTCGGTTGCAAAATATGCTGACGGTAAAGAAAAATCTGATTTAAATTTTAAATATGAGTCATCTGATCCAGCAATAATTAAAGTTGATGATTTGGGTAACTTAAAGGCAATCAAAAAAGGTAGTTCTGTAATAAGTGCATCTTTTGATGGACAAAGTGTATCCAAAAAAATTAATGTTTTAAATAACCCAGTTGTATCAATTGATCTGAGTTCTGACTCTGAAGGTGTAATTAAAACTGGGGATGTCATCAATCTTTCAGCACAACTTAAAGATAAAAAAGGGAATATATTGAGTGGAATAGAACCAAAATTTTCTTTTTCTGGAGTTTCCACTAACAAAAGTACTACTGCCTCAGGACTTATTTCAGATAAGGGTAAATTTGTAGCTGATATAGCTGGAGAATATGTAATCAATGCATCATTCGGTAATACCAACTCATCTATTCAAGTTAAAGCAGTTAACAGAGACATTCAAAAAGAAATCGTTAAACTCGGTTTGGGGGAAGTATTTGATAGAAGAACCTCTGACGCTTGGTTTTTTGAGGGCACAGATGGAAAGGATTATGGTGTCTCTGGAACATGGGGATCTGATGGCACTGCGTATTTTTGGGATGTAAGCGATCCAACAGATATCAAAAAAATTGATAGTATTCAAGTAGATGCTAGAATTGTTAATGATGTGAAAGTTTCAAAAGATGGGAAATTATGTGTTATTTCCAGAGAGGCATCTTCAAAAAGAAAAAATGGAATTATACTGATTGATGTTACTGATCCATCAAATGCTGAAATTATTTCTGAGTATACAACAAATTTAACTGGTGGTGTTCACAATATTTTTATATATGAAAATCATGTATATGCATTAAACGCATTTGCGAACCCAGCCAAATACTACGTAATTAATATTGAAGATCCAAAAAACCCAAAAGAAGTTGGATTTTTTGAAGTTGATGAACCAGGATCTGCCATACATGATGTTTGGATTGAAGATGGAATAGCATATTCCTCAAACTGGAAACAAGGTGTTTATTTAGTTGATGTTGGAAATGGTATTGCAGGAGGATCTCCATCTAATCCAGTAGAAATTGGTAACTATAGATATGATTCAGGTGGAAACCATGCCGCTTTTCCTTTTAAAAGTAAATCAACTGGAAAATTTTATGTTATAATGGGAGATGAAATATTTCCTGAGGGTGTTGATGGAAACACCTTCAATGAGACTGCAGGTTATTTACACTTTATTGACTTCACGGATTTAAAAAACCCAGTTGAAGTAGCCAGATATGAAGTCCCTGGTCATGGATCCCACAACTATTGGGTTGAGGATGATGTACTTTACATTGGTATGTATACAGCTGGAGTGAGGGTTGTTGATATAAGTGGAGAACTGATGGGTGACTTATACAAACAAGGTAGAGAAATAGCTAAATATGGTACAGGACATCCTGATGGATATGTACCTAATTCGACGATGCTCTGGGGTGCTCAATACTTTAAAGGAAATATCTTTTATTCTGACTTTTATACTGGCATTGGTGCTTTAAAGTTATTAGATAAGAAAAAGGATAATTCAAATACAAATCAGTTTGCAAGTGATCAGACTTTGAAAGAGGCACTTGGTGCTGAAGATCTATTAGATTTCTTTCAAATATTAGCTAGTCCACCAATTGAATAGTTATGTTTAAAAAGTTATTAATATTATTAATTCCATTTTTTAGTCTAGGCCAGAATTATTATGCTTATGTTGCTTCTGAATCTGAAGATACAGTTTCCCTCATAAAATTTGATGGAAAAGAAGCAGTTGAAGCAGAGAGAATTGATGTAGGATTTATGTTTGCTGAAATTGAAGGCCCTCATGGAATTACAGTTGATCCCAGCGGAGATTTTTGGTACATATCCTTGGCTCATGGAAATCCATTTGGAACCTTGGTTAAATACTCAACTGAAACTAACCAAGCAGTAGCAAGAACTACATTAGGATTATTTCCTGCTTCAATGGAAATATCAGCCATTACAGGTTTTTTATATTGTGTGAATTTTAATTTACATGGAAGTATGAAACCATCAAATGTTTCTGTAGTTGATCCAGAAACAATGACTGAGATAACTAAGATTACTACTGGCTCGATGCCTCATGGTTCAAGATTATCACCTGATGGATTATTCCAATATTCTGTTGCAATGATGTCAGGTGAACTTTTTGAAATTGATGCGCTTGATCTTAAAGTGAGTAGGGTTTTGAATTTAGAAAAGAAGATGATGAATGATAAAAAGATGGATGGAAAAATGATGAATCATGATAATATGAAAGGTAAAATGATGTCTAATGATAAAAAAGAAAACATGATGAAGTCTATGGGCGATATGAAACATTCAATGGTTAAACCAACATGGGTCATCCCCCATCCTAAGGAAAGCATTGCATATGTAGCTGGCAATGGGTCTGATGAGGTTATAGAAGTTAATTTAGATAAATGGGAGGTTTCTGATCGATTTAAAACTGGTAAAGGTCCTTATAATTTAGAAATAACGCCAAATGGAAAATTACTGATTGGAACTATAAAAAGTGAAGGTAAAACTGCTATTTGGAACCTTGAAAATAAAGAAGAGTTAGCAATAATAAAGAATACAACAAGTGTTTCTCACGGTATTGCAATTTCATCTGACAGTAAGTATGCATTTATCTCTGTTGAAGGAATCGGAGGAGAACCAGGTATTGTTGATGTAATAGATCTTGATTCTTATGAGTTAGTTAGTTCAGTTAAAGTTGGTAAACAAGCTGGTGGTATTGCCTTTTGGAAGAAAGAAATTTAATTTGATTGGTTTTCTTTAATATTATTAACCATCACTTTTAATAAACCATCTTTTCTTTTATCATTCATTAATTGCCAAAACATTATTCCATGCAGATTGTTGTCTTTGACATATTTTGATTTGAGTTCAATAGATTTTTCATTATCATATGTAAGAAAAAGCTGATTTTCTTTGTCATATGCGTATGGAGCTTTTGCAGTTTCATCCCAAAAAAACTCAAAATCTTTTGTCACCTCATTGAAGTTATTTTGATTTACTCCACCTTTAAAATTTGCTGCTTGATACAATCCATTATTAACATTAGCAACATCTTTGTAAATTCTTCCATAAAACGCTGCACCTAGTACAATTTTATTAGCTGGAACTCCTTTTGATTTTAAATATTGTATAGCATAATCTCCCGATCTTTCTTGGTTTAAAGTAGAGTATAATGAAGTATGATGTCCAGTTACTTTTGAATAACCACCGATTAAATCATAAGTCATTAGATTAACATTATCTATAAGTGGAGTAACTTGATCCCAGTCAACTGATTTATCAATAAAACTTTTAAATCCACCTGCAGCAAAGCTGAGAATGTCATCAGGTTTCATATATTCTCTAAGTAGCTTAATTAAATCAGTGAAATTATCTCTATCCTCATCTCTAAAAGCATGACCTGGAGGTCCTGGAATTGCAGGATATTCCCAATCTAAATCAATTCCATCTGCATTGTATTCTTCAATTATTTTAGCAGTAGACTTTGCAAAATCAATTCTTCCTTCCTTAGTATTAAATACATCCGAACAGGTCTTACATCCACCCCACCCCCCAAGTGAGACCAAGACTTTCAGGTTTGGATACTTTTTTTTCTGATCAACAATACCTAACAAACTAATACTATCAGCTGCATTATCAATAGCTAATTTGTTTCCTTTAAGATGCAAAAAACTATATATAATTTGATCCACACCACTCAAATCAAATTCATTTATAGTTTCTCCATTACCAGTGTAGTAGGCAATAACTTTTGGATTTACCTCTTTATTTGAAATGTTATTACAAGAGATAAAAACTGAAAAGATGATTATATATAATTTAAAATTCATACCTGTTTTCAATTTTAATTGACTTTTTTAAATGAAATTTTGAATCTGAAGAACCACCAACCATAAATTCAAATTCTCCTTCTTCAACACAGTAAACCATGTTAATATCATAAAATGCTAAATTTTCAATAGGAACCTTTAATTTGACAGTCTTCGTTTCACCAGGTTCAATGAAAACTCTTTTATATGAAACTAATTCTTTTACAGGTCTAGTAACTGAACTAAAACTATCATTAAAGTAAAGTTGAACTACTTCATCACCTGCAATATTACTATCATTTTTAATTTGGACACTTACGTTAATCAAATCCTCATTCTCATCTTTTGATAGCTCAAAATTTGAATAATTAAATTTTGAATAACTCAGCCCATGACCAAAAGGATACAAGGGTGTTACTTTTTCAAAAGCGTATTTATGAAAATATTGAGAAGGTTTATGGTTATATATCATTTGTAACTGACCAACACTCCTTGGAAATGTTAAAGGAAGTTTACCCCCAGGATTAACATCACCAAAAACAACTTCTGCTACTGCTTGTCCAGCCATACTACCTAATTCCCATGACTCAATTACCCCGCTAATATTATTGTCAATCCAAGGCTCTGCAATTGGTTTACCATTTACATATATCACGATTACGTTTTTATTGATTTTCTTTAATTTTTGTACCAACTCGAGTTGCTTTCCTGCCAAATTTAGATTTGCTCTACCCATATTTTCTCCAGCAGTTCTTTTTGATTTTAATATTCTTTGTGAGTTATCTCCAACTACTACAATGATTTGATCATAATTTTTAGCCTTGTTTACAGTTTTAATTATATCACTTTGTGAAATAGATCTAATATCACTATTCGAATCATGAAAATCAATCTGATAACCTTTTGTATCCCCAAGTTTTTTAATTCCCTCATAAATGGTTATTACATTATCCTCAGGTTGAGCAAAAACCCAATCACCTAAAACTGAGTGATTATTAGAGTTAGGACCCGTAACCAATATTTTTTTTCCTCTTTTTTTACTCAATGGGAGAATTCCATCATTTTTTAATAAAACTATAGACTTTCTTGCGGCATCAAGCGCAGTACTTTTGTGTTCTTCAGTGAAAACGTTTTCATCTAGGTCATCAGCACTAACAAATGGATTCTCAAAAAGGCCTAATTTAAATTTAGCATATAAAATTTTTCTTGCTGATTCATCAATTCTTTTAATGTCAAGTTTTCCATCCTCAACTAGTTCAATAACATTTTCTAAAAAGTTTGGACCATGCATATTCATATCCATTCCTGCGTCAACTGCATAATAAATTGCTTCCTTAAAGTCCTTGGCAATTTTGTGTAAGACATTTATTCGGTTAATATCAAGCCAATCACTGACATAAAACCCTTCAAAGTCAAATTCATTTCTCATAACATCTGTGAGTAGCTCTTTATGCATATGAGCTGGAATTCCATTTATTTCATTATGTGCAGCCATAACGGAATAGACACCAGCATCAACAGCTCTTTTAAAAGGCTTTAAATAAATTTCTCTGAGAGACCTTTCAGAAATATCCATTGGGGATACATTTAATCCATTGACTGGTTCAGAACCAGCTACAAAATGTTTAGCACATGCTATTACATTATCAAAACCACTAAAGTCGTCTGATTGTAAACCTTTTATCATTTGAACACCAAAATTTCCAACTAGATAAGGATCTTCACCAAACGTCTCACCAACTCTACCCCATCTTGGATCTCTTAACACATCAACATTAGGTGTAAATGCCCAGTGAGATCCATGTGCTCTAACTTCTTTTGCAGTTTCTTGACCAATTTTAAAAACAATATTTTCATTAAATGTAGATGCCAATGATATTGGTGAGGGATAGACTGTTGTTCCTGCTACCATTCCATTTCCATGTATTGCATCAATGCCTATTAATAGAGGTATTTTTAGTCTGGATTTTTGAGCTAATTCTTGAAGTCTATTGGCTTCCCTCATCGTTAAAACATGTAAAAATGAACCTATTTTACCGTCTGCAACCATTTGAGCAATATCCTTTTTTAATAATCCTCTATATGATGCTCTACTGTCGCTATTTAAAATTTCTTCTGCGGTCATATTTCTGTCCGCATCAGTGATGTAATTTAAACCCACAAATTGTGTCATTTGAGCAACTTTTTCCTCAAGAGTCATTCTTGACATTAAATCATCTAGTCTAACTTCAATTGAATATTCTTTGTTGACATACTTTACTTCATTATGGTTGTTGCATGAACCTAGAGTTAATACAATAATTAATAAAATAATTTTTTTCATTTTTTATTTTTCTCCTAAAATTTTTTTGATTACATGAACTGTGGTCATAAAAGTTATTTTATGAACAGAATTTTTATAGTCTCCCTTTTCGATACGATTTTCTATATAATTTAAAAATTCATCAATTGTACTTTTTCTATTCATTTTAAAAAATTACAAAAAAAAAGGGAGTTAAAACAACTCCCTTTAAATGATTTAGAATTATAATTATTCTTGTGAACCTTCAGCTCTAGTGTATACCCAAAAAGCACCTATCTTTCCTTCTTCAATATAAGCATCGATAACATCATATGATGTGACTTCTTCTCCATTGACAGTCTTTTTTACTTGAGAACCTGAAATAACCCATTCTCCAGGCTGATTTTCAACCTTCATTGTGTACGAGAAAAATGTATTCCAAGTAGGATTTTCAGCTTCGAACCAACCTTTTAGAAATTCAATATGAGTATCAGTTCCTTCAATTAAAGATCCGTCAGGGCCAATAATTTTAAAACTTCCCATTTGCTGAGTTGAGTCAATGTTCATAGACGCAATTGCATCAAGATCTCTATTGTTGTGAGCTTCAATATATTTATCCCACAAATCTAGATTTTCAGGATTGGCATCATCGGCAGCGACATCTCCATCAGGTGTTCTTAAAAATCCAGGGGCTCTCTCAGCTTCCTTTTCAGCAGGAGCAGGTGATTCACATGAAAATGTGAAAATTGTTAAAAATGTAATTATAAATATTTTTTTCATAGTTGTAAATTTTTTCAAATTTAATCAATAATTCCATTCCATTGATTAACTCTAAAAAACTTACCATCTCTGAACCATATTTTATCAACTACTCTAAGTTTTTCAACTTCACCATCTTTGTATCTATTTTCTCTGAAGGAAACAGTTACGGTTTCATAATTATCACCCTCTCTCTTCAAAGGAATAGCATTGAATATATACCTTGTAATTGAATCATAAGGCGATTGAATTTGAGTTAAGAATTCATTAGCAGGGTTAACTACTGCAATTGGTTTACCCATTGAGGGTTCAAAAAACATAACGGTATCTGCAGAAATCTCATTCATAAAATCAAAATTACCATCTGCATAAGCTAAAATAGCATCTACTGCCAATTGAGCAATTTCATCTGAACCAAACTGAAATTTTTTACCCTCATTTGCACCATAGTACGTCATACCCGCTGACTTTTCCACTTCTACAGTTTTTGTTTCGCAGCTTATTAAAGCTAAAAAAGTAATAAATAATAGTATTTTTTTCATAGTCTATAGTTTAAATTTAATTTAATTCAGCGGCCCATTTGTTGACTCTTACTACCTTACCATCAACAACCCAAAATCTTTCTATAATTCTTTCCTTCTCAACTGAGCCATCTTTGGCATATCTAACTTCCGTGAAAGGTACAGTTACAATCGTAAAATTATCAGAACTTTCTGGTCGTAAAGGATAAACATTATACGGAGTTCTTACAATAGAATCATAAGGTTCTTGCAAAGACTCTACAAAATCATCAAATGGTTTTACAAGCTGAACAAGTTCTCCACCCTTTTCAGGGAAAAACATAACTGTATCTGCAGATCTCTCCATCATTAATTCAAAGTCCTTATTAGCATAGCCCATAATTACATCCATAGCAACTTGAGCATCTTCATCAGGACCAGGAATCATTTTATCTCCCTCAAAATTTCCCATAAGCCACTCACCAGCAGGTTTTACAACTTCAACTGTTTTTGTTTCACAACTCATGAAAGCAGTGAAAACAATTAATAATATAATTTTCTTCATAGTTTATAATTTAAATTTTAATTAATCATTTGTGTACCAGTCAGCACTCCATGCTTGTACTTGAAATATTTTTCCGTCTCTGACAAAAAACCTTTCAAATAATCTATCATCTTCAAAGGTTCCATCTTTTTTATATTTTTTTTCTCTAGATGCAACTGAAACAACTACATGCTGTTGTCCTTCCCATTGATGAGGTATGTAACCCTGAACAACCTGGCTTATTGAATCATAGGATTTCAAGTATTCTTTAATAAATTCTTTGTCAGCTTTAATAGGTTTTTTTTCAGTAGCAACCCACCATGTGATAGTATCCTCTAAAACTTCAAACATTCCTTCTGGGTCCATATTATTCCATGATTTTAAGAGTTTTTTTACAACATCAACATTTTCGTCTGGTGCAATGTAAAATTTACTTCCTTTATTTTTGCCAAGCATAATTTCACCACCCTTAACAGGAACTTCCACAGTTTTAGTCTCACAACCAACAAAAGCAATAATTAAAAATAATAATAGAATTTTTTTCATATTTATAATTTATAATTTAATCTTCATCATCATCTCCATATTCTTCACTTACAAATGCAATATTCACAATTTTATTTGTTTCGTGATTGATCCAATATCTTTCAAAGTTTCTAGATCTAGTAACTTCAGAATCTCTAAACACTTGTTGACTGAACAAAGCATCCACATAAGTTAAGCCATCATTAACTTTTACGGCCATAACAGATGTTAAATTTCTATTGATTGAGTCAAAATTTTCTCTGAAGCCTTCCCATCTTTCAATGCTAGGGGCGACTCTAAATCTGTTACCCGGTTCAATCCTGGTTACTGAATCTGAAAAGTGTTCAATAATTTCCTCAAAATTACCATCTGCATATCCCAGAACAACATTTTTAATAATAGAAGCATACTCAATGGAACCTTGTTGAAGATCATAAGAGTTTTGACCTCCAGTAAACATTCCTCCATATTTTACTTCAGTGGTTGTTTCGCAGCTTAAAAAGACTGCTGTTAATATAATTAAGTATAAGTTTTTCATGATTAATAGAAATTATAGTTTTTATTGTTATAATTAGCTTGCATTCCTGCCTCTCCACCTTTTACCAAAGGAATAACTTTATCTACGAAACTAGGTTCCTCTATATTGAATCTCCAGTCAAGGTAAGTTTCATACTGCTCATATGAATCCCAATATTCATAAATAAAGTATGTTTCATTTTCTTCATTGTAAAAAGCCTCAAGATGAGTACATCCATCAGCATTTCTAGTTACTGTCAAACCATCTTTAGAATCCATTAACTCTTGAAATTTATCAATATTCTTTTTTGCAACCTTAGCAGTGAAAATAACTACATTTCTTTGCGCAGGACCAACGGCGTTAACCATACCTGTTGCATCAAAGTACTCTCCAGTAGATATAATTTTACCATCTTTAAATCCAAAATTATGATATGACGGTAAAGTGAAAGTTCTTCCTGTTGTTTTACTTTTTCCCGTCCATACTCCATAAGCTCTAACACTTCCGTCTGGCTTCATTGTAAGAGTATCAATTCCAGGTAACCATACTGGGTTGTTAAATTTAACATCAGTGTAGCTGTTAACATAAAATTCTGCAATTTGCTTTGATGCTGCATAATCGATTTGACCCATTCCGTACATTGGGGCAACATCAACAACATCCTCAGAAACAACTTCTTCCCATAACTCCATGTTTTGAGTTTCAAATGTTTCAACCCATTTTTCAGCTAATTTTTTATTAGCTTCATAATCTGGGTGTTCGTAAGAGCACGATCCCAAGATAAATAGGAAAAAAAATAAAGCTGCGGTGTAAATAAGTCTTTTCATAATTATTGTTTTTATAAATTTAAATTTTTTGTAAAATAAGTACATTACCAAATCATTAAGAAGTTCATGATTTTAAAATATTATCAAAATCATCAAATAAATATTAGAATATTTTTAAAAAATTGGTATTAAAATTATAATATCTTAATTATTCATATCCCATAGCTAAGAATTCTGCTATACAAACAGGTTTTTCTTGACCTTTCTGTTCAAATGTAATAGACATTTTATACTTAACGGACTCAGCATTAATTTCAGCATCAACAAGTGAAATTAATGCTCTAATATACCCTCCAGAAAAAGTTGGACTCATAAATCTTACTCTGTCCAATCC
>ENA-OSEY01000707-OSEY01000707.1-marine-metagenome-genome-assembly--contig:-NODE-707-length-23757-cov-3.725084_pt1 | contig 23757 bp, 30 predicted proteins | sample MGYA00248465_ERZ534230 | MGnify/ENA primary metagenome ERZ534230 (study PRJEB26409, sample SAMN06344110) | marine metagenome | isolation source: Sea water from surface | place: Atlantic Ocean:Southern...
CAATTTATAATCGGACTGAAGAGAAGGCCGTAAACTTGTTAAAAACAGTTGGAGTAAAAGGAAAAATTTTAAAAAAAGATGAATTGGATGATTATGTTTCAACTTCTTCGTTTATTGTGAACACGACAAGCCTGGGATTACAAGAAGGTGAAGTAAATGATCTTGTCAATTTTGAAAATGTTCGATCTGACACATATATTTATGATTTAATCTATAATCCATCATCAAGTAGTTTTTTAGATCAAGCAAAAAATAAAAAACTAAAAACTCAAAATGGACTTAGAATGTTAGTTGAGCAAGCCGTGGCTTCTTTTAAAATTTGGCATGGTTTCAGTCCTACCGTAGATGAAAAGTTGTTAGAAAAATTAGGAGCTTAGATGTTATTGGTTGGTATAACAGGTTCAATTGGTATGGGCAAATCCACTGTAGCAAGTATGTTCAAGGACCACGGATTTGGAGTTTATAATGCCGATGATACTGTTCATTACATTTATGAAAATGATGAAGAAGTTATAAACAAAATTGAGGTTAAGTTTCCTGGAACTATAAATAATGGCGTTGTTAATAGAATAGCACTGCGTGATCTATTAAATAAAGACCCGTCTCAATTTAAGGACCTCGAAGCCATCGTTCACCCGGCAACGAGAAAATATCAACAGATTTATATAAAGAAACTTATTGAAGATAAAAAATTCGGCTGCATACTTGATATACCTCTTTTATTTGAAACGGGCGGAGAGAAATACGTTGACGTCTCAGTAGTTGTTACAGCAACTGCAGAAACACAAATGGACAGAGTTGTCACACAACGTAAAATACCTTTAGATGTTTTTAAATCGATACAAGGTCAACAGATGCCAGATCATGAAAAGTTGAAAAAAGCTGATTATATCATTTCAACAGAATGTGATATTTCTGATACAGAAAAAGAAGTGAGGGATGTCGTTAGCAAAATTAAACTTATACAACCTAAAGCTTGGTCAAAATTTCATAGTTCGTCATGAGAGAAATTATTTTAGATACAGAAACAACAGGATTAAGACCGTCAGAAGGTCACAAGGTAATTGAAATTGCTGCCATTGAAGTTGTGGATTTCATACCAACCGGCAAAACATACCAACAATTTATAAATCCCAAAAGAGATGTACCCCAGATATCAACAGATGTTCACGGTTTGACTTATGAATTTTTGATGGACAAACCAGCTTTTCAAGAGATAGCTGACTCCTTCATAAATTTTATAGGCAATGATCCAATTGTTGCACACAATGTTGATTTTGATGTTGGATTTTTGAATCACGAACTTCGTGAATGTGGATTACCAATTCTGAAAAATAAAAAAATAGATACCGTTACAATTGCACGTGAAAAGTTTCCAGGTCAAAGTGTATCCCTGGACGCGCTATGTAAAAGACTATCAATTGATAACACACAAAGAGAAAAGCACTCTGCTGTAATTGATACCGAGCTACTAGCAAAAGTTTATATAGAACTATTAGATGCAAGAGAATTAAGCTTAGACCTAGATGTAACTAAAAAGCAGTCTTCATCTCAAACCTCATTTGATATTTCACAAATTCAAAATAGGGACCTGCCGAGCAGACTTACGGATGATGAAAAAATTGCCCATGCGAAGTTTATTGAAACACTCGGTGATAACGCGATTTGGAAAAAGATAAAAAATGAATAAAATCAATCACACCCTGAGGGATCCAAATCAACCTGTTGCTGTACCTGTACCTGCAGCAACTGTGCTCCTTGTTAGAGATACAGAAGAAGGTTTGCAAGTTTTTCTTATGCAAAGGGCCAAAAAAACCAATTTTGGAGGAGCTTGGGTTTTCCCTGGGGGCAAGATCGATTCAAGCGATAACCACTCAAATTATGAATCACTCAGTCCAAAATTAAGTGATGCTGAAGCATCCTCTAATCTTGGTATAAATGAAGGAGGCCTTCAATATTGGGTTGCCTGCATAAGAGAGTGTTTTGAAGAATGTGGAGTTTTACTTGCCTATGCTGAAGATGAAAAGAATGTTGTTTTAGAAAATTTAAATGACCAAAATTATTTTGATTTAAGAAAAAAAATTTCAATTGGAGAAAAGAGCTTTTATGAATTTCTTGACGATAATCAATTAGTTTTAGCTACCGATAATGTTGCCTATATATCTCATTGGGTAACGCCAGAAATAGAGAAAAGACGTTACAGTACAAGGTTTTTTATAGCTGCGTGTCCTTCTCACGATGCTCTTCATGACGGGGAAGAAAACACTGCAAGTCTGTGGATCAATCCTAATTTAGCACTGGAACAATTTGAGAAGGGTACATTACCCATGATTATGCCAACCATTCAAAATTTGAAACTAATTTCTAAGTTTAATAATACCAGAGATTTACTCATGGAGATGAAAAATAAAAATCTAACAGAAATACCAGTGGTTGAGCCAAAGTTTGAAATAATTAATGGTGAAGCAAAACTTGTAGGATAAATCTAGTTAGCTTCTTTTCTTTTCTGATAAAGCTCAGCAAAATTCATAGGGTCAAGCATCAAAGGCGGGAGAGAGCCATCAGCGTGTAAGTCATAAATGATACGACGCGCAAAAGGAAAAAGTTGTCTAGGACACTCCACTAAAAGATATGCTTCTCTGATGTCTTCGGTAAGATTAGTGATTTCAAAGAGTCCGACATATTTTAATTCAACAACATATATTTTTTCATCACCCCTAATGCCAGCAACACTTACATTTAATTCTATTTCATATATGTCGGTATCTTTTCTATTTGAGGCCTTCACGTCTACATTTGCTTTGATGGATGGCTTTTCTTCTCCTTGTTGAAATGCACCAGGACCTTTTGGATTTTCAAATGAAAGATCTCTTACAAATTGAGTTATTATTTTAGCACTTACATCCATTAATTTTTTTGATCTCCATCATCATCTAAATCAATATATTCACCTTCTATAGTATCATCTTGATGAACATTATATCTTTTCATCATTGTAGTCTGAACCAACCTAATCATTAATGTTCGTGTGACTGGTATCAAACCAAGAAATCCAATGGTATCAGTAAAAAAACCTGGTGTAAGCAATAAAACTCCAGCAACTAATATAACCAGACCTTCAAACATTGTAACAACTGGTTTTTCACCTGACTGAAGTTGAACCATGATTTTTTGAATGGTGCTGAGGCCTTGTTGTCGCACCAAATAGACTCCCACAATGGCCGTTAAGAAAGTTAATAAAATTGTATTGAAAGTTCCAACAAAACTGCCAATTTCTATGAAAATGATAATTTCCAGAACGGGAATAGCGATGAATAAAATTAATAAATAAATGAACAAAATATTATATATTGAAACTTTAGTTTAAATACCTACATAAAGTATCCTATAATATTTATAAAAATGAGTGAAGCTTTTCAATATATTGACATTCTTATACTTGCAATAATTGCAGGTATAGTTCTATTAAGACTCAGAAGTGTTCTAGGCAGAAGAACAGGTCATGAAAAAACTGATAGATCATCTTATAATTATGAGCAACCTCAACAGTCATCTACATCTCAGCCAGAAACGGTTGTAAAAATAGCTCCAACATCTCAATCCAGTGAAAGGGAAGCGGGATGGTTTAATCAGGATGATTTCCTGAGGGGTGCTTCAAACGCCTATGAGACTATTGTTACAAATTTTGAGAATGGCAATAAAGATGCTTTAAAACCACTTCTCTCAAAAGATGTGATGGACAGTTTCTCATCTGTCATCGACGACAGAAATGCCAATGAAGAAAAAGTTGAATTTAATTTTATTGGCATCGAAAAGTCTGAGATACTTCACAAGGATTTAAAAAGCAATCCAATGGAAGTGACAGTTAGATTTATTTCAGAAATGATAACTTGTATTAAAAATAATAAAGATGAAGTTATTTCTGGAAGTTTAAATCAAGTTCAAAAAATAACTGACGTTTGGACTTTTTCCAAAATACAAAACAAACAAAGTTCAAACTGGTTGCTTGCCGCAACTTCCGATTAACTTACTAGATACTTATTAAACTTTGCTTTCAATTCTTCTGGAATTGGAGAAGATTTCATTTCTTCTTGGTTGGTATTGACCCAAGTAATTTCACCTTCATTTAAAATCTCATCAGAGTTTTCTCTATAAATTTCTGCAATGAAAGTTAAACTTGAATTCCCAATTTTTTTTATTGCAGTGTAGACTTCAATCTTATCATTCAACATTGCAGGACTTTTAAAGTTCATGTTTGCGTTAACTGTATGAAATTCATTATTGGTTTGTTTTATATATTCTTCTTGATCAAAAAGCTCATCCATCATCTCACTAATTGATATATCAAAATAAGTTAAATAATGTGAATTATAGACAATTCTCTGACAATCAATCTCTGAGTATCTAACTTTGAGTTTATTAATATGGCAATTTGTTTTTTTTAGAGACATAAATTTATAAAATAAACTTAGACAGGTCAGTGTCCTTAGATAGTTCGTTGACGTTATTCTTCACATAATCGGCATCAATTGTAACTGACTCACCACTTTTATCTGCTGCAGTGAAGCTTACGTCCTCAAGCACTCTTTCTAAAATTGTATGTAGTCGCCTTGCACCTATATTTTCTATGGTTGAATTGATATCAACTGCTAAAGTTGCAATAGCGTCTATTCCGCAACCAGTAAAATTAATTTTTACGTCTTCTGTTCCAAGTAAAGCCTCATATTGTTTGATCAAACTATATTTAGGTTCAGTGAGTATTCTTTTAAAATCATCTTGAGTTAAAGCCTTTAAACTTACTCTTATTGGTAATCGCCCTTGAAGTTCAGGCAGCAAATCAGAGGGTTTTGAGAGCTGAAAGGCTCCTGAAGCGATAAAAAGTATATGGTCAGTTTTAATGGTTCCATGCTTTGTATTAACTGTTGTTCCTTCAATTAATGGTAACAAATCTCTCTGTACTCCTTCTCTTGAAACGTCACCACCTACTCTTTCCGATCTTGCACATACCTTGTCAATTTCATCAATAAAAACAATTCCATTGTCCTCAACCGCTTTTTTTGCCTCGTTTACTATTTGGTCAGTATCAATAAGCTTGTCTGACTCTTCATTAACTAAAACCTCATAACTATCTGCAACTGTGATTTTTTTCTTTTTTGTTTTTGGACCCATTGCTTTACCAAGCATATCATTAAGATTGATCATACCAATTCCAGCACCTTGGCCACCTTGCAAATCAATAGTTGGAAATGATCCGGTATCTTGAACAGCTATCTCAATTTCTTTATCTTCAAGTTCATTATTTCTTAGTTTTTTTCTAAAACTTTCTCGTGTAGCAGGTCCAGCACCAGGTCCAACGAGAGCATCGAGCACTCTTTCTTCTGCTGCAAGTTGAGCTTTTGCTTTTACTTCTTTTCTCTTTATTTCTCTTACCATCGTGATTGCAATTTCAATGAGATCTCTAACAATTGATTCAACATCACGACCAACGTAACCAACTTCTGTAAATTTAGTTGCCTCAACTTTAATGAATGGAGCCTGAGCTAATTTAGATAGTCTTCTAGAAATTTCTGTTTTACCAATTCCTGTTGGACCAATCATAAGGATATTTTTTGGTAATACTTCTTCCTTCATATCATCAGTAAGTTGTTGCCTTCTCCATCGATTTCTTAATGCGATTGCAACAGATTTTTTTGCATCATCTTGTCCAATGATAAAGCGATCTAGTTCAGAGACAATTTCTCTTGGTGAAAAAGCTTGCATATTATTATGATTTCAATTTTTCTAATGTAATATTATTGTTTGTAAATACGCATATCTCAGCGGCAATTTGGATTGACTTCATTGCAATCTCTTCAGCTGACATGTCGGTATCAATTAATGCTTTTGCGGCGGAAAGAGCAAAGTTACCTCCACTTCCAATTCCAATTATAGATCCTTCTGGATCAAGTACATCACCCATACCTGTTATAAGCAAAGAGGTAGAACTATCTGCAACGGTAAGTAAGGCTTCGAGTCTTCTGAGGTATTTGTCTGTTCTCCAATCTTTCGCGAGCTCAACACAAGCTCTAGTAAGTTGTTTCGGATGTTTTTCTAACTTAGCTTCAAGCCTTTCAAAAAGTGTAAATGCATCGGCTGTCGCACCTGCAAAGCCAGCAATAACACTACCATCACCAAGTTTTCTAACTTTTTGAGCAGTGCCTTTAATGACAGTGTTGCCAAGGCTCACTTGTCCATCACCTGCTATAGCAACTTCATTACCTTTTCTGACACTGATAATGGTTGTTCCATGCCAAGAATTTGATTGTTGATTTTCCATTGATTAAATATGTGGCTATTTATTTAAGAACTTCAAGGTGTTAAATCTTACAAAAAGAATATTTTTTATAGATAAATCAGCTATTTATTGGTAGAAACCGATTGATTTATTATGAGAGAAGCAAGCTTAAAGAGAGAAACCAAAGAAACTTCAATAGAAGTAAAGGTGAATCTTGATGGTACAGGAAAATACAATGTCGAAACTGGCATTGGATTTCTTGATCACATGCTTGAACAATTGTCGAGGCATTCATTGATTGACATTACTCTTAAAGCAAAAGGAGATACTCATATTGATTATCACCACACGACGGAGGACTCAGGTCTCGCATTAGGCGAATGTATTTCAAAAGCTTTGGGAAATAGACACGGCATTACACGCTATGCGCATTCTTATATTCCAATGGATGAAACACTTTCTAGAGTGGCGTTAGATTTATCTAACCGACCGTATTTAATTTGGCATGTCAATTTTACAACTCCAGTGTTGACTTCTGGTCAAGGTGATTTCAACACTGAATTGTTCAAAGAATGGTTTCAAGCATTTGCACAATCAAGTGGTACAACGTTACATGTTGAAAATATTTACGGTGAAAATAATCACCACATCATTGAGTCTTGTTATAAAGCACTTGCTCGAAGTTTAAGGTCAGCTGTATCTATTAATGATAAAGAACTAGATGCAGTACCTTCTACTAAGGGTCAGCTGTAATTATGATTAAAGAGGGCAATAAGTTACCAAAATTTCAGTTGCCCAATCAAAAAGACGAACTGGTAAAGTTACCTAATAATGAGATTACAATAATATATTTTTATCCAAAAGCAGATACGCCTGGCTGCACGAGAGAATCGTGTGAGTTCCAGGACAACTTAAGTAAATTGAATAGACTTAAAGTTAAGGTCTATGGCGTTTCAAAAGACTCTATTAAAAAACAAAATAATTTTGCACAAAAATTTAATTTAAAATTTAATTTACTGTCTGATGAAAATGACAAAATATGCCAAAAATTTGGCGTATGGGTTAAAAAAAGTATGTATGGCAGAACTTATAATGGCATTGAAAGATCAACTTTTCTAATTGATAGCAATAATAAGGTTTGCAAAATATGGAGGAAAGTAAAAGTGGATGGTCACGTTGAAGATGTCATTAATACAATTAAAACCTTAACTTAATGAAAATTGTAATTATTAATTATGGAGCTGGTAATCTACACTCTGTTAAAAAGTCATTTGAGAGTGCAAACCTTAATCTCGGAGGTACTAATGACATTGTAATTTCATCTGATGCTTCTGAATTAAAAGAAGCTGATAAAATAGTCTTACCTGGAGTAGGTTCTTTTGGTGATTGTAAACAAGCAATCATGAATATTGACAAGCTTTTTGAGACTTTAGTTGAACAAATCATAATTAAAAAAAAACCTTTTATGGGCATATGTGTAGGAATGCAACTACTAGCTGATAAAGCTCATGAATTCGGTGAGCATGATGGATTTGGTTGGATATCTGGTGAGGTTATTAAAATTAAGCAGCACCCAGAATTTAAGATACCTCACATGGGTTGGAATGAAATCAAATTTAATGCCCATCCTTTATTTCAAAATTTGCAAAGCAATCTAGATTTCTATTTTGTTCATAGCTTCCATTTTAAAGTTTTGGATGCAAAGAATATTTTAGCTACAACAAACTATTCTGAACCTATAACTGCAGCAGTGATTAAAGAAAATATATTTGGTACACAATTCCACCCTGAGAAGAGTCACAGCAATGGAATAAAGTTAATTGAAAATTTTCTACAGTGGAGCCCGTCATGATTGTTTATCCAGCTATTGACTTAAAAGATGGAAAATGTGTAAGACTGATTCAAGGCGATTTTGATAAGTCAACGACTTATAATGAAAACCCTTTAGATCAAGCTAAACATTTTGAGAACTTAGGAGCAAAATGGCTACATTGCGTTGATCTAGATGGAGCAAAGACGGGACAATCAACCAACATAAAAAGTATTAAGGACATTATATCCAATACTAAACTTAATGTTCAAGTCGGAGGTGGTGTTAGGGATATTGAAAAGATAAGATCTCTTATTAATGTCGGTGCTAAAAATGTTGTACTTGGTACGGCTATCTACGAAGAAAAATTATTTTTGGAGGAGGCAGCAGATCATTTTCCCTATCAAATATCAATTGCACTAGATATTAAAAATAATGAAATTGCAGTCAGAGGATGGACAAAAGTAATGTATCAAAATATAAATGATTTTTTATCTTTTATAAATTCCTTCAATATCACCTCTGTTATATGTACAGATGTCATGAGAGACGGTATGAAAAAAGGTATAAATTTTGATATGATTAATAACATTTTAGAAAATACCTCTATTCCATGTGTAGTATCAGGGGGAGTATCAAATTTAGATGACCTTATTAAACTCAAAGCAAAAGACAATAATCAAATTTACGGTGTGATTATTGGCAAGGCATTATACGATAAAAGTATTAAGCTAAACGATGCATTATCTGTAACAAAATAAATGTTAAAAAAAAGAATTATACCTTGTTTAGATGTTGATAACGGAAGAGTAGTAAAAGGTGTAAATTTTGTAGACCTAATTGACGCTGGTGACCCGGTTGAACAAGCAAAAATATATAATAACGAAGGAGCAGATGAATTGTGCTTTCTAGATATAACTGCATCAAGTGACAATAGGGACAATTTATTCGACGTTGTAAAAAAAACTGCTGAAAACTGTTTTATTCCTCTAACAGTTGGTGGAGGAGTAAGGACAATAGACGATATATCTAAACTGCTGCATTCTGGTGCTGATAAAGTTTCAATCAATACTGCTGCAGTTAAGGACAAAACATTTATCTCTGAAGCTTCAAACAAATACGGTTCATCAACAATCGTAGTAGCGGTTGATGCAAAACAAGTTAAAGAGGAAAAATGGAATGTATTCACGCATGGTGGTCGAAATGAAACTGATATTGATGCCGTAGAGTTTTGTTTAGAAGCTGCTGAATTAGGTGCGGGTGAAATACTTCTAACATCCATGGATAAAGATGGAACAAAGTCTGGCTTTGATAATAAATTACTTAATAAAGTAACATCTAAAATAAATATTCCGGTGATTGCTTCTGGAGGGGTTGGAACACTGAAACATTTACACGATGGTATAACTATAGGAGGTGCGAGTGCTTTGCTTGCAGCATCAATATTCCATTTTGGTGATTTTAGTATATCGGAAGTTAAAAGATTTCTTGCTGAACAAAATATAAGCGTTAGGATTTAAACATGAATGGATATTGGATCGTAAAAGTAAATGTGTTAGATCCCGAAAAGCAAAATTTATATAAATCTTATGCATCTGAAGCGGTGAAAAAGTACAATGGGAAGTTTCTTGTTAGAGGTGGCGCAGCAATTACGAAAGAAGGTAAGGATTTTGAGAGGAATGTAGTGGTTCAGTTTCCATCATTTGAAGATGCTCAGAAAGCTTATGAAAGTGATGAGTATCAAAGTGCAAAAAAAATTTTAGGGGAAAATAAAGATAGAATTTTTGCGATCGCTGAAGGTTACGAAGATGAGTGAAAAATTAACAGTCCTTACCAGACTTTTTAAAACTATTGAGGCTAGATCTAACGATGATCCTACAAAATCTTATACTGCATCCTTACTATCAGAAGGAAAAGAAAAGTGTATCAGTAAATTAAAGGAGGAAGCTCTAGAGACAGTTGAGGCAGCAGAAAAAGATGACGTAAGTCAAATAATTTATGAGTCTGCTGATTTAATTTATCACTTATTGGTGCTTTTAAAAAAATTTGATATTGATCCAGAACAAGTGTACGAAGAATTAGAAAAAAGAGAAGGAAAGACAGGTTTAAGAAATTAATGAGTTACGACAAAGAAAATATTTTTGCTAAAATTTTACGAGGTGAAATTCCTTGTGATAAAATATATGAAGATGAGTATGCTCTGGCATTCAAAGACATAAGACCACAGGCACCATCACATGCATTAATAATACCAAAGGGCGCGTATGTAGATATCAATGACTTCAGTAAAAATGCAACCAATGAGGAAGTAGTTGGATTTAATCGAGCAATATCAATGGTTGCTGATAAGTTAGGTATTAGCGAAGACTCTGGAGGAAATGGATACCGAGTGATTGCTAATTCTGGTAATGATGCCCACCAAGAAGTTCCTCATCTTCATTTTCATTTACTTGCTGGTAGGCCGTTAGGTCCAATGGTATATCCAATCAAATCAGAAAGTTGACATTTTATGTATGAAAATATTTCTGATAAAGAATTAGTCGAGCTTTACAATAAAAATAAAATTTTTGATATATTTAACATGACCGTTCTAGAGGTTGATACAACAAAAGGTACTATTAAAATGGAATTTAATATTACAGAAAAGTTTTGTAACCCTACAGGAGATGTTCAAGGAGGTATAGTAAGTGGTATGGCAGATGATGCATCTGCTCTTGCATTTATCTTTCAAAACCATTTTAAAAAGAGACCACCAACTATAGAACTCAAAACCAATTTTCTATACCCCACAAAACCTGGCAAAGTTATAGGGTATGGGAAAGTTATTAAATCTGGAAAAAATATTGTATTTTTAGAAAGTAAACTAGAACAAAACAATAGAACAGTTGTTACTTCAACTTCAACTTGTGTTTCTGTAGATATGCCAAAAATTAACTTAAAAAAACTGAGTGGGGATAATTCATGAATAAACAATGGATACTAAGTAAGTTTCCGGTAGGAGAAATTAAAGAAGGAGACTTAGTTTATCAAGAGTCAGAAATACCAGAACTGAACGAAGGGGAAATTTTAATTAAAAATATTTATCTCTCACTTGACCCCGCCAATCGTGGTTGGATGAGTGGTCAAAAATCTTATGTCGATGCAATGAACATTGGAGACATTATGCGAGGTGGTACAATCGGGGTTGTTGAAGAGACAAACAACAATGATTTTAAAAAAGGTGATGTAGTGAATGCAATGGGAGGCTGGCAACAATTCTGTGTTAGCAACGGTAAAGGTGTGAGAAAAATTCCCTTAGACACAGGTTTTCCACTTGATAGCTTTATGAGCATTTTTGGAATGACAGGAATGACAGCGTATTTTGGACTTCTAGATATAACCAAGCCTCAAGAAGGAGAAACTCTTGTAGTCTCAGCAGCAGCTGGAGCCGTGGGCTCAATTGTTAGTCAAATCGGAAAAATCAAAGGTTGTAGGGTCATAGGCATTGCAGGATCACAAGAAAAATGTGATTGGCTTGTGAATGAACTATGTATTGATGGATCCATTAACTACAAAACTGATAACTTAAGGGATAAACTGAAAGAATTATGTCCAAAAGGAATTGATATCTATTTTGAAAATGTTGGTGGGCCAATCACAGACGCTGTTTTATCAAGAATGAATATAGGATCTCGAATTAGTTTATGTGGACTTATATCAGCTTATAACGCGGAGTCTATCGCGCCAGGTCCGGCATGGGGCAATCTTCTTGTGAAAAGAATAAATTTAAAAGGCTTTATCGTTTTTGATTATATAAAAAGATATTTAGAAGCCTATCAAGACTTAAGTAATTGGGTTAGAGACGGTAAAATTAAATATAAAAATGATATTGTACCAGGTCTAGAAAATGCTTCACACGCAATAAAAAAACTTTTCTCTGGTGAGAATAATGGCAAACTGATCGTGCAAATTGCAGATTTGTAAATGAAACAAATTTTTAAATTAAAATTTTCATTCACACTCATTTCACATTCTCTTAAATCAATTTTTTATCGATATCATTCTGATAAAATTAACATCATTAAACAGCTAATGCCTAGACCTAAAGTAGTTATTGATGTTGGCGCTCATGCTGGTCAAGTTTCTAAAATGATATCCCGAGCTTTTAGTAAAAAGGTAAAGATTATCGCAATTGAGCCTGGCTTATATGCTAGATTTATTTTGAGATTATCTATTTTTTTTAATCGCCTTAATAACATCGATGTTTTGCCCTTTGCGGTATCTGATGAGCAAGGTTTCTCTTTTTTAAATATTCCCGAAAAAAGAAAAAACTCTCTTGGATTTGGGTTGTCACACATGAGCAATAATCATGAAGACTTTACTGATCGAAATTTTAAAACACATTATGATTACGTTTCGGTTACGACAATTGATAAAATTGTAAATGATCTAGAATTACAATCTGTTGACTTTATTAAAATCGATATTGAAGGATTTGAATATAAAGCCTTATTGGGTGCAAACGAAACTCTAAAAAAATATAAGCCCATAATTTATATTGAATTACAAAGACACTCATTAGCTAGAAATGATGACAGTTTAGATGATCTTTACATGTTTTTAAGGGATCTTGGATATAAATCATTTTTCGTGCGAGACGAAAAATTAGTCGAATATCAAGAAAATATAGAAGAAGACGAAGTCTTCTTTGTATGTAACTAAATTAAGTTTTTAAACGCGCTCCATACTGCTGTATCACTCTTGAGGCCATTTCAACTCCTCTAGATCCACAACTTTCAAGACTTTCATTTTTAATGAAATGTTCTAGAAAACCTGCTGCAAAAAGATCTCCAGCTCCTGTGGTATCGACTAAATTTTCAATCTTTTGAGCCTCAATTTTACAAGTTTCGCTTCCCTTAATGATTAGAGCTCCCTCTTCACCCATTGTTATCGCATAAATTCTTTCTTGCTGTGACAATATTTTAGTAATCTCTTCGATATTATCATTTTCATATAGAGATTTAATTTCCTCTTTGTTTGCAAAAACTATATCAACATTTGAGTCTATCATGCTTCTAAAACTATCTCGAAATCTCTCAATACAAAAAACATCAGATACACTAAATGCAACTAAATTACCGCTAGACTTTGCATAGTCAGTTGCATGTTTAATTGCTACCTGAGCATCATCCAAATCCCATAAGTACCCTTCAAGATAAGTGATGGAAGAATTTTTAATGACATCCTGATTAATATCACCCGAATTTAACTTTTGAGAAATGCCTAAATATGTACTCATAGTTCTTTGAGCATCAGGTGTAACCATGACGATGCATCTACCTGATTTACTATCATCACTCTGAGCTTTGCATGCAAAAGTCACATTTTCACTTTTGAGTCCATCGATGAATTTTGAACCAATTTCATCATTACTTACTTTTCCAATAAATGCAGTATTCATACCATTCTGCGCAAGAGCAACGATTGAATTTGCAACAGAGCCACCAGATACAGTAGTTTTGATCTCAATTGTATCTGAAATATTTTCAATGGTTTTAAGGTCAACGAGCGACATCATACCTTTTCGAATATCTTGATCTTCTAAATATTTGTCTTCGACATTGACGATGACGTCTACAATCGCGTTTCCAATACCAGTAATATCAAATTTTTCTACCATGTTTCTACCCATGGTCTCAAATCAATTTCAAATGTCCAGCTATTTTTTGGTTGATTATGTATCATCAAATAGTTCTGAGCAATATCGTCAGGGTTCATAAGTCCGTCAATTTTCTTTTTTTGTTTTACATAATCAGGAAATAGTTTGTTTACCCATGGAGTATCAATAGCGCCATCAATAATGATATGCGCGACATGAATACCTTTAGGTCCTAGTTCTCTTGCCATGCTTTGGGCCAAAGCACGTTTAGCATGCTTAGCTCCAGAAAATGCTGCAAATCCCTCCTTACCTCTGATGCTTGCAGTTGCACCTGTAAAAATTATAGTACCTTCTTTTCTTGGAACCATATGTTTGGCAACTTCTCTTCCCATAAGAAATGCTCCAAATGCTGCCATCTCCCAAACCTTAAAGTATTTACGAGAAGTAGTTTCTAGTATGTTGTATTTTATATTTGCACCAATATTATATACAGCAACAGATATCGGACCAACATCTTGTTCTATTGTTTCGATAAATTTTATAACGTCTTCTTCTTTTCTAGCATCTAAACTAAAAGTATGACACTCGCCGTTTTTAGACTCAATTTCTTTCTTGAGTTTGTCTAATTCTGATCCATTTCGTCTCGCAGCGACTATAATATATCCATCTTTTGCAAAAACTCTTGCAACTGAGGAACCGAGGCTGTCTCCAGCACCAATGATGAGGGCAACTTTTTTTTCCATTAATTTAAAAAACTTTATCAGTAAGTAATTAATCAATGAAGTTTTTTTTGAGATAAATCATGCCTTCTTTGTTTTGATTGGTCTTTTTCTACCAGGATTACAAGCAGTACAAATCTTACATTCTAATCCGTAACACTTTCTTGCTTCACAAAATTCTCTTCCATAAAAAATAATCTGTAGGTGTAATTTATTCCAATCTTTTTCATCAAATAATTTTTTTAAATCTTTTTCAGTCTGCGTTACATTTCTTCCATTGGTTAATCCCCATCTTTGAGCAAGTCGATGTATATGAGTATCTACTGGAAACGCAGGGTGTCCAAATCCCTGAGACATGACTACACTAGCTGTTTTGTGACCAACTCCAGGTAATTTTTCTAACTCTTCAAAGCTTTCAGGAACATTACCGTCAAATTTTTTGATTAAAATTTTTGAGAGCTTTGATATTGCTTTAGATTTTTGAGGTGCAAGGCCGCACGGTCTTACAATTTTATAAATCTGGTTTACTTTAAGCTTGCTCATTTTTATTGGGGTATCTGCAAGGCTAAATAATTTAGGTGTTACCTCATTCACTCTTACATCAGTACACTGAGCACTTAAAAGAACAGCAATCAATAACTGATATGTATTCTTGTGATCTAATGGTATTGGTATCTTTGGATAGGTTTGATTTAAAATTTTTTTTATTACAATTGCCTTTTCAGACTTGTTCATTCTATTAATTTAAGCCTAAGACGTCAGACATTGAATATAAACCAGGCTCCTGATTGTGGCCCCACTTGACTGCTTGAATTGCACCATCGACAAAAATTCCTCTATTCATTGCCTTATGACTTATTTTAATAGTTTCATTTTGACTCATAAAAGTTATTTCGTGATCACCTATAACCTCACCTTTTCTGAATGAAGAAAAGACAATTTTATTTTTGGTTTCTTTCCCTCTTTTATTGATTGGAGTAATTTTTTTTAATTTATCAAAATTTTTCTTTTTTCCCAAAGCAGCAGCGTTACCTAGCATTAAGGCTGTTCCTGAAGGTGCATCAACTTTGTGTTTGTGATGTGTTTCATTTACATTAATAAAAAACGCTTCATCAAGTTTTGAAGAAGCTATTTTTGTTAATGCCTCGATAAGATTGACTCCAAGACTCATATTTCCAGATTTAATTATTGTTGCATGTTGCGCAGCAAATTTAATCTTCAAAAGCTGATTTTTATTAAATCCAGTTGTTCCAATGACATGAGCGATTCTTGCTTGGGCGGCATATTTTGCATGTTCTACCGTGGCCTTTGGTGTTGTAAAATCAATTACTGCATCAGCCATCGCAAATGATTCAAGAATACTATCTGTTATTTTCAATCCTACTTTTTTTTTCTTAATTATTAATCCTACATCCTTTCCAATTGTTGGATGATTGTTATTTTCTATCGCACCAATAAGTTTTAGTCTCTCATCACTTAAAACTTTTTTGATAATCTCTTTTCCCATGCGTCCAGATGCACCTGTAACTACAACTTTTATTTTGCTCATAATTTTAAGAATAGTTTATATTAAGAAAAAAGTAAGAATTATTAATTTTTAGATTTCCAAAAGTCCCTTGCTTTTTTGAAAAATGCTGAGCTTAGAGGGCTTTCATTTTCTGAGCTTTCTTCTTTGAATGACTCCAAAATTTCAATTTGTTTTTTACTCAAATTAACTGGAGTTTCAACTTTAGCCTGAATGTAGAGATCTCCAGTAAAACTTCCACGCATACTTGGCATACCCTTAGACTTAAGTCTGAATTGGTCTCCATTTTGTGTTCCATTTGGTATTTTGAGTCTCGCTTTACCACCATCAATCGTTGGAACATCAATCGATCCTCCTATAGCCGCATCGATCATAGAAATTGGTACTTCTGCAAAAAGATTATCATTTTCCCTGATGAAAATATTGTGATCGTTTACACTTACAAAAATATAGAGATCTCCTTGTTGACCACCATTAACTCCAGCTTCACCTTCTCCACTTAGTCTAATTCTCGATCCATCATCGACACCTTTAGGAATTTTCACCATAAGACTTTTTGATTTTTCAACTCGACCTGATCCACGACATGGATTACACGGATTAGAAATAATTGAACCAGTTCCTTGACAAGAAGGACATGTCTGCTGGATAGAGAAGAATCCCTGCTGAGATCTCACTTGACCTCTACCACCACATGTTTGGCAAGTTACAGGCTGACTTCCTTTCGCAGAACCTGATCCTGCGCAAGAAGTACACGATATTTGAGTTGGAATTTTTACTTTAAATTTCTTTCCATGAAACGCATCTTCAAGAGATATATTTATATCGTATCTTAAATCCGAACCTCTATTGTTAGTTCGACGACGACGACCGCCACCACCAAAAAATGAAGAGTCTCCAAAAAATTCATCAAAGATATCCTGAAATTGTGATGATGAAAAATCAAATCCAAATCCACCTTGTTGACCGGCATTCCCATCAACCGCAGCGTGGCCAAATTGATCATATGCAGCTCTTTTTTCTTTATCTTGTAAAATTGCGTAGGCTTCACTTGCTTCTTTAAATTTAATCTCAGCTTCAGCATCCCCCTGATTTTGATCAGGGTGATATTTCATGGCAAGTTTACGGTAAGCTTTTTTGATTTCAGAATTATCAGCGGACTTGTTAACTCCAAGTACTTCGTAGTAATCTCTTTTTGACATAAGCTCTTACTGCTTAAGCTTGTTTACTGTCTTCTTTTACTTCCTCAAATTCGGCGTCAACAACTTTTTCTTTTTTATCATTTGTATCACCATCATTTTGATTATCATTTGGACCAGCAGATTGAGCAGACTCTTGTTGTTGAGCTTTGTACATTGCTTCACCAAGTTTCATAGAAGATTGTGTAAGCGCCTCAAGTCCTTTTTTAATATTTTCTATGTCATCAGTCTGAGATGCTTCTTTTAGCGATTTGATGTCATTTTCTATAGCATTTCTCTCTTGCTCAGAAACTTTATCGCCAAATTCTTTCAAATTCTTTTCTGCGGAATGTATCATCGTATCGGCTTGGTTCTTAACATCTACAGCTTCCCTTTTTTTCTTATCAGTTTCGGCATTGGCTTCAGCTTCTTTTACCATTTTATCAATCTCATCTTCACTGAGGCCGCCTGAAGCTTGAATCTTTATTTGTTGTTCTTTGCCTGTACCCTTATCTTTAGCAGATACATTTACTATACCGTTGGCGTCAATATCAAAGGCGACTTCAATTTGAGGAACTCCCCTTGGTGCCGGTGGTATACCAACTAAGTCAAAATTACCAAGTATTTTGTTATCAGCTGCCATCTCTCTTTCACCTTGACATACCCTGATAGTAACTGCAGTTTGGTTGTCGTCTGCGGTCGAAAATACCTGACTCTTTTTAGTTGGGATTGTAGTATTTTTGTCAATTAATTTAGTGAAGACTCCACCAAGTGTTTCAATACCAAGTGAGAGTGGTGTAACATCAAGTAGCAATACATCTTTAACGTCACCTTGCAATATTCCAGCCTGGATAGCCGCACCCATGGCAACAACCTCATCTGGATTTACGCCTTTATTAGGTTCTTTACCGAAGAAATTTTTAACAGTCTCAATAACCTTTGGCATCCTTGTCATTCCGCCTACTAAGACAATTTCATCAATTTCACCCGCGTTTAATCCTGCATCTTTAAGAGCAGATTCGCATGGCTTAATTGTCTTTTCAACAAGGTCATCAACAAGAGTTTCAAGTTTTGCTCTAGTAACTTTTATGTTCAAATGTTTTGGTCCAGACTGATCCGCTGTTATGAAAGGTAAGTTTATTTCTGTTTGAGTTGTAGAAGAAAGCTCAATCTTAGCTTTTTCTGCAGCTTCCTTAAGTCTTTGTAGAGCGAGTTTATCAGTTTTAAGGTCAATACTATTTTCTTTTTGGAATTCTTCAGCAAGATAATTTAACAATCTTGTATCAAAGTCTTCTCCACCAAGGAAGGTGTCACCGTTTGTAGATTTTACTTCAAACACACCATCACCGATTTCAAGTATCGATATATCAAATGTTCCACCACCTAAATCGTAAACAGCTATAGTCTTTCCATCTTTTTTATCTAAACCATAAGCTAGTGCCGCTGCAGTTGGTTCATTAACAATTCTTTCAACTTCAAGACCAGCGATTTTACCCGCATCTTTAGTTGCTTGTCTTTGTGAGTCATTAAAATAAGCTGGTACAGTTATAACAGCTTTTTCTACCTTTTCTCCAAGATATCTCTCAGCATCCTCTTTAAGTTTTTGAAGGACAAATGCTGAAATTTGAGATGGAGAATATTTTTCACCATTTGACTCAACCCAAGCATCTCCACTATCAGCTTTAACAATACTGAACGGAACCATGTCCGCATCCTTCTTAACCATTGGATCTTCAAAAGATCTACCAATTAGTCTTTTAATTGCAAAGAATGTATTTTCAGGATTCGTAACTCCCTGACGTTTAGCAGGTTGACCAACAAGCTTATCGTTTTCAGAACCAAAACTTATGATTGATGGAGTTGTTCTTGAACCTTCTGCGTTTTCGATGACTTTTGGATCTTTACCATCCATGATAGAAATACAACTGTTTGTAGTTCCTAAATCAATACCAATAACTTTTCCCATAATATTCTCTAATAATTTCTTGGGTATATATGGGTAGGCTGAAATGGTATACAACCCCGTAAACAAGTATTTTTTAATTTTTTTGGAATAATTAAAGTGTTGTTTATATATATGAATTTATTGAGTTTTTTTCTTTGACACTCCCACCATTGCCGGTCTTAGTAATCGTTCACCTATCATGTATCCTTCTTGTACAACTTCAGCTACATAGCCAGGTTCCATATCTTCTTTCTCAACTTCAAACATAGCCTGATGAAGGTTTGGATCAAATACTTCATTAAGTGAATTAATTTTCTCTATATTAAACTTTTTAAAAATTTCTATGACCTGTTTTTCTGTAAGTTCTATGCCTTCAATGAAATGTGAAATACTCTCGTCTTTTTCTTTACTTTTTTCAATATCAATTGAGTTAAGGGCTCTTTGAAGATTATCTAGAAATGATAAAATTTCTGTAGCAAATTTAGTTATCACGTAACTACTAAGATCTTCTTTCTCACGTTCAAACCTTTTCCTTAAATTTTCGCTGTCAGCAGCTGCAAGAAGTAGCTTGTTTTCAGCGTCTTTGAGTTTTTGTTCAAGATCACTTTCATTTTTCGAGCTTATTTCTTCATCTTCTCCTACTTTGTTATCAATTTCAGGAGTTTTGTTATTCTTAGATTTAGATTTCTTTTTTGTCATAACTATTTTTAAAATATGTAATGATCTATGTTATTTTCGTCAATACCTTGTATATTTATAATTCACAAAACATATGAGAAAAAATAGAAAATTAAACGAATTAAGGAATATTGAGATTATTACAAACTACTCGACCCATGCTGATGGCTCATGTTTCATTAAATTTGGTGACACTCATGTTCTCTGTAATGCCACAGTTGACGAAAATCCTCCAAGATGGCTTCGCAATTCTGGTCAGGGATGGATTACAGCTGAGTATGGAATGCTACCAACATCCACTAATGAAAGGATGTCCAGAGAGTCTGTTCGTGGTAAACAATCTGGTAGAACTCAGGAAATTCAAAGATTAATAGGAAGATCACTGAGGTCAATTGTTAACTTAAGTTATCTCGATGGATTACAAATAATTTTAGATTGTGATGTCATTCAAGCTGATGGCGGCACCAGAACAACCTCAATAAATGGATCATTTATCGCCCTCAAAATTTGCATAGATAAAATGATAAAAAAAAGACTCATTAAACAGGACCCTTTGATAGATCAACTAGCTGCAATAAGCTGTGGAATACTTGATAATAACGCGTATTTAGATCTTGATTTTGAAGAAGATCAGTCCGCAGGTGTCGATGCAAACTTCGTTTTAACGAAAACTGGAAAGATTGTTGAGGTTCAGATGACGTCAGAAAAAGATTTATGTAGCGAAGAAAATTATCTTTCAATGTTTAGTTTAGCAAAATCTGCAGTTCAAGAAATTATAAAATTTCAGGATGATGCAATTAACAATGCCTAAAGATATTAAGTCAATTGTTATCGCAAGTCATAATGAGGGAAAAGTAAGAGAAATTAGATCTCTTTTAGACCCGTATGGTTACAAAATTATATCTGCTAAAAAATTAGGGATTAATGAGCCGATTGAAAATGGTATGACATTTTCAGAAAATTCTTTAATCAAGTCAAGAAACGCAGCTAAAAAATCAGGATTAGTTGCCCTAGCTGATGATAGTGGTCTGTGTGTAAATTCACTAAATTATAGACCAGGCATTTATTCAGCTAGATGGGCTGGTAAAAATAAAGACTTCGGTATGGCTATGAAAAAAATTCAAAAGTTAATGGAGAAGAATGATCTTTTAAGCAAATATAATAGAAGAGCTTTTTTTGTATGCTCTCTTTCTGTATATTTTCCAGACGGAAAAAACAAAGTATTCAATGGTAGAGTTAATGGTCATTTACAATTCCCCCCAAAAGGTTTGAATGGGTTTGGTTATGACCCAATATTCGTGGCAAAGGGCTATAGAAAAACTTTTGGTGAAATGAATTTTCATTACAAAGAAAGAATCAGCCACAGAAATATAGCATTTAAAAAACTTATAAAGTTTCTTAAAGATTAGTAATTAATTTAATTTAACAATCGTTTCATTTTTAATTTTATAAATTTCAGGAGTTCTTGACGTCCTTCCACTATTTAGAAGTCTGAACTTACCTGTAACTCCAGAATAAGAAACGGTTTCTATTGTTTTTAATTTAGTAAGAGAACCATCTTTGCTTTGAAGCTTTGCAATTAATCCAATAATATCAAAGGCAAAAGCGGCAAGCTCATGTGGCTTTTCTTTAAAATACTTTTCATAATGATTAGTAAATTTTTCTAGAGAGTCCTGATCTATATCAGTAAAAATTCCACCATTTAAACTAGGTTCTTTTACAATAGCGGTCTTATTCCAAGTTGAAGTTCCGAGGTACTGAATTTTTTTTGGATCAACATCGTAATAAGGAAGCACTGAACTAAAAGAGATTAATTCGTCAAATTTATTTACTATTATTAATAAAGCGTCAAAATTAAGCTCACCATAAGTATCAAGTTTTCTTAATTTTTTTATTTTTGCTTTTGATATTTCGTCTGTAAATTCACTAAGTCTTGAAATTTCATTTTTTAAATTTTCTTCTCTTGTTTCATAGTTAGCTACTCTTTTAGATACCTCGTAAAAATCAGGGTTTTTTGGATCATAATAGAAAAATTTAGAGTCAATATTAAGATCTAGTCTTTTAAGATTTAAAATTTTATCTTTAATTTTATTACCATAAATATTCTCAGGAAGTATAACTTTTATTCGTTTAAGATTTTTACTGTCACAATATCTAAATAATTTTTCTATCTCATCCTCAGGCGATAATCCAAATGCCGATACATTCTTACTAGTAATATCTATATTATTAGAAAAGGAAATAAGTTTTACTTTTTCATCTCTAGACATTGGATTTAAAATTTTAAGTTTTTCTGAGAACACTGGTCCAACGATTAGTTCAACATCATCATTCACTAATTCATAAAAAGATTTAGTTAAATTTTTGGTTTCACCTACATCTTTTACAATAAAGTTTATATTGCTATTTTTAGATGTATAGAGTGCTAATTGTGACGCGTTAAGAAGCGATTGTCCAATGGTATAATGGGGTCCAGTAAGAGGCAACATCAAACCTATATTTATTATTTGGTTTAATTCATTATCATTATTTATATCTGGTTGAATTTCGTCATCATATGTCTCCTCACTAATGCTGTCTGTTTTTTTATTACCTACAAAATCAATGGTTTTTTTTGTATTTTCATTTTTAATTTGAGTTGTTGTAGTTTCACAACCATAAAATATGATGGTAATTGCTAAGATTAAATAAATTCGAAAATACATTGTGGGATATAACTTAGACATAAATTTTTTAAATAGCCTTGTTGTTAGGGAAAATTTAACACCAGGACTCTATGTGGTTTCAACTCCTATTGGTAATTTATCTGATATAACTTTACGTTCATTAAAAATCCTATCAAGTGTCGATTTAATATTATGTGAAGACACCAGGGTAAGTAAAAAGTTAACAACCAAATATGGCATAAAATGTTCTATGGAAGTTTATCAAAAACATAATAGTATTAGAAAAATCCCTTCAATTATAAGCAAAATTAAAAATGAAAAAAGCATCGCATTAATATCAGATGCTGGAACCCCAACGATTTCAGATCCTGGGGAAACACTTATTGATAAATGTATTGAATTAAATATCCCCATTTTTAGTATACCAGGAGCATCTTCAATCATTGCAAGTCTAATACCTTCTTTCCTAAAAAAGGATAGCTTTTGCTTTTTGGGATTTTTTCCAAGAACTACAAAAGAACAAAAAAATTATTTAGATAGGTTAAAAAAATCTGAAGAAACAATTATATTTTTTGAGTCACCCAGAAGAATATTAAAAACACTTGATCTCATTTTGAATTACATAGGAGATCGAAAAGCAACCCTAATTAGGGAAATAACTAAAAAGCATGAAGAAATTATTAATCTCGATATTTCCAATATCATAAAAGAATTATCAAATAGAGATACCATTTATGGTGAGATAACATTTTGTATTGGACCCGCAGAGAAAGTTAAACAACGGCTTGAAATGGATGATAAATTAAAAATTATTATCGAATATCTGCAGAAAGAAAATGTGAAAATATCTAGTATTGCATCCATAATGTCTAAAATTACTAATTTTAAGAAAAGAGAAATATATCAATATCTGTTAAAAAACAAAAAAGTAAGCTAGTATAAAACTTCAAATAAAAATGAATAAAACAATCAGAGCATCAATTCAATTTCTTATCATTATTATGCCACTAGCTTTTTTAAGTTGTGCTGAACTCGTTGTCGGGTCTGCTGCAAAAGTTGCAACTGTAAAACAGGAAGAAAGATCATTAGGTGAAGTAGTTGATGATGTAGTTGTGAAAGCGAGTATAAAAAATAAATATTTTGATACGAGTGACAAAATTTTCTTCAATGTTGACGTTGAAGTTTCCCAGGGCAGAGTTTTATTGACGGGCACTGTAGAAAATTCTGATTTAAGAATTGAGTCGACACGCTTAGCATGGAGTGTAGATGGTGTAAAAAGTGTATTTAATGAAATACAAATTAGTAATAACGATAAAATTATAGA
>ENA-OSEY01000709-OSEY01000709.1-marine-metagenome-genome-assembly--contig:-NODE-709-length-23699-cov-9.476463_pt1 | contig 23699 bp, 28 predicted proteins | sample MGYA00248465_ERZ534230 | MGnify/ENA primary metagenome ERZ534230 (study PRJEB26409, sample SAMN06344110) | marine metagenome | isolation source: Sea water from surface | place: Atlantic Ocean:Southern...
GAGGTAGTTAAAATTCCTATTCCTAAACCTCCTTTGACGGGAGGGATTTCTTTACTTGCAAAGTATTTTCTCAAACCTGGTTTGCTTTCTCGCTTAAATTCTTTGATGACTGGTTTATTCTCAAAATACTTCAGAGTTAACTCAATTTCTTGTTTTGGCATTTCTCCAATAATCTCAGTTTTTTTTATAAAACCTTCATCAAGTAACACTTCACATATTGCTTTCTTCAATTTTGAAGATTCAAAAGAAACCTTATCATGCCCTCTTAACTGGGCGTTTTTTATTCTGGAAATCATGTCTGAAATGGGATCCTGAAAACTCATTTATATCTCCTAAAATTTACCAACTTGCTTTTACTAGCCCAGGAACGTCTCCTTTCATTGCTAGCTCTCTTAATTTGTTTCTAGATAAACCAAACTTTCTATAAACAGCATGTGGTCTACCTGTGATTTGACATCTTCTCTGCAACCTCACGGGACTTGCATCTCTAGGAAGTTTTTGTAACTTTTTCATAGCCAAGTCTTTTTCTTCTTCGGTACTTGAAACACTATTAATGATTTTTTTTAAATCAGCTCTTTTTTTTGAAAACTTTTCAACCATTTTTAGCCTTTTGTTCTCTCTTGCGATCATTGATTTTTTTGCCATATTTACCTCAATTTTTAAACGGAAATTTAAGCGCAGTTAATAGTTTTAATCCCTCTTCATCATTACTGGCAGACGTAGTGATACTGATATCCAAACCTCGTATTTTTTGTACTTTGTCATAATCTATTTCTGGAAAAATAATATGTTCTTTAATTCCTATCGTGTAATTTCCCCTGCCATCAAATGACCTAGGGTCTAATCCTCTAAAATCTCTTTCTCTTGGAATTGCTATACTGAGCAGCCTATCCAAAAATTCGTACATTCTTTCTCCTCTTAAAGTAACTTTACAACCAATTGCAAAGCCTTCTCTTAATTTAAAGCTTGCAACAGACTTTCTAGCAGTGGTTTTTACTGGTTGCTGACCGGAAATTAACTTTAATTCTTCCATCACGCCCTCGAGAACTTTTCTATCATTTATTGCATCGGCTCCTAAACCCATGTTCAACGAAACTTTAGTAATTCTCGGTACTGCCATAGAAGATTTTAAATTTAAATCTTTTAAAAGATTTGGAAGCGCTTCTTCTAAAAAGGTTTTCTTGATTATAGATTTATTCATTTAATTTCTTTTCCGTCAGATTTAAAGGTTCGTTTTTTTCCTTTTTCTTCAATAATTATTTTTACTTTGTCTGCTTTTTTTGTTTTCTTGTTATAAATTGCAATGTTCGATAAATGAATTGGCGCTTCTTTTTCTATAATACCGCCAGCAATATTCAGTTGGGGGTTTGGTTTTTGATGTTTTTTTACTAATTTAAGACCCATAACAATGCACTTATCTTTAGAGATAAATTTAGTAAGCGTCCCTGTCTTACCCTTATCTTTTCCAGATATAACGATTACCTCATCACCAGTCCTTAATTTGTTCATTAGATTACCTCTGGAGCTAATGAAATTATTTTCATAAAATCTTTAGATCTTAATTCTCTCGAAACTGGCCCAAAGATTCTTGTACCAATAGGTTGCTTTTGGGCATTTATAAGAACGGCAGCATTATCATCGAATTTGATACTCGAGCCGTCTTCTCGTTTAATATTTTTCTTAGTTCTGACGATTACGGCGTCAGCAACTTGACCTTTTTTTACTCTTCCAGTTGGGATTGCTTCTTTAATAGCTACCTTAATAACATCGCCTACGTGAGCGTATCTTCTTTTGGAGCCGCCAAGTACTTTGATACACATCACTTGTCTAGCGCCACTATTATCTGCCACAAGCAACATTGATTGTGCTTGTATCATTCTAATTCTCCTTTGGCAGATTTTAAAATTTCTACTAACTGCCAAGACTTAGTTTTAGAAATAGGTTTGGTTTCTTTTATTTTTACTTTATCACCAAGTTTTGATGCATTTTCCTCATCATGAAATCTTATTTTTGAAGATCTTTTCATGATTTTTCCAACCAATTTATGTTTCACAGTTCTTTGGATTAAAGCCACTCTAGACTTATCACCTGACAAACTAATCACAGATCCTATCATTGTTCTTTTGGCGTCAGTCATTTCCTAAAACCCTCTTTTCTTGATTGATTTGAGTTTTGATTCTCGCAATGTCTTTCCTTGTTTCTGATAATTTATGAGTTTCCTTTAGCGCAAGACTTGCATGCTTCATCTTTAAGTCAAAATAAACTTTATTTAACTTCTTTACTTGATCTAAATTTTTGTCTTCCTTCTTTTTAGCCATTAGACCGATTTCCTTGCAATGAATTTTGTAGCAACAGGTAGCTTTGCAGCAGCCAATGCAAAGGCTTCTCTTGCTAAAGCTTCATCTACACCTTCCATTTCATATAAAATTTTTCCTGGTTTTATAGGAGCAACATAATATTCAACATTTCCTTTACCTTTTCCTTGTCTGACCTCAAGAGGTTTTTTTGTAATCGGTTTGTCAGGAAATACTCTAATCCAAATCTGTGCTCCTCTTTTAACATGTCTAGTCATAGCTCGTCTGGCTGCTTCAATCTGTCTGGAGGTAATTTGACCTCTCGAAGTAGCTTTTAAACCAAAAGCACCGAAATCAAGTGTACTAGACTTGTGAGAAAGGCCTGTATTTCGCCCTTTCATTTGCTTTCTATATTTTGTTCTTTTTGGTTGAAACATATTTATTCAGTTATTTTATTTTTCTTTTTTTGTACTTCGCCTTTACAGATCCATACCTTTACTCCAATAATTCCATAAGTAGTTTTAGCTTCTGCTAGACCATAATCGATATCAGCTTTCAAAGTATGTAATGGAACTCTTCCTTCTTTATGCCACTCAGCTCTTGCAATTTCAGCTCCGCCCAATCTACCGGAAACTCTAACTTTTACTCCCAAAGCTCCTTGTCTCATACAATTTTGTGCAGCTCTTTTGATAACTCTTCTAAACATGGCTCTTTTTTCAAGTTGGACTGCAATATTGGCAGCTACCAATTGGGCATCTAAATCAGGTTTTCTAATCTCTTTGATATTAAGGCTAACAGGCACTTCCATTAATTCAGAAAGCTGGGCTCTTAGCTTATCAATGTCTTCTCCCTTTTTACCTATTATCATTCCAGGTCTAGAAGTGTGAATGGATACCTTTGCACTTTCTGAAGGCCTTTCAATTTCTATTTTACTAACGAAAGAACTATCTAATCTTTTCTTTAAAAATTCTCTAACAGCAAAATCATTCAACAATAATTGTTGGTATTTATTTTTTTCAGCGTACCAAACAGAATTATGTTCTCTTGATATGCCTAGTCTTATTCCAATTGGATTAACTTTCTGTCCCATTTAAATTTCCTTTGTATTAAGCGCTAGGTTTATATGACAGGATCTCTTTTGAATTCTGTCAGCTCTACCTCTAGCTCTAGGTTTAATTCTTTTTAATAAAAAAGCTTCATCTACCGAAATTTCTGAAATAAATAAATTATCAACATCTAATCCCTTATTATGCTCGGCATTAGCAATGGCAGATTCTAAAAGCTTTTTTAAATTTTTAGACGAAGCTTTTTTACTAAAACTTAAAATATCTAAAGCATCAGAAACATACTTTCCTCTTATTTGATCTGCCAACAGACGAACTTTAAATCCTGAGACAGGCAATCGACTTAATTTAGCTCTTACTTCACTCATTTTAAACTTTCCTATCTCCTGAGTGCATTTTAAAAGTTCTTGTAAGCACAAATTCGCCTAGTTTATGGCCGACCATATCTTCTTTTATTGATAGAGGAACATGATCTCTGCCGTTATGTACTGAAATTGTTAAACCCACCATATCAGGAATAATCATTGATCTCCTTGACCAAGTTTTAATTGGCTTTCTATCATTGTTAGAAGAAGCTTTAATAACTTTTTCCAAAAGATGATGATCAACAAATGGTCCTTTTTTAATCGATCTTGGCATTACTTCTTCCTCCTTCTTATTATTAAAGAATCAGTCCTCTTATTATTTCGAGTTCTGAAACCTTTTGTGGGAGTTCCCCAAGGTGAAACAGGATGTCGACCTCCAGAAGTTCTTCCTTCTCCTCCTCCATGAGGGTGATCTACTGGATTCATAGCCACTCCTCTGACTGTGGGCCTTACTCCTAACCATCTTTTTGCGCCAGCTTTTCCTAAAGATTTTAGAGAGTGCTCCGCATTAGAAACTTCTCCTATAGTTGCTCTACAAGAGGTCAAAACTTTTCTAAATTCCCCACTTTTTAATCTTAGGGAAGCATATCCGCCATCTTTAGCGACGTATTGAACTGATGTTCCTGCACTTCTTGCAATTTGAGCTCCCTTTTTAGGTTTAAGCTCAATGCAATGCAGGGTGGTTCCAACTGGAATTTTGTCTAGCTCAAGAGTATTTCCAACATTTATTGGAGAAGAATTACCCGACAATACCTCATCTCCAACTTGAAGATTTTTTGGCGCAATAATATACCTCCTCTCTCCATCAGAATATAAAATCAACGCGATAAAAGCTGATCTATTGGGATCGTATTCGATTCTTTCAACTTTAGCAGGTATGTCATCTTTATTTCTTTTGAAGTCTATTACTCGATAATGGTGTTTGTGACCACCTCCAATATGTCTTGTGGTAATTCTTCCAGAATTATTTCTTCCACCTGACTTCCTTTTTGGCTCGGTAAGGGGTTGAAAAGATCTTCCTTTGTACAATTCAGGATTCGAAGAAAGACTTCTGAATCTTCTTCCAGGTGATGTTGGTTTTGCTTTTATTACTGCCATTGATCTTAATCTTGAGTTATTTCTATTCGATCTCCCTCTTGCAGAGCAACGTATGCTTTCTTCCAATTAGGTTTTTTTGAAATCTTTCCTCTCTGCGTAATGCTTCTTTTAATCTTTCCTTTTACATTTACAATGTTTACTTTATTCACTTTCACTTTGTATTCATCTTGGATTGCTTTTTTCACTTCTAATTTTGAAGCTTTAGGATTTACTTTAAAAACATATGCATTCGCAAATTGACCTACCAAAGAAGCTTTTTCAGTCATGTGGCCCGAATAAATAACCTGATTTGGAAGAAGCGAGCTCATGAATAAATCTCCTCTAACTGTTGGAAGCAATCGTCGTTGATCAAAATAGCCTTATGTTTGAGCAGTGAAACTGGATTTAAGGATTTTATATCGGTTACTTCGATACCAGGAATATTCCTTGAAGATAGTACCAAGTTTTCATTTAAATCTTTGAATATCATTAAACCCTTTTCAAAACCTATCTTTTTTAGCAAGTTATGGGTTTCTTTTGTTTTGTTTGAAGAAATATCTAAACTTTGAGAAATAAAAACCTTATTTTCTTTAGCCAAACTTGAAAGAATAGATTTCATTGCTAATTTGTACATTTTTTTATTTATTTTTTTTGGACTTGAAGATTTGGATTTTGCGGCAAAAGTAACTCCGCCTCCTCTCCAAATTGGACTTCTTGATGTACCAGCTCTTGCTCTTCCAGTCCCCTTTTGCCTCCAAGGTTTTTTCCCACCGCCACTAACTTGAGATCTGTTTTTTTGCGCTTTAGTTCCTTGGTGACCATTGTCAATAAATGAATTGATAAGTTGTGTAATTAAGTTGTCGTTAACTTCTTGATTAAATAAAGAATCAGGAGCCTGAAGAGTTTTATTTTTTGAATTAATTAAGGGTAATTCCATGATTATTTTTTGATTGATGGTTTAATTAGTATTGTCGATCCTGAAGGCCCAGGAATTGAACCTTTAACTAAAATAAGTTTATTTTCTCCATCTATTCTAATAATTTTCAGATTTTGGATAGTTTTTTTAACATTTCCCATATGCCCTGACATTTTTTTCCCTTTCCAGACTCTTCCAGGAGTTTGACATTGGCCTATTGAACCAGGTTTTCTATGAGCTAAGGAATTCCCATGAGTTGCATCTTGAGTAGCAAAGTTCCATCTTTTTACAGTACCAGCGAATCCTTTACCCTTAGAAATTCCAGAAATGTCTACAAATTGACCTTCTTCAAAAATTTCTACTGATAACTCCTTTCCAATTTCAATATCTGTTAATCCTTCCTGAGAGACTTTGAACTCATGAATCTTATCTTTTGGATTGAGTTTATTCTTAACGAAATGTCCTTGAAGCGATTTAGATGAGTGTTTTTCTTTTTTATCTGAAGAAGAAAGTTGTATTGCTGAATATCCGTCTGTCTCATTACTTTTAATTTGAGACACAATGTTAGGATCGACTTTAAGGACGCTTACAGGAACGGATTCTCCACTCTCTTGGAAAACTCTAGTCATTCCCTCTTTTGTAGCAATTAAACCAATCACTTTAAATAACCTCTTATTTAGTTAATTCGTCTAAAGATATTTGGACATCTACACCTGCAGATAGATCCAACTTCATCAAAGCATCAACTGTTTTTTCAGTTGGCTTGATTATATCCATTATTCTTTTGTAAGTTCTAATTTCGTATTGATCTCTAGCATCCTTATCTTTATGTGGTGAAATAAGAATAGTAGTTAATCTCTTTCTTACAGGCATTGGAATCGGTCCCTTTATAATTGCTCCTGTCCTTTTGACAGTTTCAACAATTTCTTTAGCCGATTTATCAATCAGTTTATTATCAAAAGCTTTAAGCCTTATTCTGATATTTTGGTTTTGCAAAATATACCCCTAAAAAATACAAAATTGTTAAAGAACTCAGCTTTTAAAATTTACTTATAAAAGCACAAAGAGCCGCAATTCTATTGGTGCAGAAGAGATGTGTCAACAAATAAAAATTAAGATTTATCTATGATTGCGTCAGCTACATTATTTGGAACTTCTGAATACTTCAAAGGCTCCATTGTGAAAGTGGCTCTCCCTTGTGTTGCAGATCTAAGATCTGTTGCATAGCCAAACATTTCAGCTAAAGGCACTTCACCATCCAAAACCTTGCCGGCATGGACATCAGTCATTCCATTGACAATACCTCTTCTTCTATTAAGGTCACCGACTACATCCCCCATGTATTCTTCCGGAGTAACAACCTCTAACTTCATTATTGGTTCCAATAAAGCTGGTTTTGCTCTCAAGGCTCCATCTTTCAGCGCCATAGAAGAGGCTACTTTAAAAGCAATTTCACTTGAGTCTACATCATGAAAAGATCCATCATAAACGGTTACTTTTACATCAATTAATGGGTAACCAGCTATTACTCCAGATTGCATTTGCTCTTTTGCGCCTTTTTCAACTGCGGGAATAAATTCTCTTGGAATAGTACCCCCAACAATTTTATTCACAAATTGAAAAACTTCTTTTTCATCTTCTTTTTCTGATTCTGAAAGAGGTTCTATTTTCAACCAAACATGACCATATTGACCCTTTCCACCTGACTGCCTAACAAATTTTCCTTCGGATTCAACACTTTCGCGTATAGATTCTCTATAAGCTACCTGAGGTTTACCTATATTTGCTTCAACATCAAATTCTCTTTTCATTCTATCTACTAGCACTTCTAAATGGAGTTCTCCCATACCAGAAATGATAGTTTGGCCTGATTCTTCATCTGTATTAACTCTAAAAGAAGGATCCTCTTGGGCTAACCTTCCCAAAGCTATACCCATCTTTTCTTGATCTGACTTAGTTTTAGGTTCTACAGCAACTGAGATAACAGGTTCTGGAAAAGTCATTTTCTCTAAAATAATTGTCTTTTTTAAGTCGCACAATGTGTCTCCAGTAGTCACATCTTTTAATCCAATAATTGCAGCAATGTCACCTGCTCTGACTTCAGATATTTCTTCTCTATTATTTGCGTGCATTTGTAACATACGACCGACTCTTTCTTTAGAGCTTTTTGAAGAAGCAAATACAGAGTCACCTTGCTTTAAAACGCCAGAGTAAACTCTTATAAAAGTAAGAGTTCCAACAAATGGATCAGTAGCAATTTTAAAAGCCAAGGCAGAAAAAGGTTCGTTATCGTCTGAATTTCTTGACTCGATAGTCTCGCCATCTTCTAAAACTCCTTGGATTGCTTCCACTTCTGTAGGAGATGGTAAATACTGCACGACAGCATCAAGCATAGGTTGAACGCCTTTGTTCTTAAAAGCTGAGCCACAAAGACATATTACTATTTCATTTGAAAGAGTTCTCTCTCTCAAACCTTGATGAATGTCTTCTTCCGAAAGATCTCCATCAGTTAAATACTTATCCATTAGCTCTTCATTTGCTTCTGCAGCAGACTCAAGCATCTCTTCCCTTAATTGTTGTGACTTTTCAAGAAGATTCTCTGGAATTTCTTCTTCTGTGTAAGAGGTCCCTTTATCATCACCATTCCAATAGAGCGCCTTCATCTTAATAAGATCGATAATTCCTGCAAAGTCATCTTCGGCTCCAATCGGCAATTGAATAGCTACTGGAGAAGCTCCGAGTCTGTTTTTTATTTGGTCTACTACTCTTTCAAAATCGGCGCCAGCCCTATCCATTTTATTTATAAAACATATTCTAGGAACTTTGTATCTATTCGCCTGTCTCCACACTGTCTCAGATTGGGGTTCGACTCCTGAGCTTCCACAAAAAACTACAACTGCACCATCTAAAACTCTTAAAGATCGCTCAACTTCGATAGTAAAATCAACGTGTCCTGGAGTATCAATTATATTAATTCTGTGTTCTTGAAAATCTTTTCTCATACCCTTCCAAAAACAGGTCGTAGCTGCAGATGTAATAGTAATTCCTCTTTCTTGCTCTTGCTCCATCCAATCCATAGTTGCAGCGCCATCATGGACTTCACCTATCTTATGGGAGATGCCTGTATAAAATAAAACTCTTTCAGTAGTTGTTGTTTTCCCCGCATCAACATGGGCGCAAATGCCAATATTACGGTAAAGGTCTAATGGAAAATTACGATCAGACATTTAAAATCTGAAGTGAGAAAAGGCTTTATTTGCTTCAGCCATTTTATGTGTATCTTGTCTTTTCTTAACAGCTTCGCCTTTTCCTTCAGAAGCATCAAGAAGTTCATTCGCCAATTTTGTCGACATATTTTTTTCAGACCTGTTTTTTGCACTATTTACTAACCATCTCATTGCTAAAGCCATCTTTCTTGAACTTTTAACCTCTAAAGGGACTTGATAAGTTGCACCACCAACTCTTCTGGACTTTACTTCTACTTGAGGGCCAACTTGATCCAAAGCTTCCTCGAAAATTTCTAGGGGGTCTCTTTTGGCCTTGCTTGATATCTCATCTAAAGCAGAATATATAATCTTTTCGGCAGTACTTTTTTTTCCTCGTTCCATCAAGTTATTAATAAATTTAGAAAGTTTGAGATTGCCATACTTAGGATCTGGCAATATTTCTCTTTTAGGAATTGGTCCTTTTCTTGGCATTATTTAGGTTTTTTTGATCCGTATTTAGACCTTCTCTGTTTTCTATCTTCAACTCCAGTGGTATCAAGAGTTCCTCTTACTGTGTGATATCTAACACCAGGAAGATCTTTTACTCTTCCTCCTCTTAACAAGACAACAGAGTGTTCTTGTAAATTATGACCTTCACCTCCAATGTAAGAAATTACTTCATAACCTGAAGTCAATCTAACCTTGCATACCTTTCTTAAAGCTGAGTTCGGCTTCTTTGGAGTTGTTGTGTAAACTCTAGTACATACTCCTCTTCTTTGAGGAGAGCCTCCTAAAGCAGGAACGTCACTTTTAACCCTTTTAATCTTTCTGGGTTTTTTTATAAGTTGATTAACAGTAGCCATAAAAATGTTGCGATTTTAATGATGCTTTCAAGTTAGGTCAATTAAATTATATTTATTCTTGAGACTCGTCTTCGGAATTCATTGCATCAAGAATCTCTGATTCCAGTTCCGCAACATCAATCTCATCTTTTTTGTTCAAATTATAACCAGTACCAGAGGGAACAAGCCTACCAATAACGACATTTTCTTTGAGGCCTCTTAACTTATCAACCTTTCCAGTAACTGCAGCTTCGGTAAGAACCCGAGTTGTTTCTTGAAAAGATGCTGCAGAGATAAAAGATTCTGTAGCAAGAGAAGCTTTAGTGATTCCAAGCAGCAATCTATTAAACTGTGCAGGCACACTTCCTTCTGAAATAAGTTTTTTATTAATGTTTACTACTTCAGAGTATTCAACTTGATCACCAATAATGAAATCAGAGTCTCCAGCTTCAGTGATTTCTGCTTTTCTTAACATCTGCCTCAAAATACATTCGATATGTTTATCGCTAATTTCAACTCCTTGGAGCCTATATACATCTTGGATTTCATTTACCACATAGTCGGTTAATTCAGTTACTCCTTTGAGTGACAAAATGTCATGCGGGCTTAAAGAACCTTCGCTTATGACATCTCCCTTATTAACAGTTTCACCTTCGAAAACGTTAATACTTCTTGTTTTAGGAATTAATGTTTCACTAACTATCTCTTCACCTGATTCTTTACCAGTAATAATCAATCTTCTTTTACCTTTTGTTTCTTTGCCCCATGATACAACACCGCTGAGCTCAGCTAATATCGCTACCTCCTTTGGTTTTCTTGCTTCAAACAAATCAGCGACTCTTGGTAATCCTCCTGTGATGTCCTTAGTTTTTGAAGATTCTTTAGGAATTCTTGCTAGCACATCGCCAACATTAATAGCTTGAGTATCTGAGACATTTACTAGAGATTTTTGCTCTAAGACATAATTAGCGGGTCTCTTTCCATTAGGAAGAATTACTTCTTTTCCTTTTCCATCAACAACAGAAATAGTTGGGGTGAGGTCTTTTCCGGCGGATGTCCTCTCAGCAGCGTCTAAAACTTCCATGCTGCTTAAACCGGTTAATTCATCTTGAACTACTCTGACTGAGATACCATTTTCCATATCAATTAGTTTGGCTTTTCCTTTCACCTCGGAAATTATCGGATGATTCAAAGGGTCCCATCTAGCTAATATTTCTCCGGCTTTAACTTTTGCCCCATCTTTAACATTTATAGTTGCTCCATAAGGTAATTTGTATCTTTCTTTTTCAAAATCGTTTTCATCCAAAAGAATTATTTCTGCAGATCTTGAAATACAAACCTGATTTTTATCTTTATTAGTTACGGAACTAATATTTTTATATTGAACGACTCCATCAAATTTAACTTCTATTTTGTCATTTTCTGAAGATCTCGAGGCGGCTCCACCAATGTGGAAAGTTCTCATAGTAAGTTGGGTACCAGGCTCTCCAATAGATTGTGCAGCAACAATTCCTACAGCTTCACCAGGATCTACTAAATTCCCCCTGCCCAGATCTCTTCCGTAGCACATGGAACAAATACCAAAACTAGTTTCACAGGTAATAGCAGATCTCACAAGAGCATAATTGATATTATGATTTTCTATTTTTTCTGCTAACTCCTCATCAATCAAAGTTCCTTTTGAAATTTTTAACTCTCCATCTTTGGATTGAATATCAGCGGCTAAAACTCTTCCTAAAATTCTTTCGCTTAAAGATTGAACTACTTCACCGCCATCAATAATAGTCCTTAGTTCAAGTCCTTCTGATGTTCCGCAGTCATGCTCTCTAATAACTAGATCTTGAGCTACATCTACGAGTCTTCTAGTCAAATAACCGGAGTTAGCTGTTTTCAAAGCCGTATCTGCCAAGCCCTTTCTAGCGCCGTGAGTAGAAGTAAAATATTGTAATACTGTCAATCCCTCTCTAAAGTTTGCAGTAATTGGAGTTTCAATTATCGAACCGTCTGGCTTGGCCATTAACCCTCTCATTCCAGCTAACTGCCTTACTTGTGCGGGTGAACTCCTTGCACCAGAGTCTAAATACATGAATACCGAATTAAAAGAATCTTCGTCGACTTCCTCTCCTTCCGAATTAACTACCTTGTCCTTAGATATGGTTTCCATCAAAGAACTAGCTACGGCTTCATTTGCCCTAGACCAAATATCAATCACTTTGTTGTACTTCTCTCCCTGGGTTACTAGACCTGAAGAGTATTGAGCTTCAATTTCTTTCACCTCATTTTGAGCTTGGGAAATGATTGACTCTTTATTATCAGGAATTACGCAATCTTCAACACATATAGAAGAACCTGAGATCGTTGAATAGTCATAACCTAAATTTTTGATTTTATCTGAAAAAATCACCGTGGCTTTTAAGCCTGAGTATCTGTAAGAGATGTTTATTAAGTCAGATATAGCTTTACTGTTGAGGGGTTTATTTATTTTCTCGAAAGGAATTTCTTTTGGAACAACTCCCCAGAGAATTGTCCTTCCCACTGTAGTCTCCACAAGTTCGCTTGAACCATCATTATTATTAATCCTGCACTTTATAATTGCTTGAAGATCGACTTGTTTCGAATCATATGCACGTTTGACTTCATCAACATCGGCAAATATTGAACCTTCACCAAGTGCATTAAGTTTTGATTTTGTCATGTAATAAATACCAAGAACTACATCCTGTGATGGATCAATAATTGGTCTACCATTGGAAGGGGACAAGATGTTGTTGCTGGCCATCATCAGAGCTCTGCATTCTAGTTGAGCGTCTAAAGTTAAAGGCACATGAACTGCCATTTGATCGCCGTCAAAATCTGCATTGTATGCTTTACAAACTAAAGGGTGAAGTTGTATTGCTTTACCCTCAATTAGTATTGGCTCAAAAGCCTGTATACCTAATCTATGAAGCGTTGGAGCTCTATTGAGTAAGATAGGGTGTTCTCGTATAACCTCGGCTAATATGTCCCAAACAACCGGCTCTTCTCGCTCAACCATTCTTTTTGCTCCTTTAATAGTTGTTGCAAGTTCCATATTTTGTAATCTTCCAAAAACAAAGGGTTTAAAAAGCTCTAAAGCCATTTTTTTCGGCAATCCACATTGATGAAGTTTTAAGGTTGGGCCAACAACGATAACCGATCTTCCGGAGTAATCTACTCTTTTTCCGAGAAGATTCTGCCTAAATCTTCCTTGTTTACCTTTGATCATGTCTGATAAGGATTTAAGTGGTCTTTTATTAGAACCTGTAATAGCTCGACCTCTTCTTCCGTTGTCCAGTAAAGCGTCTACAGACTCTTGAAGCATTCTCTTCTCATTTCTTACAATTATTTCTGGGGCGCTTAGTTCTAATAACCTTTTAAGCCTGTTATTTCGATTGATTACTCTTCGGTAAAGATCATTTAAGTCTGAAGTAGCAAATCTTCCGCCCTCCAAAGGAACTAATGGTCTTAAATCAGGTGGTAATACAGGCAGAACATCTAAAATCATCCATTCGGGTTTATTACTAGATGAAAGAAAGCCTTTTAAAATTTTTAAACGTTTCGATAACTTTTTAATTTTTGCTTCACTGTTTGTTCCCTCGATTTGAGATAAAACCTCGGCTATCTCTTCTTCTAAATTCATTTCAGAAAGAAGAATTTTTACAGATTCAGCTCCCATACCAGCTGAAAACTCTTCTCCATAATTTTCGAGTGCTTCAAAATATTCTTCTTCATCAAGGATTTGACCTTTTTCTAAATCTGTCATCCCTGGGTCTGTTACAACGAAAGATTCAAAATAAAGAATTCTCTCTATTTCTCTTAACGTCATATCTAAAAGGAGTGAAATCCTTGAAGGCAAGGATTTTAAAAACCATATGTGGGCTACTGGAGCAGCCAATTCTATATGCCCCATTCTTTCTCTTCTTACCTTAGCTAGCGTGACTTCTACACCACATTTTTCGCAGACCACACCTCGATGTTTCATACGTTTGTATTTTCCACAAATACATTCGTAATCTTTTACAGGCCCAAAAATTTTTGCACAAAATAGCCCGTCTCTTTCGGGTTTAAAGGTTCTGTAGTTAATGGTCTCTGGTTTTTTTACCTCTCCAAAAGACCAAGATCTAATTTGTTGAGAAGACGCCAAACCAGCTTTGATTGAATTAAAACTTTCAGCTTGATCTTGATTAAATAATTTCAATAAATCTTTCATAAATTAATCTACCTCTTCAAAATCAATGTCTATTCCTAAAGATCTAATTTCTTTAGTAAGAACGTTATAAGACTCAGGAATACCTGCTTCCATTTCGTGATTACCATCAACAATATTTTTATAAACTTTTGTTCTTCCAGCGACATCATCAGATTTTACAGTCAGCATTTCTTGTAAAGTATGAGCTGCGCCATAAGCTTCCAATGCCCAGACTTCCATTTCTCCAAGCCTTTGCCCACCGAACTGGGCTTTACCACCCAAAGGTTGTTGAGTAACTAGACTATATGAACCTGTTGAACGAGCATGCATTTTATCTTCGATTAGGTGGTTTAATTTGAGCATGTACATATAACCAATCGTAACTGGTCTTTCAAAAGCATCGCCAGTTCTGCCATCGAATAAAGTTGTCTGACCAGACTCAGGAAGTCCTGCAAGTTCTAACATAGCTTTAATTTCTGTTTCAGATGCTCCATCAAAAACAGGGGTTGCCATAGGTACGCCTGATTTCAAGTTAGAGCAAAGCTCTTTGAATTCCTTTTCGTTTAGCTTATTTATATCTTCATTTTTCCCAGTTGATGAATAAACCTTATTAACGAAATCTCTGGCTTCTTTGCTATTTGCAGAGTCTATTAATTCGCCTATTTTTCTTCCAAGTTCTTTCGAAGCCCAGCCCAAATGTGTTTCCATCAACTGACCAACATTCATCCTAGAAGGAACTCCAAGCGGATTTAATACAATATCCACTGGCTCACCATTTTCATCATAAGGCATATCTTCAACTGGCATAATAACGGAAATGACCCCCTTGTTACCGTGTCTTCCTGCTAATTTATCTCCTGGTTGAATTCTTCTTTTAACCGCTAAGTAAACTTTAATAACTTGTTGCACTCCTGGAGGCAAATCATCTCCTGAAACAATTTTCTTTTTCTTGTCATCAAATTTTTTCTTTAAATCTTCTTCATAGTTTTTAAGTTTATCTTTTGCCTCTTTAATATCATCATTAATTGATTCGTCTTTCATTCGCAATTTAAACCATTCGGAAGGCGGAAGGTCGCTTAAAAATTCTTCACTAACTTTATCTCCTTTTTTTAGCCCTTTTGCACTAATGATTTCTTTTCCAAGAATCGTGGATTTAAGAGAATTCAAAGTAGCAAAAGTAACAATTGATAATTCTTGATCAATATCTTTTTGGATTTCTGCTAAAGAGATTGATTCAATTACCTGTGCTCTTGAATTTTTTTCTAGACCTTCTCTAGTAAAAACTTTTACGTCAATAACTGTTCCATCTTGCCCTGATTTAACTCTCAGAGAAGTATCCTTAACATCAGAAGCTTTTTCTCCAAAAATTGCTCTTAATAATTTTTCTTCAGGCGATAATTGTGTTTCACCTTTTGGCGTAACTTTTCCAACTAAAATATCTCCAGCATTTACTTCCGCTCCAATATGAACTATTCCGCATTCATCTAATTTAGATAAAGCAGAATCTCCAACATTCGGTATATCGGCGGTAATTTCATCTGGACCTAATTTTGTATCTCTTGCTGTGCAGGTTTCTTCAACGATATGAACACTAGTTAATTTGTCTTCTTGAACAAGTCTGTCAGAAATTAAAATAGAATCTTCATAGTTGTAGCCATGCCATGGCATAAAAGCTATTTTAATGTTTTGACCTAAGGCAAGTTCTCCTAAATCGATGGAAGATCCATCAGCTAAAATATCTCCTTTCGAAATTTTATCCCCTTCAGAAACAATGGGCTTTTGATTTATACACGTATTTTGGTTAGATCTTGTATATTTTACTAAGTTATAAATATCTACAGCGGAACCTGTACCAGAAATATCTTTGAGGTTTTTTCTCACAACAATACGACCAGAATCTACCTTTTCAATAACGCCAGCATTTTTGGCAATTACACAGTCGCCAGAATTTCTTGCAACTATTCTCTCCATTCCTGTGCCTACTAGAGGGGTTTCAGTAGATAAGGTGGGTACCGCTTGACGCATCATGTTTGATCCCATTAGAGCTCTGTTTGCATCATCGTGTTCTAAAAATGGAATCAAAGCAGCTGCAATAGATACTACTTGCTGAGGTGAAACATCCATAAGATCTACACGATCAGGAGTAACTAATTCAAATTCATTTCTATACCTAACCGGGACTAATTCTTCAGTGAACTTATTACTTTTATCAAGTTTTGCACTTGCTTGAGCTATTACGAATTCACCTTCTTCGATTGCAGAAACGTACCTAATATTCTCGGTGACCTTACCATTAAGGATTTCTCTATAAGGAGTTTCAATAAAACCGTAATCATTAACTCTTGCATAAACGGAAAGGGAATTAATTAGGCCGATGTTTGGACCTTCTGGAGTCTCAATAGGACAAACTCTTCCGTAATGTGTCGGGTGAACGTCTCTTACTTCAAAACCAGCTCTTTCTCTGGTAAGTCCACCTGGACCTAAAGCCGATACCCTTCTTTTATGAGTTACTTCAGAAAGAGGATTGTTTTGATCCATAAATTGAGATAACTGACTGGAGCCGAAAAATTCATTAATCGCAGCAGTGACAGGCTTTGCATTAATAAGATCTGCCGGACCAAATCCTTCAGCCTCTGCAACATTTAGTCTCTCTCTAACAGCTCTTTCAACTCTTAACAAACCAACCCTAACCTGATTTGAAACCATTTCACCAACTGACCTAATTCTCCTATTACCCAGGTGATCAATATCATCGCAAGATTGTTTACCATTTCTGATATCAACTAAAGTTTTCATAACGTCTAGAATATCTTCTTTGGAAAGAATTCCTTCGCCCAACAGATCGTCTTTGCCAAGCCTCTTATTGAATTTCATTCGACCTACACCTGATAAATCATATTTATCTGGATTAAAGAATAAGTTTTCAAATAAAAGTGTTGCCGCCTCTTTAGTTGGAGGCTCACCGGGACGCATCATTCTATATATTTCCGCTAATGCTTCGAGATTTGTCGCAGAAGTATCTGCGCGCAAAGTTTCAGAGACATAAGGACCTGATTCAAGCTCATTTATATATAAAGTATTTAATTGTTTTATTTTTTGTTCTTCGAGTTTTTCTAAGACATCGTTATCGACCAGCGTATTACATGGGAACAAAATTTCTCCCGTTGCTTCATCTACTATGTCTTCTGCTAAGGTTAAGCCAATCAAAGCCTCTTTAGGTAAATCAAGAGTTTTAATTTTACTAGACTCTATTAATCTAATATGTCTTGCAGTTATCCTTTTACCAGCTTCAATAATTACACTTTTGTCTTTCGCAAGGATATCAACTGGAGCGAGTCTTCCAACTAATTTTTGAGAATTTAAGTTTAAACTATAAAAGCCTTTTTTATTAAGCGTATAAATTTCTTGTTCATAAAAAATGTCTAGGATTTCCTTAGGACTCATACCAAGACTTTTCAAAAGTATTGATGCATAAAGTTTTCTTCTTCTGTCAATTCTGATGTATATCAAATCCTTGTGATCGAATTCAAAGTCTAACCAGGATCCTCTGTAAGGAATTACCCTAGATGAATATAGAAGTTTCCCTGAAGAATGTGTCTTACCTTTGTCATGGTCAAATATTAAACCAGGCGACCTATGCAGTTGAGAAACAACCACCCTTTCAGTTCCGTTTATGACAAAAGTTCCATGCTCTGTCATCAGCGGCATAGTGCCCATGTAAACTTTCTCATCTCTTGCACTTTTAAGATTTTCTTCTCCAGTAGTCTTATCGATAAAAGTTATTCTGCACCATATATGTAAAGGCGCTTCATAGGTTCTACCCCTTGGCAGGCATTCAAAGACATCGAATTCTGGCTCGCCTAATTCATATCTCAGATAATCGATCTTTGCATTTCCTGACACACTGACTATAGGGAATATTGACCTAAAAACATGTTCTAAGCCCTGGTCTTTTCGCTTGTCTGCAAGAGTTTCTCCTTGTAGAAAATGTTTATATGAATCGGTTTGTATTTCAAGAATGTCGGGTAAGGACATTACGCTCGAAATTTTTTCAAAACTTTTTCTTATTCTTTTCTTTTCTGCAAATGAGTAATTTTCTGTCATAAAAAATGTAGTTATTTAAGTTCTACTGTAGCGCCAGCTTCTTCTAATTGAGATTTAGCAGTTTCTGCTTCTTCTTTATTAGCTCCTTCCTTAACGGATGCTGGTGCTCCATCAACAATTGCTTTGGCTTCTTTTAAGCCTAACCCGGTAATTGTTCTAACCGCTTTAATAACATCTATCTTTTTGTCGCCCACATCTGCTAAGAAAATTTCAAACTCACTTTTTTCTTCAGCTGCCTCTGCTCCAGAATCAGCGGCTGCCGGTGCAGCGGCTGCTACAGGTGCAGCGGCCGAAACACCAAATTTGTCTTCCATCATCTTGACAAGATCAACGACGTCCATGACGCTCATTTCAGAAATCGCGTCTAGAATTTCTTCTTTAGATAAAGCCATTATTAACTCCTATATAATAAATCAAACTCAATTTTTAGAATCCCCATAAGCACTCAAAGTTCTTACCATAGAAGAAGGTATTTCTTTTGAAATTAAAGCTAAATTAGTTATTGGCGCTTTCATTAAACCAAGCAACATTGATATTGCCTCTTCTTTCGTTGGTAAAGAAGCAATACTGTTAAGTTGATCAGCTGTAAGTAAACCCTCACCAATTGACAAACCTTTAACTTCAAAAGACTCTTCTATCTTTGCAAAATCTTGTATCAACTTTGCTGCGCTTTGAAAGTCATCTTTAGAAAAAGCAATTAAAGTAGGGCCAGTTAAGACATCTTTTAATGAATCGAATTTGGTATCCTCTAGAGCCCTTTTAGCAAGTGTATTTTTAATTATTTTAATAAACACTGACTTTTCTTTAGCATCTTTTCGAAAATTAGTTAACTTTGGAACATCTGTTCCACGGTAATCAACGACTACCGCTGAAAGAGATTCTTCAGCAACTTGTTTCAATTCATCAACTTGAACTTTTTTTGCATCTAAATTTGACATTAAAAATTCCTCAAAATTGAGTATTTAAAAACCTCAATATTTAAAAAAAATATTGAGAACCATCTGCGTAGGAAAAATTAAGCCTCTGATAAATCTTTGGCTCCTACGGTCTTTGACAATTGCAACAGAGTTGCAATGGCACAAAAAATCTTTATTGATATAAAAAAAATTAAACACCTTATTAAAAGTTCAAAGTTGTTAAATCTATATCAAAACCTTTACCCATCGTTGATGAGATAGAAACTTTAGAAATAAAAACACCTTTTGAAGAAGGAGGTTTAGCTTTTTTCAAATCTGAAAGAAAAGCTTCTACATTATCTCTAACTTGTTCTTCTGAATATCCTACCTGACCAATTCGGGTGTGGATTATACCCTGCTTATCTGATTTATACCTAATTTGTCCTGCTTTAGCATTTTTAACTGCAGTTTTAACATCTTTAGTCACAGTTTCAGATTTAGGATTTGGCATTAATCCCTTTGGTCCAAGAATTTGACCTAAGGGACTCACAACTTTCATAGTTGCTGGCGTCGCTATAATAACATCGAAGTCTAATTCTCCTTTTTTCATGTCTTCAGCTAAATCTTCCATGCCAACTTTATCAGCTCCATTATCTAACGCGTCTTTAGCTTCCTCTCCTTCAGCAAAAACAGCGACTTTGTAAGTTTTTCCATTTCCATGAGGTAAATTTGTAGCTCCTCTTACAGCTTGGTCTGTTTTTTTAGGATCTATACCTAAATTGACAGCAATATCTAACGCTTCTTTAAAATTTTTCGAACAGTTTTGATTTATCTCTGTAAGAGCGGTTTCTAAATTTACTTTGTCCATTTTAATTTTCTACCTCTATGCCCATGCTTCTTGCACTGCCTTCGATAATTTTTACTGCAGCATCCATGTCAGAAGCATTTAAATCAGACATTTTAGCTTGAGCAATTTCCTCTAATTGAGCTCTATTCACTTTTCCAACTTTATCTGAATTTGGGGTGCTACTGCCCTTAGTTAGTCCAGCTGCTTTTTTTAATAAAATACTTGCTGGAGTAGTTTTTATAATAAAGTCAAAACTTCTGTCTTCATAAACAGATATGACTACAGGAACTGGTACATTTTTTTCTAATTCATTTGTTTTAGAATTAAACGCGTTACAAAAATCCATAAGATTCACTCCATGCTGTCCTAAGGCGGGGCCTACAGGTGGGCTGGGGCTTGCAGCGCCAGCAGGAACTTGAAGCTTAATATAAGTCATAATTTTTTTATCTTTTGCCATTAACTTCTCTCTATTTGCGTGAAGTCCAACTCTACAGGTGTTGATCTTCCAAAGATCATAACTGCAACCTTAACTTTACTCTTTTCACTATCCACTTCTTCAACTACTCCACTGAAATCATTGAATGGTCCATCAATTACTCTAATCATTTCTCCAGGTTCAAAAGCCACTGATTGAGAAGATTCATCAATTCCGTGTTCTATTTGATTTAAAATTCTACTAGCTTCAGCATCGGTAATGCTTTTAGGGTTATTTTTAGTTCCTCCAATAAAGCCTAAAACTCTAGGAGTCTCTTTAACCAAATGCCAAGTTTCATCATTCATTTCCATCTCAACCAAAATATATCCTGGGAAAAATTTTTTTTGTACTATCTTTTCTTTTCCCCCTTTTATTTCAGTGATCTCTTGCGTTGGAACCTCAATGCGACCAAAGAAATCTTCTTGTCCCTCTGATGTAATTCTTTCCATAAGTTGCTCTTTCGCTTTATTTTCATAGCCAGAGTAAGAGTTGATTACATACCAAGATTTTGACATTTTTATCCTAAAATTAGTTTTACTAGAAAAGAAAATAAAGAGTCGAGCCCCCAAAGTATTAAAGAAGCAACTAGAACTGCAGCTGTGACAATTAGAGTAGTCTGCGTTGTTTCAGTCCTGTTTGGCCAAATTACTTTTCTTATTTCTGTTGTCGATTGAATTAATAAGTTATAAGTTTGGTTTCCAAAAATTGTAAATTTTAATACAAACATTGATAGCAAAAGGACAGTTATTACTCCTAAAACTCTGTAGAGCAAACCAACGTCGGAAAAATAGGAGTTTCCCCAAACAGCTAAAGAAATTAAAGATAAGCCAAGCACCCATAAGGCTTTGCTTTGTATATTAATGTTGTTTCCTTCTTGTGACATCAATCTAACTTCAAATCGTGGCAGGCCAGGAGGGAATCGAACCCCCAACCTGCGGTTTTGGAGACCGCCGCTCTACCAATTGAGCTACTGGCCTACTCGATAATCTTTGTTACTACTCCAGCACCAACTGTTCTTCCACCTTCTCTGATAGCAAACTTCATACCATCTTCCATAGCAATAGGTGAAATTAATTCGACTGAAACAGATATGTCATCTCCAGGCATTACCATTTCAACTCCGTCAGGTAGTTCAACTGCTCCGGTAACGTCAGTGGTTCTAACATAAAACTGAGGTCTGTATCCTTTGAAGAAAGGCGTATGTCTTCCACCTTCTTCCTTACTTAAAACGTAAACTTGAGCTTCAAATTTGGTATGAGATTTAATTGAACCAGGAGCACATAGAACTTGCCCTCTCTCAACCTCTTCTCTTTTGGTACCCCTTAGTAGAACACCTACATTCTCTCCAGCTCTACCTTGGTCTAATAATTTCCTAAACATTTCTACTCCAGTACAAACTGTGGCTTCGGTGTCCTTAATACCTATTATATCAAGTGGGTCGTTCACATTTACCATCCCTCTTTCAATTCTTCCTGTTACAACTGTACCTCTGCCCTGAATAGAAAAAATGTCTTCAATAGGCATCAAGAAAGGTTTGTCAGTTTCTCTTTCTGGTTCTGGTATGTATGAATCTAAAGCTTCCACAAGCTTGGTTACAGCAGGAACTCCAATATCTGAAGTATCTCCTTCTAAGGCTTTTAAGGCTGATCCAACTACAATAGGAGTGTCAGCGCCTGGAAAATCATACTCAGTTAAAAGTTCTCTTATTTCTTCTTCCACTAGCATAGTTAATTCTTCATCATCTACCATGTCAGCTTTGTTAAGAAAAACCACAATGAAAGGCACTCCAACCTGTCTTGCCAAAAGAATATGTTCTCTAGTTTGAGGCATAGGACCGTCAGCAGCATTTACTACTAAAATAGCTCCATCCATTTGCGCTGCACCAGTTATCATATTTTTAATGTAGTCGGCGTGACCAGGACAATCGACATGAGCATAGTGCCTATTAGGTGTATCGTACTCTACGTGGGAAGTAGCAATAGTAATACCTCTTTCTTTTTCTTCTGGAGCGTTATCAATACCATCAAAAGCAACGGCTTCACCTGCTCCATAAGCTTCGGCACAAACCTTAGTAAGGGCAGCTGTAAGTGTCGTTTTACCATGGTCAACGTGTCCAATAGTTCCAACATTCACATGTGGTTTGGTTCTTTCGAATTTTTCTTTAGCCATTTTTATTCCTCTTTAAAAAAATTTTTTTCTTAATTTCCTGGAGCTCATAACCGGATTTGAACCGGTGACCTCTTCCTTACCAAGGAAGTGCTCTACCGACTGAGCTATATGAGCATCCTTAGAAAGAAAAGGGAACTTAAGTTCAACTATCTAATAAGATTAAATAATGAAACCTAGACCCATATCTCCGTTCGCGTTTATACTCAATTATAGGGTTAATTGCAACTAAAATATGGTGGAGGGGGCAGGATTCGAACCTGCGAAGCCGAAGCGGCTGATTTACAGTCAGCTGGGTTTGACCGCTCCCCAACCCCTCCATATTTGTCGCTTATTCTCTTGTTACAAATGAAAGATGTCAATCAAAAGAAATTAAATAAAAAAATTATTAAATCTTTTTTTAAAGATTCAAGCTTTTCAAACACAAAAGTGATAATTTTCAAAGAATTAGACTCTACCAATCAGTATTTAATGGATTTAGAAATACAAAATACCGATCGATTGATTTGCGCAGCTGAAAAACAATACAAAGGCAGAGGAAGAAGTAATAAAACATGGGAAAGTCCAAATGAAGAGAATATATATTTATCAATTTCTTTGTTAACTGAAAAATATATAAACCTTGATGGGTTTAGTTTGATGGTAGGACTAACTATTAGAGACTGTCTAGAAGAGCTATATGGAATAAATTCAAAAATAAAATGGCCAAATGATATTTATCATGAGAACAAAAAATTTTGTGGAATCCTAATAGAGACAAAACCCCAGAAAGATAAAATTAAACTTGTAACCGGAATAGGATTAAATGTCTTTATGGATAACAACACGAATATTAGTCAAGAATGGACTTCTTTAAAATTAATAAACGACAATAATGTTTATGACAGAAATAAGATAATAGGCATGGCTACTTTAAAATTTTTCGAAAATTTAAAACTCTTTGAAAAACATGGTTTCTCTTTCTTCAAAAAAAGATTTAATGAGCACAATTACCTTAAAAATAAAATTGTTAAAACCGAAAGATACAATAATCAACATTGTAAAGTATTAGAAGTTGACTCAAGCGGAAGAATGAAAGTGTCAGTCGACAAAGAAATAAAACATATTTCTTCTGGAGAACTTTCTTTAAAAGTTGAAGAATAAATATATAATCGATCCATTCGCTGGCGTAGCTCAGTTGGTAGAGCTCCTGATTTGTAATCAGGCGGTCGTTGGTTCGAATCCAATCGCCAGCTCCATT
>ENA-OSEY01000710-OSEY01000710.1-marine-metagenome-genome-assembly--contig:-NODE-710-length-23695-cov-5.345584_pt1 | contig 23695 bp, 20 predicted proteins | sample MGYA00248465_ERZ534230 | MGnify/ENA primary metagenome ERZ534230 (study PRJEB26409, sample SAMN06344110) | marine metagenome | isolation source: Sea water from surface | place: Atlantic Ocean:Southern...
GAATAAATAAATTTGTCTAACATTATATTTTTTGATTTATCAATTGCATTTTGTAAATTTTTTATTGATAATTCTCCCCATCCTTCAAGTTTTCGAATTTTAAAGTAATCTAATCTAAAAATGTCAGCTGGTGTTTTTATTAAATTTAAATTCCAAAAATTATCTATTACCTTTTTTCCCAATCCTTCAATATCAAAAGCATCTTTTGATACTATATGTTTAAGTTTTTCCTTTGCAGTAAAATCACACTCGTAACCCTTTAAACATCTTCTTACTGCATCTATTTTTTTAGTTGTAATGCTTGTTTCTTTTTTTGTTATAGCGCCACAAAGACATTTTGTAGGAAAAATAAATTTTTTACTATTCTTACCTCTTTTTGCTTTGTCAACTGAAAGTACTTGGGGAATTACATCTCCAGCTCTTTGTATCGTTACTGTATCCCCTATTCTTATATCTTTTCTATTAATTTCATCTTCATTATGTAATGTTGCATTTGAAACTACAACACCACCTACAGTTACAGGATTAATTTTTGCTACAGGTGTAATTGCTCCAGTTCTCCCTACTTGAATTACAATATTTGTAATTTTTGATGAAGCCTTTACTGATGAAAATTTATATGCGATAGCCCACCGCGGAGAGTTTGCAGTAGAACCTAATCTTTCCTGAAAATCTAAATTATTAACTTTGTAAACTACTCCATCAACATCGTAATCTAAATTTGATCTCAGATTTTCTAGCTTTATATGGTTTTTTTCAATTTCGTCAATATTATTTACTGTTTCGCATAATTCATTAATTGGGAAACCCCATGTCTTAAGTCTTTTTAATAAATCAGATTGTTTTTTAAAGAGTTTAGGTTTTACTTCACCAATGCCATAAGCAAAGAATTTTAATGGAATTTTGGCAGTTTCACTTGAATTTTTTTGTCTTAAAGATCCACCGGCAGCATTTCTAGGATTCGCAAACTTATCTTTGATTTTCTCAAAATCTTTTTTTCCAATATATACCTCGCCACGTACTTCTAAAATTTCTGGTGGATCTAATAATTTTTTTGGAATATCTTTAATTGTTGCTAAATTTTCTGTAATATTTTCACCAAAAACACCATCTCCTCGCGATAAGCCAAAAACTAAATCACCTTTTTCATATCTTAAAGTTGATGATATTCCATCTATTTTCGGCTCCGCTGAAAATTGAATATCAGATTTAAAATTTAAAAAATTACTTATTTTCTTTTTAAAATCTATAATATCCTTTTTTTCAAAAGCATTTCCAAGAGATAACATTGGCTTTGTATGTTTAACTTTTTCGAATTTTGTTGATGGTTTAAAACCAACTATTTTATTTAAATCTTTTATTTTTTTTAAAAATGTATACTTTTTCGAAATATTAATTAATTCTTGTTTTAATTTATCAAATTCAGAGTCTGAAACTATTGGTTTATCTTTATCAAAGTAAGCTTTGTTTAAGTTTATAAGCCTGTTGACCTTTTTTTTATATTCATCCTGAATTTTTTTTTTATTTTTCATCTATAAATAGTATTTTTTTTATTGTTCTCTTAACAAGTCCATCATCTTTTTTTTTATCAATTTTGATTGGTTTATAGTCTTTGTTTAAAATTTTGTAAGATTTTTCATACCATTCACTAGAATTATAATTATATCCTAGTAAAACTGCAGCTGCTTCAGCCTCTTCCTTCAAGCCAATCTTATAATTTATTTCAACCAGTCTATGTAAAGCTTCCTCAACAAATATTGTTTTATCATAACTTTTAACAATGATCTTAAGTCTATTGATAGCAGGTATCCATTTTTCATTTTTAATATAGTATCTAGCTATTAGCAACTCTTTAGCTGCAAGTTGATTAATAACCAAGTCAAGTTTAAATTTGAGATCAATTGCATAATCAGTATTTGGAAATTTTTTTAAATAATCCTCAATTTTTTTTTTTGAAATTAATAATGGTTGAATATCTTTATCTTCGTCCAAAATTTGTTCATAATAGCTTATTGCAATTAAATATTGGGCATAACTCACATATTGACTGGCGGGGTATATTCTAATGAACCTTTCTAAATTAAGTATGGCTTGGTCATAAAAATTTATATTGTAAAGACAATAACTAGACATTAACGCAGACTTTGAAGCCCAATCAATATCAGGTAACATGCCCTCTGCTTCACTAAACTTTTTAGAAGCATAAAGGAAATTACCTTTATTCATACCGTCCAATGCTTCTTGATAAATTTTTATTGCTTCCTCATCTGAATTTGGAGGATTAATTGCCTGTTCATTTACTTTAGGGCCACCACAAGAAATAATAAAAATTATTAGAATAAAAAAAATAAACTTTTTACGCATTATATTATTAATAACAAAAAAAACTCTTCGCGTAAAATGGTCTAAAGATTAAGCGTTTACAGCAAATCTTTTATTTAAAGGAATGATTTTTCTCACATTTGTCACTAATGATTGGCTTTCTACCACATCATAATTATTTTTACTTGAGAAAATCTTTTTCAAAAATTCGATTGTTAAAGCATGACCCCCGTGAATACATTCAATTGATCCAATAACTCTCGCACCAGAAAGCATAAAGTCACCAACTAAATCAAGTATCTTATGATTAACAAATTCTTTTTTTGATCTTAAACCACCTTTGTTCAAAACTTTATTACCCTGAACAACTATGGCATTATCAAGGCTTCCACCTTTTGCTAAACCCATAGATTTGATAATTTCGATATCCTCATACAAGCAAAAAGTCCTTGCATCAATAATTTCATTTAGGTTTTTATTTGTAAAATCGATTTTGTTTGTCTGGGTTTTTATTAAAGGATTTTTTTCATAATTAAGAGTAAATTTAACATCTAATGTTTGATTTGAAGGTTTGATATAAATTAATTTTCCATCCTCAGTTTTTAGCTCTATTTTATTTTTTATTCTTACAAATTTTCTTTTACCCTCTAATACTTTTAATCCACAGTCTTTAATAATTTTAACAAAGTCCTTAGCTGAACCATCCATTATTGGAACTTCTGGACCATTTAAATTGACTATAATGTTGTCTATGCCACAAATATAAAACGCTGCCATTAGGTGCTCAATTGTTGATACACTTGCACCTGAACTATTTTGAATTTTAGTACAAAGTTTAGCTGATGAAACGTTTTTAAAGTTTGCAACAATTTCATTATCTTTTTCTAAATCAGTTCTTCTGAATAGTATCCCTGAATTTGAATTAGCTGGTTCAAGAGTTACCTCGACCTTGATACCTGAATGTAAGCCTATTCCTGAAAAATTTGCTTGGTTTTTAAGCGTTAATTGGTTTTTTTCCCACATGAATAATTTATACATAAATTAAAAAAGGTGTTGAAAACAACTAATGTTACAAAAGACTACAATTAATGCTTAAAAGAAACGTTCGAAAAAACTTGATATTATTGACTTTTTTCTATTTGAGAAGGGTAATGCCTCACTTGGCCAGCCTTTAAACAAAAGCTCAGCTGCACCAAATAATGTACTAGTGTCGTTATTAGAAAGTGATTGCACTTGAATTTTTTCATCCTGTAAAACAAGGTTTTCTTTAAAAAGATCTTTTAAATTTTTATGAATATTTTTATCTTCAAAAAACAAATTTATCCTTCCAATTCTACTATAATAATAATTTAAACCTTTGTTATTGTTAAAAGTATAATCTAGTATTTCTTTTACTCTTGCATTAATAATATCTTTTAAATGATTTATACTAAGCTTTTTAAAGTCTGAATTTTTAAAAAATTTTCTATCTATAAAACCTGTTTTGTTGTCGCTTAAATTTTCAATAATATCCTCTATTTCATCTTTTGTAATTGAACAAAGCTGTTTTATATCACTAAAAATCAAGTTAGTACCAAATGGAAAAGTTTTAAAAAAAACCAAAGACGAATTCTGACATATTGAAATAGTTGTTAGTTCATTTCCAAAATTAATTGAAACAAAATTTTTTTGGTTTTTGTCTACATTTAACTGATTGATATTTTCTGCTAGGGGTTTACTTATTATCCTATCAATTTTTAAATCGCTTTTATTAAATATTTCTTTAATATTTTTTAGATTATTATCTGGAATTGAAACAAAAGTCATATGAAGACTTAGATGGTCTCCAAATATATTTAATGGTACTTTATCCTGTTTTGTTTTATCTAAGATAAAATTTGAATTTAGGATATGTAGTATTGAATTATTTTTTTGGTTACTTGAAATTGAATTTTTTGCTTCATTTAAAATATAGTCTAAATCTCTTTTTTCTACTTTAGAACCATTAAGTTTTTTAAAACCACACAGGTTAGTGCAAAAAACATCTTTTTGATTAAGAACAACGGATATACTTTTAAAAACTTTATTTACTTCTTTTTCAATTTCATCAAGATCTTTGCTTATTACTTTTGTGGAGTATTCAAAATCTAAGACTTTACCTTTTTTAATTCCTGCATTTTCTGAAATTTTTTTTGACAATAGTTGGTATTGATTATTTTCATTTATACCAAAGACACCATATTTAATTTTATTGTCATCCAACTCAATTATTAATTTTTCTTCCATAATATCTGTTACTTTAGTATTAATTGATTCTTTACTCTAAAATCAAATATTTTATATTGTTCGAATTTTTTATCACTATAAATAGCTATAAAATTAGCTAATGACTCTTTTGCTTCAGATTTATCGCTAGATAACTTTATTAATTTTCCATCTTTTAAAAATATATCCCATCTATTACTTTCAAAATATTTAAGATATTTTATTTTGCTTAAATCAAAATTTATGTCATTAAGTAATTTGTAGAAATAAGGAAAATAATTTTCAGTATTTTTTCCATAGATAATTGGTAAAGAATTAAATTTATCATTATAATTTTCAATTATGTGTCCTTCTTTACTTAACATATATTTACTTTCATTGTTTGAGATTACAGCAACAATTTTATGTTCGTTTATACTGATTTTAATTTTATCTGGGTAAATTTTTTTAATACCTATATTTTTTACAAAATCTAAATCTGTAATAGAAGAAGCTATTTCATCATTATTAATTAAAAAAATATTATTATTTTTAAATTTTTCTAATTTGGAATTTACTAAACCAATATCGGTATTTTCGGTGTTTTTTATTTCAAAATTCTTAATAATAAAAAACTCTGATAAATTTGTTTTACTCAAATCGAAATAAAATGTAGTTAAAAAGACGAATAGAAATAACCACCAAAATAATTTTTTTTTCATCTATTTAGACTGGCGTCTTTTACCATCCAATTTACAAGCTTTAAGAATGAAATATTTTTATACTCTGCTATTTCTGGGACTAAAGATAAACTAGTCATTCCCGGCTGTGTATTAACCTCGAGAAGAAAGAACTTATTTTTATAAAATCTAAAATCACATCTTGCGATACCTCTGCACTTTAAAATTTTATAGGCTTTTTGAGAAATTCTGAGTACTTCACCATATTTTAATTTAGAAATTTCTGCAGGCATAATGTGTTCTGTTTTTGAAGATTTCTTATATTTAGCCTTATAATCATAAAACTTTCTTTTAGGTCTTAATTCTATTGCGCCTATTGCACGATTACCTAAATTTGCCACTTGAATTTCTTTTCCTGGAATATAATTCTCAAAAATTAAGTTTTCATATTTTTTTCTTAATTTATTAAAAGAAACGAAAAGAGAATTAAAATCACGACAAATATTTACTCCAATACTTGAACCCTCGTCATTTGGCTTCACTACTATTGGAAATTTAAGTTTATTTTTTTTAATTTCTTTTTTGATAATCACTTTTGAGAAGTCTTTTTTGTCTAAGAAAAAATATCTTGGTGTTTTAATATTATTTTTAACAAATAATTTTTTTGAGAAATGCTTGTTCATAGCTAACATTGAAGATAACGGTCCTGAATGTGTATACGGTAAACCTATATATTCAAAAAAACTTTGAATAACACCATCTTCACCTCCTTTTCCGTGAAGAGCGTTAAATATTACATCTGCACCCTTTTTTTTTAATTCAGTCAAAGATGAAAATTTTGGATCAAACTTAATAATTTTGTAATTTAATTTTTTTAATGCATTAATACATGATTGTCCTGTTTTTAAACTAATGTCCCTCTCTTTTGAGTGACCTCCCAAGATGACTAGGATTGTTTTCTTTTTTTTCAATTTATTTCTTCCCTATAATTTTAATTTCTAGATCTAGTTTAATACCAGTTTTGCATAATACCTTTTCTCTTACCTTTTCAATTAACATCTCAATATCTTTTGAACTTGCGTCTCCATTATTCATAAAAAAATTACAATGTTTTTCTGATAATCTTGCCCCACCTATACTTAAGTTTTCACAACCAGATTGTTTGATTAGTTCCCAGGCTTTTTTATTAATAGGATTTTTAAATGTACTACCACAAGTTTTAATCTTACTTGGTTGGCTAATTTTTTTTTGTTCAACAAATTTATTTTGTTTTTTTTGTATCTCGATTTTATTTCCTTTAATTGCTTTTAATTTGACACTTAAAATAATAACAGTTTGTCCAAAATCGCTTCCTCTGTAATAAAAATTAATTTGGTCTCTTTTAAAAGTTTTTAACTCGCCACTCAACGTTAAAAAATCTACTGATATGATTGAATTGGCTATTTCATGTTCATAACACCCGCTGTTCATTGCAACAGTTCCTCCGATGCTACCGGGTATACATGACAAGAATTCAAAATCTTTTATAGAATTTTCTAAAGCAAAATTAGCAACTTTTTTATCAAGACAGGCTGCTCCGACTTCCAAATTACCATCACTTAAAATTTTAATATTTGAAAATTCTTTTCCTAATTTAATTATGGTTCCATCAAATCCACCGTCCCTAAAAAGCGTATTTGATCCAGCACCGAGTATATGGATATTTTGATTAAGTTTTTTGTTTCTATTTAAAAAATTAATAATATCACTATAATTTTTTGGTTTAAAAAAATTTTTAGCGTTACCACCCAGATTAAACCAGCTATATTGTTTCAAATTTATATCGTTTAAAATCTGACCTGACATTTTAAAGTTCCATTTCTCTAATCCATTTCGATATTGATCCTGCGCCCATACATAATACTAATTCATCGTCAAATAAATTTTTTTGAAAAAATCTTTTTAAATCTTTTTCATTTTGAACCGTGATTACTTGAACATTTGAATTTTTTGCAATCAATTTAGCAAAATTAAAAGTATCATATTTATTATCAATTTTTTCACCAGCTGAAAACACTGGACACAAAATAACAACATTAGAATCATTAAATGAAGATGCAAATTCATTTTTTAATAATTTTAATCGTGAATATCTATGTGGTTGAAAAACAGATATTATTTTTCTTTTCAGATTTGTATTTCTTACACTTTTAAGAACAGATTTAATTTCAGTAGGGTGGTGAGCGTAGTCATCAAAAAACTCTATTTTACCTTTTACTAAAACTTTAGTTAATCTTCTCTGAATGCCACTAAATTTATAAAGTGAATTTCTAATTATTTTAGAACTAATACCTATGTGAAGGCAAAGAGCTATCGCACTAACTGAATTAAGTATATTATACGCCCCCATAAGATTTAATTTGATATTTTTTATAACAGTTTTTTTTAAATTAGGTGTTGAAATTTTTAAATCGAATGATGAAAAGTGTTTTTTATACACTGGATTTAATATTTGAAAATTAGCATCTTTTGAAAAACCGTATGTTAAGAAATTTTTATTTTTGATTTTTGGAATAATTTTTTTTATTTCTTGATCATCTACACATATAAAGGCTTTTCCAATTGCTGGGGTTTTATTTAAAAAATATAAAAAAGAATTTTTTAAATTTTCAAAATTTTTATAAAAATCAATATGTTCCTTATCAATATTCGTTACCACTGAAAAATTAACTGGAAAATTTAAAAAACTTCCATCTGACTCGTCAGCCTCTAAAACTGCCCAATCACCTCTACCAAGTCTGGCAGAGCTTTTTATTGAATTGATCACCCCGCCATTTATAATCGTAGGGTCTAATTTTGCATCATACAATATCCTTGAAATTAAAGATGTAGTAGTAGTTTTTCCATGAGAGCCCGTTACAACAATATTTTTCTTTAGTGCAACCACATGGGCCAGCATTTCAGCTCTCTTTAGAATTTTTATTTTTCTCTTCTTTGCAAATTTAATTTCAGGATTCTTTTTACTAATTGCTGAAGATCTTACAATAATACTTGAATTCTTTATATTTTTTTTGTTGTGCTTAATAAAGACTTTAATTCCATTTTTTCTACATCTCTCAACATTTTTATTATTTGCAACATCACTACCTTGCACATTGAAACCCATATCTTTCATTACCTCAGCAAGACCACTCATCCCTATTCCGCCTATCCCAATGAAATGGATTTTCTCTCTATAACTTATTTTAGATTTTTCCATAAATAATATTGCTAATTAATTTGTTTGCTAAAAAAAGTGCATCCTTATCTGAGTGATTTTCCATTTTTTTCTTTAACAAGTTTAATTTATTTCTGTCTTTATGAGAATTTTGTAATAAGTCAAATAGTTTTTCTGATAAATATTTCTGTTCTAATAGAAAACAGTATCCTTTCTCATAAAAATATTGGGCATTTTTTAGTTGATGATTATCCATAGAGGATGGAAGGGGGACTGCTATAAATGGTATTTTTAGATTAACTAATTCTGCGATTGAAGATGCGCCACACCTAGTAATTACAAGGTCGCTTTTTTTATAAAATTCTGACAAATCATTTGTAAAACTAAATAATTCAAAATTGATATTTAAATTTTTATAAATATTTTGTAAATTATTTTTTTGTTTATCAAGACACTGTTGAAATAAATTAAAAAAGATACCTTCGTCATGACATTTTTTAATGACTTTTGGAATTTCGTCACCAAAAATTTTGGCTGATTGACTGCCGCCTATAATTAAAATAGATAAATTACTTTTATTAATTGTATTTTTTTCCTTTATAATTTTAAATATTTTATCCCTTATAAAATAACCGGTAAAAAATATTTTATTTTTATATTTTTTTTTAATACCCTCAATACTCTCATTTGAGACTAATATTTTCTTTGACAAAGGTAAAAGAAATTTATTCGCCCGTCCGATTACTAAATTGTTTTCATATATGATGATAGGTATTTTTAAAAGATATCCAGATAAACAAACTGGAAATGAAGAATATCCACCCATTCCTATAATTAATTTTGGTTTTATATTTATTAATAGTTTAAGTGAAAATAGAAGGGATATGAAAAATTTAAAAAAACCACTAAAAAAGGAAAAAATATTTCTACTAAAAATCTTACTTGATACAATTTTTTTGATTTTAAAATTTTGATCATTTTGCAAAAATTTACTTCCTCTTTCGTCAGTAAAGATTTCTATTTCGTACTCTTTAGATAAAAAATCTGCTAAACTTAATGACGGAAATATGTGACCACCCGTACCTCCAGTAGCTATGACAACAGTTTTTTTACTGTTCATTTAATTTTTAACTCCTAAGGATGTATAATTTAATATAATACCCGCAACTATTCCGCTTGATATTAAAGAAGAGCCCCCATAACTTAAAAAAGGCAAAGTCATCCCAGTTGTTGGAAGTAGATTCGCATTAACTCCTATGTGAATAAATGTTTGAAAAATTAATAAGGAGACCAGGCCGCTCAATGATAATTTATAAAAGTTGTTATTTGAGCTGATAATTATTTTGGTAAGACGTAAAGCTATATAAAGAAAAATACAAATTATAAGTATTGATATAATTGATCCAAATTCTTCACTAATAACGGCAATAATATAGTCTGTGTGAGCCTCTGGTACTGACTCTTTTAAAACCCCTTCTCCCATACCTTGGCCTTTTAATCCGCCTAATCTAATTGCATCAATTGCTTTTTGAGATTGAAAGCCATCACCTTTTGATGGATCTATGAATGTTGAAATTCGACTTAATATATAATCAAATTTGTTTGGTGAAAAATAAATTAAACTAAAGAAACCCAATACTACAATTAAGCCAAGACCAAATATAAAATAAATGTTCATTCCTGAAACAAAAATAAGTGAAAGCCAGGTCACTATAAGTAAAACGGATTGGCCTAAATCTGGCTGAATTATAAGAAAAAAAACTATTAGTGACAAAATTAAAAATGAGACTAAATGTGAAAAATTTAAATTTTTAAATTTATTTGAACTTATTATTTTAGCAATAACTAAAATAAAGAAAGGTTTTATCAATTCAATTGGCTGGAAATTAAAAAAATACAAATTTAACCATCTTTTTGCTCCTTTTGCCTCAACTCCGATTAATGGAACAATAGCTAATAAGATCAAAGAAATTAAAAAACCAGGGAGAATAATGTTATTTATGAATTTATTATTTATTGATGAAATAAAAATCATCAAACAAAAAGATACCGTTGTGTACAACAAATGTTTTTGAAAAAATGAATAATATTCACGATCTAACCTTTCATCAGCTAATATTGATGTTGAAGAAAAAGAAAAAAAAACGCCAAGTATAAATAATAAAGTAAAACCAAATAATATCTGCTTATCTATATTTCTCCAATATTTTTTTAAAATAAAATTTTTTGCTATTATGTTTTCAGAAATATTTTTTTGCATTATAAATTATAAGTTTTTTAAATTGATTTCCTCTTTCTTCGAAATTTTTAAACTGATCATAAGATGCGCTTGCTGGGCTTAAAATCACATAAATAGCACTTCTTTTATCAGTCATATATCTTAATTCGTCAAAAATATATTTCATAGTTTGTTTTAAACTAATTGTTTCAAAATATTTAATTTTTTTATCAATTTTACTTTTAAAAAATGATCGTTCTTTACCAATAATAAATGCGCATAAAACATTTTTTTTAAACTTATTTATATTAAAATTATCATCTTTTTTTCTTAAACCACCTAAAATCCACAAAATATTTTTATAGTTCATTAGACATGCTTTTGTTGATTCGAAAGTTGTTGCTTTAGAGTCATTTATAAAAAAAACATTATTTTTTTTTAGAAAGATTTCTTGACGATGAGGAAGCCCTTTAAACTTATTTAGAATTGAGAAAAATTCTTTATCACTTATTTTAAAATTATTTTTTAAATCATAAATAAATGAAAGATTCTCCAAATTACTTTTAGAACTAAGGTATGGGTTAAGAATATTTTTCTTTAATATATTGTAAGTTTTTCGTTTATTAAAAATAATGGATGATCTAAAATTATTTTTTTTAAAACGTTTTATTATATCTTTATCTTGGGGTAAATAAGCAAAATCATTTTTATTTTGCAAAGAAAAAATTTTTAATTTAGATTTTAAATAATTATTCATATTACCATGCCAATCTAAATGGTCCTTCGTAAAATTTATGAAAATTGCATGATTGGGTCTAATATATTTTGAATATTCTAGCTGGAATGAGGACATCTCTATAACAAGCACGACATTCTTTTTTTTACCCAAATTATAATTTAAAATCGGTTTACCTATATTTCCTAATAATTCCGAATTTATTCCTGAATTGGATAGAACTTTATGGATAATGCTGCAAGTAGTAGATTTACCGTTTGTTCCAGTTACCACTATTGATTTAAATATTTTGTTGGTAAGAAAAAAAAGATCAATATCAGTAATAATTTTATTTTTATTCCTTTGAAGGTATTTTTTTTTTTTACTTTTTAACAAACTAATACCCGGACTCAAAACTATATAGTCAACATCAGAAAATCCTTTTTTTATATTTTTTTCTTTGTATTTTAAATTGTATTTTTTTCTTGTTTCTGAATTGTCATCCCAAATAAAAATATTTTTTACTCCAATCTTTTTTAAAAATTTAATAGCAGAAATACCTGTCAAACCCAGACCATAAACTAAAAAACTTTTATTTTTCAGTATTTTACTAAATATCATTTATCTTAATTTCAAAGTGGCTAAACCAATCAAAGCTAGAATAATAGATATTATCCAAAATCTAATTACGACTGTAGACTCTGCCCATCCTTTTTTTTCAAAATGGTGATGAATAGGTGCCATTTTAAAAACTCTTTTTCCTGTAAGTTTATAAGATACAACTTGAATAATTACAGATGCTGTTTCTAATACAAAAAGTCCTCCAATAATGGCAAGGACAATCTCGTGTTTCGCAATGATTGCCACTGATGCTACAGATCCGCCCAAAGATAAAGAGCCTGTGTCGCCCATGAAAATTTTTGCGGGTGGAGCGTTATACCAAAGAAAACCTAAACATGAGCCAACTATTGAACCGCAAAAAACTGACAGCTCTCCAACCTCAGGTATATATTGAATTTGAAGATAATTCGCAAAAATCGTATTGCCTACTAAATAACAAATTAAAGAAAAAGATAAAGCAACTAACATAACTGGAACAGTTGCTAAACCATCTAAACCGTCTGTCAAATTAACTGCATTTGAAGAGCCAATAATTACAAAAATTCCAAATGGAATAAAAAATAAACCCATATTCAATATTAAATTTTTAAAAAAAGGTACATAAAGTTTTGATATATTTTCATGATCAGTAAAATAAACTAGAGCGATGATTGCTGATAAAGATATTATAAACTGCCATAAAAATTTCAGTTTTGCATTAATTCCTGTTGAATTTCTTAATTTTATTTTTAAATAATCATCTAAAAAACCTAAAAGTCCTAGACTTGTACAAACAAAAAGTACTATCCAAATATAAATATTATTTAGATCTGCCCATAGAAGTGTGCTGACTACTATACCGATTAAAATCATTAAACCACCCATCGTAGGTGTTCCACTTTTTTTAATTATATGATCAATTGGTCCATCTTGTCTTATAGGACCAGTAATTTGTTTCCTTGCAAAGTAGTTAATAAGAGGAGTGCCAATCAAAAAAATAATTGTTAATGATGTAACAACAGATAAACCGATTCTAAATGTTATATATTTAAATACATTTAAAAATGAATAGGTTTCTATAAGAGAAGTAAGGAAACTATAAAGCATGATTATTTCCTCTCAAATAATTTTCAGAAATTTTATGTAACTTAGTTGCATGTGAACCTTTTATCATTAATAAATCACCGTTTTTTATAATTTTTGAAATTTTAGGATTAAATCTATGAATATTATCTAAAATTTCACCTCTTTTATTTTTTTTTATAAATTTAAATGCTGCAGAACTTCTCTTTCCATAAACAAATGTTTTATCAATATCACTATTATTAATAAATTTTGTTACTTTTTTATGGTAAATATGTGATTTTTTTCCCAATTCCATCATATCCCCAAAAAAGAAATATTTTTTCTTGCCATTCTTGCTAATATTAGAAAAATTTTCTATAGCTGATTTAATTGATATAGGGTTCGCGTTGTAGCTTTCATCGATAAGAAAAAATTGTCTGCCAAATTTTTTGATTTTTTTTATACTTCCTCTTCCTTTTAATGGTTTATTTTTTTTAAAATAATTTTTTATATTTTCAAGATTTAACCCAAGACAATCTAATACTGACAAACAACCTAGAATATTCATGACATTACTCTTATTAATATTTCCAACGGGTAATAAAATTTTTTCTTTATTTATAGATAATTTAATATAAAAATTATTTTTTATCTTTTTAGACTTTAAAAATCTAATATCAGCTTTCTTTGAATATCCGAATGACTTAATTTGAATTTTATTTTTAATAGCTTCTTGTTTAAAATAATTAAAGAATGAGTCATCTCTGTTAAGTATTATTGTTCCACCTTTTTGAATATTTGAAATTATTTCCCCCTTAGCTTTAGCTATATCTGAAATATTTCTAAAGTTTTCTAAATGTGCTTCTGAAATGTTAGTTATTATTCCTATGTCAGGTTTTACCAGGGAAGAAAGTCGAAAGATTTCATTAAATTTACTCATACCTACTTCAAATACTCCGAAAATATGATCGGGACTAATATTGGATAAACTTAAAGGTACACCATAATGATTGTTATACGAAAGAGGAGAAAAATAAGTTTTTGAATATTTATTTAATAAACCACCAAGCATAGTTTTAAGTGATGTTTTCCCTGCACTTCCAGTGACAGCTATAAATTTAGCTGAGGAGTCTTCACGTTTTTTTTGTGAAAAATCTTGTAAAAAATTTAGTGTATTTTTTACTTTTAGAGGTTTGTAATTTTTTTTAACTTTTTTTGATACAATACTATAATTTGCACCTTTTTTTATTGCCTCTTTTAAGAAATCATGCCCATCTTTTTTTTTTCCCTTTATTGCAACAAATAGATTATTTTTTTTAATTTTTTTTGAATTAATTGAAACACCTTCAAAATAAATATTCTTTTTATTTTTCAATATCCTTTTAATTAAGGTACTATTATTTTTAAAATAATTAATTTTTGTATTAATTTTTTTTGAATTAAAATTTTGAATAATTTTTTTATCACTTAAAGGTACTTTTCTTTTACCAAAATCTTGATAAGTTTCGTGACCTCTTCCAGCAACCAAGATTATTTCATAAGGATCAGAATTTTTTAATGCATAAATTATTGCTTTTTTTCTACCAGGGATTTCTTTAAATTTATTTTTTTTAATTGCACTAAAAATTTGCTCTCTTATTATTTTTGGATTCTCGTTTCTTGGATTATCATCTGTAATAATTACTTTATTGCATAATTGATTAGCTATCTTGCCCATTAATTTTCTTTTAGGTTTATCCCTTTCGCCTCCACACCCAAAAACTACAGTGATTTTTTTTTTGTAATGTTCTTTAAGAGCATTAATTGCAGTTTTTAAAGCCTCAGGTGTATGGGCATAATCCAAAAAAATTTTTGATCGATTAGGTAGTTCTTTTATTTGCTCTAATCTTCCATTTACACTTTTTATTTTATGTATTTTTTTAAATATACTTTGTATTTTTATGCCGCATTTTTCACTAGCTAGTATTGCCATTAATAAATTTTTTATTTGTACTGATCCAATTAAGTATATTTTAAGATTATATACTTTATTTTTATATTTGATTTTAATTAACTGATATTCTTTAAAGAAATTATGACTTAAGATTTCAAATGTGTTTCCTGAATTTCCAATACTTAATAAATTTAATTTTCTTGCTTTTGTTAAATTTTTAAATGTAGAATATTGTTTTATTTCTGAGTCAGTTATAATAGTAGATCTTTTCTTCAAAATTTTTTTAAATAAGATTAATTTTGCAGAAAAATAATCATTCATGTCTTTATGATAATCTAAATGATCGTGACTTAAATTTGTAAAGACTCCTGTTTTTATATTTAAAAAATCTAGTCTTTTTTGTTTAAGACCATGGCTTGAGGCTTCTAAAATAACATTTTCTATTTTAGAGTTTTTCATTTCGTTTAAGTCCCTATGGAGACCAATTGTATCTGAGGTAGTAAGTTCTCTTTTCCTAAAATTATTATTTTTTTTAAATCCTAGGGTACCAATCATACCTACTGGCTTTTTAAAAAGTTTAAGTATTTGATAAAAGAAATCTGATACAGATGTTTTTCCGTTTGTACCAGTTACAGCAACTATATTTTTTGGTTTTTTTTGGTAAAATTTAGATGAAATTTCAGCAAGTTTACTTCTTGAATCAGTTACTTTAATTAAAATGATATTTGGATATTTTTTTTTAATTGTCCCTGAATAAACGACAGCTTTCGCTCCTCTAGAAATAGCATCTTTTATAAAACTATTTCCGTCTAATTTATTTCCTTTAATAGAAATAAATAGATCTCCCTTTTTAACTTTCCGGCTATCTGATGAAATACCCTTAACTCTCTCGTTGGCAATTTTTGGATCAAGGTTATTAATCAGATTTTTTAACAACATGGTTGTCATAAAAATCGTTTTTATTTATGGCTAAAATAGGACCAATTTTTTTTATAATTTTGCCAGCAACATAAGCCGAATTCCAACCAGATTCGTTCCTGCTTATACCTGAAATTTTCTTACCTCTATAATTATAGATGAGATCAGGTGCTGGTTTTGGTTCGTCTATTAACACTAACAATAAAAATTTAGGTTTGTTTGTTGGAAAAACTGAGATAAAAGACGTTAATTTATTATTAGTGTATTTGCCGTTTATATTTTTATTCGCTGTTCCGGTCTTACCTCCTACTTGATAACCATCAACTTCCGCCAATGATGCAGTACCTGTTTGGTTGGATACTACCTCTCTTAAAATACTATTTATATTTTTACTCGTTTTGGAACTAACAATTCTGGTTTTGTCATTTAATAAATCTTTTTTTAATAATAAAGTTGGATTTACGATAAATCCTCCATTTGAAATTGAAGCATATGCAGAAGCCGCTTGTAACGGGGTAGTAGTTATTCCATGACCATAAGATACTGTTTCTAATTTACATTTGTTCCACAAAAAACTTAAAGGTTTTCCAACCTCGTGTAATTCAAAATTAATTGTGTTTAATAAATTAAGGTTTTCTAAAAATTTTTTAAGCTTATTTTCACCAATACTCCTAGCAACTTTTATTGTGCCAATATTAGATGACCTTATTAAAATTTCTTTTAAACTTAAAGTATTTGGCATTTCGTCATGTTCTTTTATTGTAAATTTAGAGCATTGAATCTTGTCAGGAATATTTTTTACTAAAGTATTGGGAGAAAATGAATTATCCTCAAGAGCTAGTGCTATTGTAAACGTTTTAAAAATTGAACCCAGTTCAAAAACACCTTTGGTTATTTTATTAGTAAAGCTTTTATCTTTAATATCTTTACGCGTATTAAGATTATAGTCTGGTAAAGAGATCAAAGATAATATCTCGCCTGTATTTACATCCATCAATAAACTTGCCGCCCCTTTTGCTTTAAAAACTGAGATAGATTTAAAAAGTTCATCCCTTATTAAATATTGTAAATTTGTATCGAGAGATAACTGAATTGATTGTCTATTATTTTGTTTTAGATCTTTATCAAAATATTTTTCCACACCAGATATTCCATTATTGTCAGAATCAATTTGACCAAGTACATGACTAAATAAATTTTTATGTGGATAAATTCTTGTTTCAGACATTTCAAAAAGCAAACCTTTTTCTCCTAGTGACCAAAATTTATTTTTTTCATCTAAGGTAAGATTTTTTTTAATATAAAAATAACTATTTTTGTCTAAATTTTTTTTTATTTTTATATAATCAAGACTAGGGTCAATTAATTTAAGTTTGATTAAAAATCTTTTTTTATCTTTTACAAGACTTGGCTTAATAGCAGCATGAAAAACAGGAATATTTCTTGCAATATATTCACCTTTTCTGTCAACAATATCATTTCTTGATGTCTCATATGTATTATGATTTTTAAATTGGCTTTTTGAGTCATAACTTTTTAAAGAAATAAAAAAAATTTTTGTAGCAAATATAAATATTAAACAAAAAAATATAAAAAATAACGAGTAGATCCTATCATGACTTATATTTAGAACCCCAGATTTTTTTTCTGTAATTAGATTTTGATTATATTCGTTAAAATAAAAACTTCTTTGATTGTTTTGTTTATTTTTTGTTTTTTTCATATTCGTTATTCTTCAATAACTTAGTCTCTTTTTGTTTTGAAATAATAAATTCTTGTGGAGAGAAAAAGATATTAGATGTATCAAAAGTAATATAGTCTTTTATATCTAAAACAATTAAGTACTTTTCAAGTTGTGCGGGGCTTGAAAGATAAACATAATCAGTTTTTGCGTCTTTTAAATCTTTTTTCAAAGAAATAATTTTATCTTGCAAAACATTAATTTTTTTTTCTAATGTCCTTGTTTTGTGTTTTATTGATGAAGTAAACACCATAAAAACTAAAAAAATAGATAAAGATGATATTAGCGCTTTATTAAACATATCTTTCCTCTATTTCTAAATATTTTATGAATTTTTTTTTTAAATCCTCAGGGTAAAAAAAATTATTTTTTGCTCTTGTAATACATCTTAATTTTGCAGATCTTGAAGCATAGTTTTTTTTGATCTCATTTTGACTGGGCGTAAGTATTTTATTTTTATAATTTTCAAAAAGGACTTTTTCATTAGGTAAATCTGGAAGATATCTTGAAAATTTGGATTTATTCTGAGAATAATTTGTAAAAAAAAACTTAACAACTTTATCTTCGAGAGAATGAAATGATATCACAATAATTTTTCCTCCGATTTTGATTAATTTGGTTGCTTCAATAAGGCCGTCGATTAATTCTGAAAATTCTTTATTTACGAAAATTCTCAGTGCTTGAAAAGCTTTTGTTGATACATTGATATTACTTTTAAAATTTCTTTTTTTACTTTTTTTAATTATATTTGCAAGTTGTATGCAATTATTAATTGGTAATTTTTTTCTTGTTTCTATAATATTTTTTGAAATTTTGAAGCTTTCTTTTTCTTCTCCAAAAAACTTGAAAATGTCATTTAATGTAGACTGACTAAAACTATTTACAACCTCTTGAGCTGATATTGAATTTAGACCCATTCTCATATCAATGCTTGAATTTGAATTAAATGAGAAACCTCTATCTTTGTCCATTATCTGCATAGTCGAAATCCCAAGATCGAATACGATAAAATCGAATTTAGTTTTTTTATCTGCAACTTTTGATAAATCGCTAAATTTTTTGTTATGAAACGTAAAACGGTTTTTATAATTTTTTTTAGTTCTATCGGCAAATTTTTTAGTATTTAGGTCTCTATCTATCGCTAATACTTTAGTTTTGGGATAAGATAATATTGCATTTGTGTAACCACCATATCCAAAAGTGCAATCAATAAAATTTCCACCCTTTGACGGATTGCATATCTTTAATACTTCCTCAAGCATTACAGGAAAATGTGATAAGTTTTTGGGAGATGAAAAATCTTTCATCTTACCTTCTGTTTTAAAATTTTTGTTTACGTAAAAACGCTGGAATCTCGAATTCCTCTTCCTCGTTCTTAAGATTTTCACTTAGATTATCTTCTGATGAAGTAGAAGGATTAACTTCATCAGAAAATAATTGGGGGACTTCGTTTGAATTTGTCTCTAAATTTTCAGCAGGTTTTTCCTCATAAATTGAAATATCATCAATAACTACTTCCTCTTGAACTTCATCTTTATGAGTATGCTCTTGATTAATGTTGTTCTCTAGATAGGAAGCATTATCGAGTGATACTCCAGTTTCTAAATCATTTGTGCTTATAGCCTCTTGTTTGCTCTCATGGATCGGCTCTAATTCTGATTTTATTTCGTTATCTAATTTTAAAGCTGTTGCACCCTGAATTGTTTCTAAACTTGGTGAAACAGGAATGTTATTATTGGTACTAAAATTATTTTCCGAGTAACCAGTATTCCTATTATGAATTCTGTGAACCATATTAACAACAGATCTTGACTCGGGAGTTTCTCCATCAAGAGCAGTCGCAACAATAGAAACTCTCATTTTTCCACTTAAACTCTCATCTTTTATTGCTCCAAATATTAATTCTGCCTCAGGGTCAACTTCTGATCTAATTTTATTAACAGCTTGATCAACTTCGAAAAGTTTTATGTCATCACCGCCAGTAATATTTACTAAAAGTCCCTTAGCGCCCTTTAAAGAATAATCATCAATTAAAGGATTGTTTAATGCTGACTCAGTTGCAGCCAAAGCTCTATTCTCACCTTCAGCTTCTCCAGTTCCCATCATTGCTTTACCCATAGAACTCATAACTGTTTCAACGTCAGCAAAATCTAAGTTAATCAATCCTGGTCGAACCATTAAATCAGTTATACTTCTTACACCTTGTTTCAAAACATTGTTTGATAGTAAGAAAGAATTCTCAAAAGTAGTAGCTTCATTAGCTATTTTGAAAAGATTTTGATTAGGCACTACTATAGATGCATCTAAATGTTTTCTCAAATGACTCCATCCTTCATGTGCTCTTCTCATTCTTTTTGGACCTTCGTAGGAAAAGGGAAGAGTGATAACTCCAACTGTTAAAATATTTAATTCTTTAGCTGCTCTTGCAATTACGTGAGAAGCTCCTGTGCCTGTTCCGCCACCCATTCCAGCAGTTATAAAAACCATGTTGGCACCCTGCAAATATGTAATTATCTCATTTAAAGACTCGTCTGCAGCTGCTTGACCAATATCATGTTTTGCACCTGCACCAAGACCTTTTGTTAAATTCATTCCAATCTGGATTTTTGCATCAGCTTTATTATTTTTTAAATCTTGTGCATCTGTATTTACAGCCACAAACTCTACACCTTGCATTCCGTCATCGATCATGGCATTAATTGCGTTACCACCAGCACCACCTACACCCATAACTAAAATTCTAGGTTTAAGTTCTTTTAATTCTCCACCACCGATATTAATTGTCATACACCCTCCTTTTTAAATTTGTTATCCCATTTTAAAGCAGATCTATTTAAGTAAGATTTTTTTCTTGCTTTTGATTGAAAATTTAAAAATAATTTAGGATCCCACATTTGAAAAACTTTTCCTAATCCAACAAATATTATGGAAGATCTAATTTTAGCGTGGTTTAGAAGTTTATCTGGAATCGATACCCTTCCTTCACTATCAAAATTTAAGTTTATACTCTCTGATAAAACTGATGTTGCAAAGTAATCTCTTTTATCCTCAAAAGGTCCTAGGGAGTCTATACTTTCAGACAATTTTTCAATTCTATCTTGTGCGCATCCGTCTAATGCTGCATTATTAAAAGAGGGATATGTAATAAATCCGTTGTAACCCATAGAATTTAAATAGGCTCTGAAACTAGATGGCACGGACACCCTTCCCTTTTTGTCTAATTTGTTTTCGTAACTTGACAGAAACATATTTCATCTTTCTTTAAAATCTCCCAATTCCCTTTATATGGGAATTCATGGGATACTATGGGTATATTAAATTGTAGTCAATACTTATTTGTTTATAAGTTTATTTACCTTTAGGAGATTTGTGGATACAAAACATGAACATTTAAGGTGAGTTTGCTAGGCAATCTTTAAGCCGGGTTCTGTCATTTAAGATGTCATTTATCTAGATTTAAGTTCACACTTAAATTCAAGCGACTAACCCTGATGACTAACTAAAGACTGTTTTTTGCTTACGCAGTGTCATCTCTTTTTAGTCTTGCTCCCAGTGGGGTTTGCCGTGCGTTTTTTGTTGCCAAAAAACCGGTGCGCTCTTACCGCACCGTTTCACCCTTACCTTGATTAGGCGGTCTATTCTCTGTGGCACTATCCCTAAGGTCACCCTCGCCAGCCGTTAACTGGCACTGTGTCTTTATGGAGCCCGGACTTTCCTCTACAATTAACATAGTTAAAAGTAACGACAATCCAATTGCCTAGCAATTACCCCTATAAAGCTAATAATGTAAAAATCAAGCTATTTTTGATTTTTAGCTATAAATTCACTTATTTTTATGGTTTCTAGGTCCAAAATTCCGTTTATTTTTCTTGGTCTATACCTTCTTTGAAAGTTTTTAATAATTTTTTTCTTTAAATTTGAATTTAAATATCTGTATCCAATTTTGTGTAGATTTTTTAAAAATCTTTTAATTTGAAGTTTAGAATAATTGCTTTGTTTATCTGATACTTTAGTTGGATAAATTCCGATCCCCTGAGACGACAAATACCTCCATGGAAATTTCTCACCTGGATCAATTTTTCTTAATGGGGCAATATCAGAATGACCCAAAATTAACCTTTTTTTAATTTTGTATTTTTTTATTAAGTGTTTGCATAACAAAACTAATTTATTTATCTGTTTTTTTGTATAATTTTGATATCCGTATTGATGACCTCTATTTACAAGTTCTATACCTATAGAATTTTTATTTAAATTTTTATAATTTCCCCACATGGATTTACCAGCATGCCAGGCAATATTTTCATCTTTAACCATTTTCAAAATTTTACCTGACCTATTTATTAAATAATGACAGCTTACTTGTGATCTTGAAGAAGTAAGTCTTTTAATAGATTCTCGCTCAGATTGCATTCCAGTATAATGTATAATTATTGCTGTTATATCTTTGCTAAGCCTTTTTTTTTTATCAAAATTTGGTGAATAAAATTTGGTAATTTCCATAAAAAACATATATAGCATAAAAAATGCGTCTAAAACCTATAAAAACATTTGTTTTAACGTTAGCATTTTCGCTGTTTTGCTCGTTTAACTCTTTTGCTGAAGAAAAATATACGGCAAACGAGTGTTTTGAAAAATTAAGCAGAGGTACACTGAAATTCAATATGGCTCTGGACAATGCTATTTTTAAACCAATAGCCAAAGGCTATAGAGCTTTACCGGTTCCAATAAGAAAGGGTTCAAGTAACTTTGTTGGAAACCTTAGATCATTATTAACTTTCTCGAATAATATATTACAAGGAGACTTTAGAGGTGCAACGAATACTGCTAGTAGATTTGTAGTGAATACAACAGTAGGAATTTTAGGAATTTTTGATCCAGCAACTAAAATGGGGTTTGAAAAGAAAAGTAGAGAAGATTTTGGACAAACATTAGGTGTGTGGGGCGCAGAAACAGGGTGTTATTTTGTTCTTCCAATATTAGGTCCAACCACAGCGCGTGATGCGGTAGGTATGATCGGAAATGTTTTTGTTGATCCTGTTTATCAAGTAACTCACAATACTGAAACAGATATGGTTATAGGAAATGATAATCTTCAGGAACATAACTATTTTTATTACAAAGGAGCAGACGCAGTAGATTTTAGGTCAAAAAATATTGAGTCTATTGAAAGCTTACAAAATAATTCAATAGATTTTTATGCTTCTGTTAAAAGTCTATACCTTCAAAATAGAGCTCAAAAAATATCAAATGCACCAATCGCCGATAAAGATCAAGATGATAGTGATTGGGAAGAGATTGATAATCAATAATATTTAATTTATGAAAAGAATTTTTATATCTTTTCTCTTAATTTTAATAATAAGTTTTTACCAAAACATTAAAGCTTTTGGGTATAGTTCGAGTCCAGAGAAGTTTATCTCAGAAATCATAGATGAAGCTAAATTAATATTAAATAGTCAAGACAGCAAAGAAACAAAAGCTGAAAAGCTCTCGGTTATAGCTATTAAAACTGTAGATGTAAAAGGAATAGGTTATTACACTTTAGGAAAAAAGAGGAAAGAAATTACAGAGGATGAAATGGATAAATACAATAAAGTATTTGAGAGTTACTTTTTAAAAAGTTTTACTTCAAGACTCACTGATTACTCTGATCCAAAAATTACTGTTTTGTCTGCTGAGAAAATTAATGAAAAGTACACAATTGTAAAAAGTATGTTGGTTAAAACCGATAAAAAACCTGAGGTAAAAATTGACTGGAGAGTTTATACCAAAAATCCAGAAAATCCTTTAATAAGAGATCTAATTATTGAGGGACTAAGCTTAGCTAGAACACAAAAAGAAGAGTTCTCATCGATATTAAGTTCAAATAATAACGATATTAATGCGCTGTTCACTAAACTAGAGGAATTTATAAAAAAATAAAATATTCCGTTATATCTTCTCAATTATACAAGTATTGATTTTATTGGTGGGCCCGCCAGGATTCGAACCTGGGACCAATACATTATGAGTGTACTGCTCTAACCTAAAAGATAGTATTTGCGCCAAAAAAATTTTAAAAATCTTTCAAAAATGAGCATC
>ENA-OSEY01000711-OSEY01000711.1-marine-metagenome-genome-assembly--contig:-NODE-711-length-23680-cov-7.849129_pt1 | contig 23680 bp, 24 predicted proteins | sample MGYA00248465_ERZ534230 | MGnify/ENA primary metagenome ERZ534230 (study PRJEB26409, sample SAMN06344110) | marine metagenome | isolation source: Sea water from surface | place: Atlantic Ocean:Southern...
GCATTCAATACAATGGTTTATAACGAAGATGAGATCAGAAGAATTGCAAAAATTGCATTTGAATCAGCTCAAAAAAGGAAGGGTAAATTATGTTCTGTTGAAAAGGCAAACGTATTAGAAGTTTCAAAGTTTTGGAGATCAATAGTTACAGAAATGTCAGTGGATTATCCAGATGTTGAATTGTCTCATCAACTAGCAGATAACGCAGCCATGCAATTAGTTTTAGATCCTAATCAATTTGATGTAATAGTTGCAAGTAATTTATTTGGAGATATTTTATCTGATATTGCAGCCACATTAACTGGATCCATAGGCATGCTTCCTTCAGCATCATTAGATAGCTCATTTAAAGGGATGTACGAACCATGTCATGGTAGCGCTCCTGACATTGCCCATCAAGATGTTGCAAATCCATTAGCTATGATTGGTTCTTTATCAATGGCACTAAAATATTCTTTAGGAGAAGAAATAGTAGCAAGCAAAATTGATCTAGCAATCAAAAATTTAATTAAGCAAGGCTATAGAACTAAGGATATTTCCAATGATGAAAATTATTTAAAAACTTCTGAGGTTGCTCAAAAGATTATCGAGAATATTGAAAATGAATAGTCAAATTAATTTAGCACTGATCGGAGCATCTGGGGTTGTTGGTGAGAAAATCATGACTCTTTTAGAGAATAGAGCAACAAAAATAAATAATTTTTACCCGCTTGGTGATTCCTCCGTTGGAAAAGAAGTAATATTCAATAATAGTGCTTATGTAATCCAAGGTCTTAAAGATTTTGATCATTCTAAAATTAATATAGCAATTTTTTCTGCAGGCTCCAAGGTTGCCAAAGAGTATGCAAGAAAGTTCGTGGATAATGGGATATATGTAATTGATTTGTCCTCTGAATTTAGATACGAAGACGATGTTCCACTTATTATTCCTGAAATAAATGGCGACGAAATTAATAAACTTAGAGAACCATCTCTAATTGCAAATCCAAATTGCTCGACATCTCAATTATTAATGGCATTAAATCCAATTCATAGAGAACTTAAAGTAGATATTTTAAATGTTTCGACCTATCAAGCAGTTTCTGGAACAGGAAAACAAGCAGTACAAGAATTAAAAAATCAAATTAAAGATAGCTCCGCAAGTCAAGACGTTTATTCCAAAAAGATAGCTTTTAATGTAATTCCTCAATGTGACATCTTCCTAGAAAATAATTTTACAAAGGAAGAAATGAAACTTGTCTGGGAAACACAAAAAATACTTGATAAAAATATTGAAGTTCAGGCAACTTGTGTAAGAGTTCCTGTAATTAATGGTCATTCTGAAGCTGTATTTTTAAGAACAATCAAAGAAACTACTCGAGAAAAGGTAATTGAATTATTAAATAATTCAAGTGGAATTAAAGTAATAGATAATCCTGAGTCATTAAAATATCCAACTCCGCTTGAGAATGCAAACGATACTGAAGATGTTTTTGTTGGGAGGATAAGATCACAAATTATAAATAGTGAAAACTGGACTTCAATGTGGATAGTTGCTGACAATGTTTATGGAAAAGGTGCTGCATTAAATACTGTTCAAATCCTTGAAGGTCTAGTAGAGAATAATAAGTTATGTTGAGATATTTATTGTTTTTACCATTGATATTCTGCATAAATATTTTTTCAGATTTATCACTTTCTTCACCTAAAATAAAACTCAATGATAAAGATCAGAGAATAATAGAGTTCAAGATTGAAAATGAAAGTATCAAAGATGGAGACATCATCTTAAATGAATATAAAACCAATAATCCTATAGATGAATCATTTATTGAATATACGCTTATAAATGATTATGGAAATTATCAAACATTTACTATTGTTCTAGATGACGAATATTTAAAAGATTATTTCAGCTTTAAAATCTTAATTAAAGAAAATTTTGCGAAAGATATTTTTATATATTTGCCTTCAAAAGTAAGAAATACTTTTAATAATTCAAAACCAAATAAACCTGAAAGAATTTCATCTGAAACCGCATTTTCATTAGCTAAAAGCAGAAGTGAAGCTTCAAATAAACTTGAGCAAGCTGAAAAAGTTGAGCCGGAAATTCAAGAAATAGAAATTATTAAAGGCTCTGAGATTTCTACTGTTTGGAACATGGCCGAAAAAATAAAGGGCCAAAATCAAGATATTTCAATTTATCAGATAATGTGGTCAATTTATCTTGGAAATAGCAAAGCTTTTATTGATGATAATATCAATCTAATTAGAAAGGACATCGATATCAGCATACCAACACAGTCTGAAATGAGACAGGTATCACTTGAATTTGCAAAAGAGTCATTCATAGAAATGAATGAATCTTTTTCTAAGCGTTTTACTGCAGCCTCAAAATCTCTATTGGTTCTAACTGCACCAAAGAATGCAGAAATTGAACAAAAAGAAACCACAGATATTGAGAAAAATGATGAACGATCTATTTCTACTGATGAGAATTTTACACCAGAAGATTTTATTAAAAAAAATACTAAAGAATTAGGAGTAAATATCAGCGCTGAGTCTGCGGAGGAATTTCTTGAGAAAGTTGAAGATTCAAAAGAAGAAACCTCCAATACAAATTTTCAATTAATGGACATAATTTTTATATCACTAATATCTTTGATTTCAGGAATTCTGCTTGCGTTGATATATATAAATTTTAGAAAAATCAAAGATTCCAAAATGAGCATTGATTATGATTTTGATGAGCCAAAAGAAGATAATTCAAAAAACATCATGCCTGTTGATCTAAGTATTGAAAATGACGAATCTCAGCAACAATTAGATTTAGCCGTTATGTATATCGAAATGGATGATTATGAAAATGCAAATCTAGTTCTAAAAGACTTAATCAAAAAAACTAGCGATGAGTCATTATTAAATGATGCAAATATACTATTGGATAAAATACAAAAAGCGTGAGACTAGCTGCGACTCTTGAGTATGATGGAACTGAATTTTCAGGCTTCCAACGACAAAATAATGCTGAAACAATTCAAGAACATATTGAGTCCTCACTAAAAAAAATAACTAATGAGAATATAACTATTAATTACTCAGGTAGAACAGATGCTGGCGTCCATGCAATCTCACAAGTTTTTGACTTTAAAACAAATATTGAAAGAGATGAAATTAATTGGATAAAAGGAATGAATTCAAATCTACCAAAATCTATCTCTGTTAAAGAAATATGTTCTGTTCAAGATGACTTCAATTCAAGATTTTCAGCAATAGAAAGAACATATTCATATGTGATATATAACTCAAAAGAAAAGCCTTTATTCTTTGATAATTTTTGCTGCTGGGTAACAAATGATCTTGATATTAATAAAATGAATGATCAAATACTAATGTTTATTGGAGAAAATGATTTTTCATCATTCAGAAGTGTTAATTGCAATTCAAAAAATCCTGTAAAGACTATGCAAGATGTGAATATAAAACAACATGATAAATTTATAATTCTTTCATTTACAGCAAATGCTTTTTTACAAAACATGGTTCGAATAATGGTAGGCACATTGATTGATATCTCAAAGAATGAAAATCTATTATCGGTAAAGGAGATTCTTGAAAAACGTGACAGATCATTTGCTGGAAGAACAGCTCCTGCCAAGGGTTTATTTTTTTTAGGTCCAAAATATAATGAAAATATAGATATTAATACCTATGAGAAAGATCTTCTTAATAGACTAAAGACTTAATGAAACCTTTAATAAAAATTTGTGGAATTGCAGACTTAAATTTTTTAAATGAAGTCATTCAGATCAATGAAATAAACTATTTAGGATTTATTTTTTATGAAAATAGTCCAAGAAACGTAACCAAAGATCTTCTAAATGACATTAAAAGATTTGATTTTAAAGATAAAAGACCGGTGTGTGTTTTTGTAAATGCCTCTTCTGAATTTATCAAGGAATCGATATCATATTTTAAGGATCCTCTTTTACAATTTCATGGTGATGAAACAAATCAATTTTGTTCTTCATTTCAAAAAGATTTTTGGAAAGTTATTCATGTAAAAAGTATTGAGAGTATAGATAGAATTGAAGAATATCCTGATGCATCGGCAATTCTTTTAGAGAACTATAAAAAAGATCAATTTGGAGGTACTGGTGAGTCATTTGACTGGGATATTGTAAAGAAAGCAAATTTGTCAAAAAAAATAGTTCTTTCAGGTGGAATTAATGTCAAAAATGTTGATAATGCAATAAGTACTCAACCATGGTGCATTGATATCAATTCTGGTGTTGAGTCTTCAATTGGTATAAAAAATATTACTCTTGTTAACAAGATTTTAGAGAAGTTTTAAATATGAGTTCAAAAACAAGTAATTTGCCTGATCAAAATGGGTTTTATGGAAAATATGGTGGTAAATTTGTGCCAGAGACTTTGATGTATGCACTGGAGCAATTAGAAGAAACCTACAACAACTTGAAAGATAATAAAGACTTTAGAAAACAGTTTTATAAAGATTTATCTGAATTTGTAGGAAGACCATCTCCACTTTATTTTGCAGAAAGACTTACACAGCACTATGGTACTGGTTCAATATGGCTTAAAAGAGAAGACTTAAATCATACAGGTGCGCACAAAATTAATAATACTATTGGCCAAATTCTTTTAGCTAAACATATGGGCAAAAAAAGAATCATTGCTGAAACTGGTGCCGGTCAGCATGGAGTAGCTACTGCAACAGTGGCAGCACGACTTGGTCTTGAATGCCATATATACATGGGCGCTGAAGATGTTATAAGACAATCATTGAATGTATATAGAATTAAGTTATTGGGGGCTCAAGTTCATTCAGTTGACTCTGGTTCTGCAACATTAAAAGATGCTCTAAATGAGGCTTTAAGAGATTGGGTGACAAATGTAGATGATACTTACTATATTATTGGAAGTGTTACAGGACCCCACCCATATCCAATGATAGTTAGAGACTTTAATTCAGTTGTAGGAGAAGAATTAATTGAACAATCAAAAGAACTATTTAATGCAATGCCAGATGCTATTGTGGCATGCGTAGGTGGAGGCTCTAATGCAATGGGCGCTTTTTATCCTTTTATAAACATAAATCAAACGAGATTAATTGGTGTTGAGGCTGGTGGAGAAGGTGTAGAAACTGGTGAACATGCAGCTCCTTTAAATGATGGAGAGCCAGGTGTTTTACATGGAGCGCTAAGCTACTTGATGCAAGATGAAAAAGGTCAAGTGAAAGAAACAAAATCTGTATCTGCTGGATTAGATTATCCGGGAGTAGGCCCAGAACACTCATGGCTCAAAGATTCAGGAAGAGCTGAATATGTAGCAGTCAGCGATCAAGATGCTTTAAGAGCTTTTCACGAAGTATCAGAGTTCGAGGGTATCATACCTGCATTGGAAACTGCGCATGCTTTTGCCTATCTTGATACACTAATGAAAGAATTTGATTCCAAAGCAAATATTATTGTGAATGTATCGGGCAGAGGTGATAAGGACATTAATACTGTCGCAAAGATAGATGGCATTAAATTTTGAACAGACTAACTCAAAAATTAGATAAACTTCGTAAAGAAAATAAAAAAGCATTAGTTGCATATTTAGTAGCTGGTGATCCTGATATGGATTCAACGCTAGAAATAATGCATTTATTTGTTGAATCAGGAGTTGATATTATTGAGGTTGGAGTGCCTTTCACTGATCCAATTGCAGAAGGACCAATAATTCAAAGGGCACATGATCGTGCTATAAGAAAAAAAGTTTCACTTGAAGATATCTTTACTCTTATTGAAAAATTTAGATCTAAAGATGATGAAACACCTTTAGTTTTGATGGGATACCTAAATTCTTTCATTTTTTATAAAAATCTAATAATTGAAAATAAAAACAATTCAGTTGACTCAATATTGGTAGTCGATATACCTGGTGAATTAAAAATAAAAGACTACGGCATTGAAAATGAAAATATCAATACAATTTCGTTGATATCTCCAACGACAAAAGTTGAGAGGATAGAGTCAATTGCCAATAATAGTTCTGGATTTATATATTACGTAACTTTGAGAGGAGTTACTGGATCTTCAAACCTTAACTCAGAAGAAATTATAAAGAACATAGATACCATAAAAAAATACGCCAAGGTTCCAACTCTTGCAGGTTTTGGAATTAAATCTGAAGAAGACGCAAAGCTGTTATCAAAACATTCTGATGGAGTAATTATTGGTTCTTCTATTGTAAAAATGATAGAGGATAATTCAAAAACCAAAGAATTTGCTAAGATAGGTGATTACTTAGTTAGTATGAAGAAAGCAATTACATGAACTGGTTAAGAAGATTGATACCATCAATTGGTACTTTCAAATCCAAAAGTAAAGTTCCAGATGGGCTATGGAGTTCCTGTAAGAAATGTGAGTCAGTCCTCTATGCTCCTGAATTAGAAAAATCTTTATTCGTATGTCCAAAATGTGATTATCATCTTCGAATTGGAGCCAGACAAAGACTAGATATGTTTCTAGACAATAGCAATTACTCTGAAATAGCACCAGATCTTACTACTAAAGATCCTTTAAAATTTAAAGATTCAAAACATTACACTTCAAGAATTAAAGAAGCAGTAGCTTCAACTGGTGAAAAGGAGGCGCTTTTAGTTGTTTCGGGTGAATTAGATCAGCGAAAAGTTATTGTTGCTGCATTTGAGTTTAGATTTATGGGTGGTTCGATGGGAAGCGTTGTTGGTGAAAAATTTGTTCAAGGCATTAAAACAGCTATAAAAAATAAATATCCATTTATATGTTTTGCAACAAGTGGTGGAGCAAGAATGCAAGAATCTATGATCTCACTTATGCAAATGGCAAAAACCTCTGCAGCTATTCAGAAACTCAAAAAAGAAAAATTACCATACATTTCTGTTTTAGTTGATCCAATTTATGGAGGTGTCTCTGCAAGCATAGCTATGTTAGGAGATATAAATATTGCTGAGCCAAATGCCTTGAGTGGATTTACTGGGAGAAGGGTAATTGAACAAACTGTAAGACTTGAGTTACCAGATAATTTTCAAAAATCAGAGTACCTATTAAGTAATGGAGCAATTGACATGATTGTTCATAGAAAAAACTTAAGATCAAAAATTAGCGGAATTTTAAAAAAAATACATAAAACTTAATGACTATTGAGAGACTAGTAGGATTATTTTTTTTTATTGGCTCAATTCTGATTTTAATTATTACATTCTATCCAGAGACTAATACGTTCATAGCTGATGATGATTTAACAGAAGATAAAAATTCATCATCAAACGTAAACGTCAACAGTAATAATAACCTTCCAGACAATTTTAAAAATTTTTCGATATCTGATTTTGATTTATTTGTATACAGAGCACATGTACTTTCTTCAAAAGAAAATAGTGAAGCAATCGTTTACAAGGTTAATAATGGAGGATTGCCTGCCTTTTTTGAGGTATTTGAAAAGAACGATAAATTATTTGCTGTTTATGTTGGCCCTTTTGTATCAGAAAGTGATATCGTTAACAACATGGATACTATTAAGAGATTATCAGAATCTCAAAATGGGGAAATATTAAGGTGGAAGCTCTCGGATTAAACTTTGCTGATTGGTTCATTCTTGTTGTATTAGTAGCATCAGGATTGATATCTTTCTCGAGAGGATTTACAAAGGAATTTTTATCACTTTTTTTATGGGTTGCAGCATTTATCGCAGCAATAAGTCTAGAATATCTTGCAACACCAAAAATAAATGAATACATAGGTAATCCAGAAATATCCAAAATTTTGTCTTACGTTGTAGTTTTCATAGTATTTATTTTCATTGGTGGTATTTTGATAAAGTTCATTAGTAAGATTATAAAATGGTCAGGGGCCTCAGGTTTTGATAGATTTTTAGGAGTTCTATTTGGATTAATTAGAGGTCTAATAGTTCTATTCGTAATATTTTTATTATTACCTTCAAGCTTAAAAACTACTGATTTAATTAACAATTCAAAAATTACACCCTTAATTCAAAAATATGCACCACAGATAGAAGCATATTTTAGAGAATTAGTAGATAATAGAAATATAGTTGAGGAGGCTTTGGAAAAAATAGAACCTTTACAACCAAAGGAAGAATTAGTACCTGAGCCTAATACAAACAACACAAAAGATGGGGATTCTTAATGTGTGGGATAGTTGGAATTTCTGCTGAAACCAACGTAGCTGCAGAAATATATGACGCTCTTTTAATGCTTCAGCACAGAGGTCAAGATGCTGCTGGCATTGCTGTGTGCAGTTCTGAAGATCAATTAAATTCAAGAAAATCCATGGGTTATGTTCGTGATGTTTTTCAACAAAGGCACATGGAAAAGCTTGTAGGTAACTATGGTATTGGTCATGTTAGATATCCTACTGCAGGTGGTGCTGGAAAAGAGTTTGCTCAACCAATGTATGTTAATTCTCCATACGGTATCAGTTTAGCTCACAATGGAAATCTAACTAATTCAAAACAACTTGGTAATGAACTTTTTCATGCTGAGATGAGACATCTACAGACTGATAGCGATTCTGAAGTTCTTCTCAATATATTTGCGCATGAGTTAGGAAAACAAAGAGAAATTTATCCATCTGCAGAACATATTTTCAAAGCTGTTGCTAAAACACATATAAGATGTGATGGAGCATATGCAGTTCTGGCTCTAATATCTGGCTATGGGATGTTAGCCTTTCGTGATAATAATGGAATAAGACCACTTTCAATTGGGGTTAGAAAAGGCAAAATCAGAAACGATTATATAATTTCGTCTGAAGATGCATTATTTACTCCACTTGGTTATGAAAAGCTTAGAGATGTAGATCCTGGAGAAGCAGTATTTATTGATAAACATGGCGAGTTATTTTCACAGCAATGTTCAGATAATCCTCAAAAAAGACCATGTATTTTTGAGTATGTTTATTTTTCAAGACCAGATTCTAAAATAGATGAAATATCTGTATATAAAGCAAGAATGAGAATGGGTACAAAACTTGCTGGCCAAATTAAAAAGACTAGGCCTGACCATGATATTGATGTTGTAATCCCAATACCTGATAGTTCTGTAACTGCTGCTCATCAATTAGCTGTTGATTTACAAGTTCCTTATAGAGAAGGTTTCGTAAAGAATCGATATATTGGAAGGACATTTATAATGCCTTATCAAGAAGAAAGAAGAAAATCAGTTCGTAGAAAGTTGAATATCTTAGATTTAGAATTTGATGGCAAAAATGTTTTGTTAGTCGATGATTCAATTGTTAGAGGCACTACTAGTAAAAAAATTATCGAAATGGCTAGAGAAGCTGGTGCAAATAAAGTGTATTTTGCTTCTGCTGCTCCAGCTATTAAGTATCAAAATCTTTATGGTATAGACATGCCTGCTACAGCTGAGTTGATAGCTTCAAATAAGAATAACGAGGAGGTAGCAAAAGAAATAAATGCAGACTGGCTTATTTACCAGACTTTGGATGATCTTATTGATTCTGTCAGAGAAGGCAATCCAGAAATTAAAGAATTTGAAACATCTATTTTCACTGGTAAGTATTTCACTCCATTAGTTGAGAATTATCTTGAAGAGCTTGAAATTTCAAGAAAAGATGAGCTTAAAATGCAAAGAGAAAAAACTAAAGCTAAAGGCTAGGCTGGATTAACAATATTCACAGCGGGTATCGTCGCATTGTTGGCACTTTCAACATAAGTATCAATCTCATTAAAATTAAGATATCTGTATATTTCATCTGATAAGGGATTTATATCTCCCATATACTTATGATACTCATCTACACTTGGGAGTTTTCCAAGAACTGCCGATATTGCGGATAATTCAGCAGAAGCTAAAAATACATTTGCTCCATCTCCAAGCCTATTTGGAAAATTCCTAGTTGAAGTAGATACAACTGTTGAATTAGCTAAGACCCGAGCTTGATTACCCATACAAAGTGAACAGCCTGGAACTTCAGTTCTTGCTCCAGATACTCCGAATATATTATATATGCCTTCTTCTATCAGTTGCTTTTCATCCATTTTTGTTGGTGGAACAACCCAAAGTCTTGCTTTAATATTTTTATATTTTTGTAATAAAGTTCCCGCAGCTCTGAAATGACCAATATTGGTCATGCAAGAACCAATAAAAACTTCTTGAATTTTTGTATTAGCAACTTCAGATAAGGGCTTTATATCATCAGGATCATTTGGACAAGCTAGAAGCGGTTCTTTAATTTCATTTAAATCAATTTCGATTATTTCAGCATATTCGGCATTATCATCTGCTTCTAGAAGTTGAGGATTTAAAATCCATTCCTCCATTGATTGAGCTCTTCTTTCCAAAGTTTTCGCATCACCATAGCCACTTGCTATCATCCATCTCAACATCACGATGTTTGATTTAAGATATTCTAATATGGGTTCTTCATTAAGCTTTACAGTACAACCAGAAGCAGATCTTTCAGCAGAAGCATCTGATAGTTCAAAAGCTTGTTCAACTTTCATATTTGGAAGGCCTTCAATCTCCAGACATCTTCCAGAGAAAACATTCTTCTTTCCATCTTTATCAATCGTTAACAATCCTTTTTGGAGTGCTGCATATGGAATTGCGTTAACCAAATCTCTCAGTGTTATTCCTGGTTGCATTTCACCTTTGAACCTTACTAATACAGATTCAGGCATATCTAATGGCATTACTCCTAAAGTTGCAGCAAATGCTACTAGTCCAGATCCAGCAGGAAAGCTGATACCTATTGGAAATCTTGTATGACTATCGCCACCGGTTCCAACAGTATCTGGTAAAAGCATTCTGTTCATCCAAGAGTGAATAATACCGTCTCCTGGTCTCAGAGAAACACCGCCACGATTCATAATGAAATCAGGTAGATTGTGTTGAGTTTCTATATCAACAGGCTTAGGGTATGCTGCAGTATGACAAAATGATTGCATAACAAGATCAGCTGAAAATCCTAAACAAGCTAATTCTTTTAATTCATCTCTTGTCATTGGTCCTGTAGTATCTTGTGAGCCTACAGTTGTCATTCTTGGTTCACAATATGTGCCTGGTCTTATTCCTTCAACTCCACAAGCTTTTCCAACCATTTTTTGTGCAAGAGTATATCCAGATTTACTAGCATCACTTGTATCTGGCCTTCTGAAGACATCTGATGTCTCCAAACCTAAGGCCTCTCTGCTTTTGTCAGTTAATTGGCGACCAATTATTAATGGAATTCGTCCATTGGCTCTTACCTCATCTAATAAAACATCTGTTTTTAGTTTAAATTCAGATAGAGTTTCTTTAGTATTTGCATCAATTACTTTTCCCTTGAGAGGCTCTAGAATTATTTCTTGACCCATCAACATTTTTGAAACATCCATCTCTATAGGAAAGGCGCCAGAATCCTCAAGGGTATTAAAGAAAATTGGTGCAATTTTTCCACCAAAACAGTAACCACCTTCTTTTTTATTTGGTATGTGTGGTATCTCATCACCCATATGCCATAAAACAGAGTTTGTTGCTGACTTCCTTGATGATCCTGTACCAACTACATCTCCAACAAATACAAGTGGATTACCTTTTTCTTTAAGTTTCTCGATTGTACCTAAAGGATCATCAAGACCTGTTCTAGGCATTTTAAACATGGCAAGTGCATGAAGAGGAATATCAGGTCTTGACCAAGCATCTGGTGCAGGAGACAGATCATCAGTATTTATTTCTCCTGAGACCTTAAAGACAGTTAGTTTAATTTGGTCTTTAATATCTTCTTTTTCAGTAAACCATTTAGCATCTGCCCATTCCTCAATAACTTTCTTAGCGTATTTATTCTTTTTAGATAACTCAAAAATTTCATTGAATGCATCAAATATTAATAGGGTTCTACCTAAAACGTGTGATGCAGTTTCTGCTAATTCCTCAATCTCTAAACATCTTATTAAAGGTTCTACATTGTATCCACCTAGCATAGTACCTAGAATTTCAACAGCATCAATTTTTGAAATATAAGGACTAGATGCATTTCCTGTTGTTATATCGGCTAAAAATGCTGCCTTTACATATGCTGCTTGATCAACACCTGCAGGGACTCTCTCTTTGAGAAGATTTAATAAATAATCTGGATCATTATTTTTTTCTTTGAGAAGGCTTATAAGTTCTGAAGTTTGATCTGCATCAAGAGGTAAGGGCGGTATATTTAATTCAGCCCTTTCATCAACGTGTTTTTTATAGTCATCTAACATCGTCTGGTCTCCGATGGCAATATTTTACTCCTATAAGAAAAGATAGCCACTAAATAAGCTAAATTTAAATAAATTTTATATAAAAATCGGTTATTATTTTGAAATATGCCAAAGTTACAAAAAAAACGTTCATCCACACCCTGTTTAGGTATATGTTCAACTACGTTTGGGGATGAAGTTTGCAAAGGTTGTAAACGTTTCGCTCACGAAATTGTTAGCTGGACAAAATATTCTCAGGAGGAGAGAGAAATCGTAAATGATCGTCTTGAGAAATTTAAAATTCAAATACTTCAACATAGATTTGCTATCACAGATAAAAATCTTTTTGAGTCGATGCTTGAAGAAAAAGCTATCAACTTTAATCATTCTCTTGATCCATTAACTTGGATTTTTGATCTTTTTAGAGCAGCTGGATCTCAAACATTTGATATATCTAATTTTGGTATTAAAAGCTTAGTTCAATTCAATCCTAAAACAATCAGAGATGAGATTAATAATGAACTTCTAGAGTTATCTGAAGCACATCACGAAAGGTACTTCAAAAAAAATTAACCGAAATCTTTCAGCATAATTTTTAATTCAAGTGAGTGTTGTTCCTCTTCACCAATTTGTGCTCTAGCATATTCCTCAAGATAAACGGATTTATTTTCAACTGCTACAAGAAGTTTCTTATATAAATTAAGAGCATACAGTTCATGCTCAAGACTTTCTTCAAGGATATCTTTTATAGTGTGTCTATTAGTTTCTTCGATCTTTGCAATTTTTTGACTTGGGTGACCATCAAGCCCTGCAATTTTTTCGCCTGCAAGTTGAGCATGAAGCAAAGACTCTGCTGCTTGTTCTTTCAAAAAAGTAACAATTGGCAGCCTATAAGGCCCACTTACCATCATTGAAGAGTGGGTATATCTAACCACTCCTGCTAACTCATATTCCATAATTTCATTAAGGATTGAACATACTTCGTTTGAATCTATCGACATATCTTCCATTATGATAAACCTCGCTTGATAATTAATATTACACTAATTATAATGAAATTATATTTGTTGTAAAGTATTGATATAAGGTGTTTTTTTAATGATAATTATTTTGATTATCATTCTCATTTAACAAATAACTTAAATCTCCAGAATAACAATTGAGCTATTATCGCGTAACAAATTTTTGCTATTTGCTTAATAGGTGGAACGCTTATAAGTTTTCCTAACCAGCTATAACCTTTCGTATTTTTCCAAACATATATGAATGCATCTACACCAGATAATTCAGTACCGTTATCGAAGCTAACGTGTAATTTTTTTAGGTATTTGTCTTCCATTTCACTGCAATCAACAAAACTTAAGCTAGATCTTTTTTTATAATGCTGAATTTCATAATTGCATATAGAGCATTTTTGGTTATATAAAACTTTAGAATTATTCATTTTCTCTTGATGTATATTTGTTTTTTAACAATCTCATGCATAATTATACAATTGAAAACTTAAGCGAGGTGACCATGAAGCTTTTTTTATTTTTTATATTTTTTATACCAACATTATCTTTTGCCAATGATCTTTCCGATCAAAGAAAAGTAAGTGATCTTTCTGTTGAGGAATTAACTGAGATTGTGCGTATGATTGTTGAAGAGAGTATCGAACAATGTGTTGTCTCTGGAACAATGCAGGGTCGTGCTAAAGTTAATTTAAAGGTAGAAGGTGAAGTAGTAGCTAAAATGACTTGTGAGTTCAATAACTAATTATGTCAGACAAACAGCTCAATGTTTTTGACGAAGTTATTGAAGTATGCTGCACAAATCCAATAACTGGTTTTTACAGAGATGGTTTTTGTCATACAGACGAATTTGATCGCGGGATGCACGTTGTGTGTGCAAAAGTTACTAATGACTTTCTTAACTTTTCTAAAAGTAGAGGCAATGATCTATCTACTCCTCGACCAGATTTAAATTTTCCTGGACTCAAGGAAGGAGATTCCTGGTGTCTTTGTGCTGAAAGATGGAAAGAAGCTTATGAATCTGGTTTTGCGCCTAAAATTTTCTTAAAAAAAACAAACAAGAAGGCCTTAAAAATAATTGATTTTGCTATTCTTAAGGAATTTGCATTAGATTTATCTTAAATAACTCTTTTTAATTTACTTTTGGTAACTCATACCAGTTTGTAGTGTATTTTGGAGAGGTCATATTCTGCTTCATTGGTGACCATTTCTTTGTATTTTGAGACGCATAGTAAATTTGAGTTTCATAATTATTCATTTGATCAAGATATTTCATAAGTCGCATATTTTGTTTAGGTTCATTTGGGTCCTTAAATAAAGAATATTGTTTAGTCTTTTCATCAGAAAATTTATTTAAGATTATTCCCGCTTTAGCATAATCGTAGCCAGATCTAAATATTGGTAATAGGCCTCTTTTTGCTGCTATAAGGATATCCCTAGTATCATTTGTGGGAGTAAAGAGTTCTATTGTTTTTAAATCTGAGTGTTGAGGTTTGTTTCTATTGAAAGGGCTAGTCCTTACAAAGACTGATACCTGTGAACATTTTTGCCTCTCATTTCTGAGCTTTTCTGCTGCTCTCACGGCAAAATTGCTTACTATTGGTCTCAACTCCTTCAAGTTAGAGATTCTTTGTCCAAAACTCCTGCTTACAACAATTTGTTTCTTCGAAGAAATATCATCATCAATATCAAGACATCTTTCACCTCTTAGTTCTCTGACTGTTCTTTCAAGCACAACACTAAATTTTCTTCTGATACCTTGAGGATTAATTTCTGCAAGATCTAGTGCTGTATTAATACCTGCTTTGTTTAAATGTTCGGTGAGCTTTCTTCCAACTCCCCAGACTTTGCCTACTGATGTGTGTGCTAGGGCATTTCGAATTTCTTTTTTATTTGAAAGATGTAATACCGATGCAGGAATATTTCTTCTTTTTATTTCATTGATTGCTATTTTAGTTAAGGTTTTGTTTGGAGCTATTCCAATTCTTACTGGTATGCCGGTCCACTGCCTTACCAAAGTTCTTATATGACAACTGAAGTCATATAAATTGTAATTTTGTTTTAATGTATCAAAATCTAAAAATGCCTCATCAATGCTATACACTTCTACTCTGGGCACAAAACCTTCTAGTATGTTCATTACTCTAGCTGACATATCTCCATAGAATGTAAAGTTAGATGAAAATACTTGACCATTTTCTTTTAAGAAACTCTCCCTTACTTTAAACCAAGGGACTCCCATTCCAATCCCCATTTTTTTTGCTTCCGTACTTCTAGCGATAACACAACCATCATTATTAGAAAGAACTACAATAGGTATATTTTTTAAATCTGGTCGGAAAATTCTTTCACAAGATGCGTAGAAGCTTTCACAATCAACAAGAGCGAAAGCCATTAGAATTTATTAATTGCAGCCGTTACTGTTCCTACTATTTCTAGCTCTTGGCCATGATTTATAAATATAGGAGGATATTCAGGATTATCTGGCATCAAACACATCCTTGGTTTGAGTTTTAATCGTTTACATACAAATTCACCATCTATAGTCGCCACAACTATGCTATTGTGAGAAGGTTTAATGCTTCTATCGACTATTAAAACTGCCTGATCAGTTATACCAGATCCAACCATAGATTGTCCTTGAGCCCTTACTAAAAAAGTGGCAGCACCATTTTTGATTAGATGCTTATTTAAATCTATAGGACTTTCGATATAGTCACTAGCAGGGCTGGGGAACCCTGCATGGACCGATTCAAGAAAATAGGGCACAAATATTGCCGGCAGATTTTCTTCAGAAATTTTTCCGATATAGTTAACTTTCATAGGAATTATTAAATACTGTATAAATATACAGTATATTTGAGTTTAAAACAATGCTGTTTTTAGATTTTAAATTCTTTTAAATTTAGACTATTTTCTTCAATAGAAAGATACCAACCGTATTTATCCCAATCTCCAAGTACAACTCTTTTAGTTAAGTTATGTTGATGTATTTTTGGTCTATGTGTATGACCGTGAATAAAAATATCTGGGTTATTTTCTTGAATGAAATTGTTTACTGTTTCAAGATTTGCATCTGTTATTTCAAGGGACTTTTCAGAAGTAGCATTTTTACTTTCAGATCTTAATAAATTTGCAATTTCATTTCTTTCATCAATGCTTTTAGCTAAGAAATCTTTTTGCCATTCCTCAGATCTCACATTATTCCTAAATTCTATGTAGTCACTATCGTCAGTACATAAAAAATCTCCATGACTAAGAATCGTCTTCAAGCCATTAATATCTAAAGAATAAGGATCAGAAATTATAGAAATACCAACTTCATTTGCAAAAGTCTTACCTATTAAGAAATCTCTATTACCATGCATAAAAAATACTTCAGGACCATCTAAGACGAATTCTGAAAGAGTAGTTTTTATATCTTTATGGAACAAATTGTCATCATCATCACCAATCCATATTTCAAAAAGATCTCCCAATATGAACAGATGAGTACAGGCTTCTTTAGACTCATTTAAGAATGCTTTAAAAGCATTAGTTAAATCTGGTCTTTTTTCACTTAAATGTATATCTGATACAAAGCGCGGTTTCATTCACTAATAACAACAGACTCTATTGTGATTACTTCTTGAGGAACATCTTGATAAGCTCCAGATGAGCCTGTTGCAACTTCTGCAATTTGATCAACTACATCCATACCATCTGTGACCACTCCAAAAACTGCATAACCCCAACCTTGAGAAGTTTCTCCAGTATGATTTAAAAATCCGTTATCCTTATGATTGATAAAAAACTGGCTTGTTGCAGAGTGAGGATCCATAGTTCTTGCCATTGCAATGGTGCCTCTATCATTTGACAGCCCATTATTTGCTTCGTTTTGTATAGGACTTGTCCCACTTGATTTATTACTCATGTCAGCAGTAAGTCCTCCTCCCTGAATCATAAAACCATTAATGACTCTATGAAAAATAGTTCCCTCATAGTAACCAGATTCTGCAATTGATATAAAATTTTCAACTGTAATAGGAGCTTTCTCATTATTTAGCTCAAGATTTATATCTCCAAGTGATGTTTTTATAATGACTTTTGTCATAACTTTCTCCTTTTGCTGTTCAACTTCGGCAACATTATTATTTTCAGCGCAAGAACTGACTAATATAAGAAATGTAGCTATAAAAAATGAAGTTGAAAATTTATATATATTCAATGAAATTCCTTATTAATGTAATTATCTTATCATTAAAAATTATTATTCATAATGTAGTTTTCTAAATGAATATTTATCTTTTCTTCATTTAAACCAAAATCTTCAAGTGAATATATGTGCTTTTGTTTTTTTATTTCATTTTGACCTAACAGATACTTTTTCATTCTATTTTCAGTTTGAATATCAATATCTAAGCCAAGTCTTATATATATATTTTTGATGGTAGCAAGCGGGTCATTAATAAAATCTGAATAACTTATATCTACAATTTGATCTTCTGATAGTTTTTTCTTGGCCTCTATACCTTTGTTTAAATTATGTTGCCAAAAATCTAAAATTACATCACCAATTTCCTTTGGGTTCACATTTTTTGAGAATGCAGATCTAATATTCTTTGCAAGACTGCAAAAAGAAGCAATTGATTCCATAGGATCTCTATGAATATTAATAAATTTTGCGTTTGGATAAGTTGATAAAATTTCTGGTATGTGTCCGATATGACTGGGATCTTTTAAAAGCCATCTTTTTGGCCTTCCACTTAATTCAAGCATTTGAAAAAACTTCTTATGCCATGCAAAAACAGAATTAAAACTGCAATCTTTAAGATATTCAACATATTCTGGAACATTTGCCATACACATATAAACAAAACTTCTAACATTAATCGTTGCAAGTAATTCACATTCTTCAGGAGTTTGAGCTCTAATGTGATGCATGTACCTTAATTTTGGGATTATTGTTCTGGCGAACTTTAGTTCGGCGTTTATTTTCCATTGACGTTTTTTAATATCAAAATCAGTTTTCACCAATGGAAGAGGTGACATAATTTCCCAATACTTTGGAGATCTGTGATTTTTATCAAGTGCAAGCAAATTAAATAAAAATGTTGTTCCTGATCTGGGCAATCCAGTAACAAAAATTGGATCAGCTGGAGAGGGAAGCACTTTATTTTGCATAAAGTCATTCAGCCTGCTGCGCATCTTAAGCCTGTCTTTAAGTTGATTCTTAAAAGCAAATGCTCCATACAAATTAAATTTATTGTGATTGTTTGCAGAATTAATAAGTATTTCAAGTGGCTCAGAATAATCATCATCACCAAGACGACCTTCAAGATTTCCGATCATATCCTCTACTTTAATTTCTCTTAACATTTCTAAAACTAATGATTTAAACTATAAGATACTCTTATATTTAATAATCTACAATTTTGGGTAATGAATATTCTTTTTTTATGTGTTGGTAACTCTGGCAGGAGTCAAATTGCTGAGGGCTTAGCTAGAGATATGCTTCCAAAGTCATATGACATTAGAAGTGCTGGATCCAAACCAGCAAAAAATGTCCACAATGATGCTATTTTTGTTATGAATGAAATCGGCATTGATATTTCAAGTAATAAAACAAAATCAATTGAAAGCCTTGATAAAGAGTTTGTGAGTAAACTTGATCATGTAATTACTTTATGCGCTGAAGAAGTCTGTCCCATTGTTCCAGAATCAACTAATACTTTACATTGGCCAAACGAAGACCCCGATAATGATACATATAATAAAGCTCAATCGGAAAATGCTTTCAGAAAAACTAGAGAAAATATCTTTAACTTACTTAAGAAGTTTTTTATTATGAATTCTTAGGTAAAAAATTTAAAATGGCTCCTCAGGTTGGGATCGAACCAACGACCAATTGATTAACAGTCAACTGCTCTACCGCTGAGCTACTGAGGAACGTTAATAGCAAGGCATTATAAGTAATTTTTTATACATAAGTAAATGACAAAAGCATTAAAGGTAGTATCTGATTTTGAACCAGCTGGGTCTCAGCCAGATGCTATTAATAATTTAGTTTCTGGATTGCAAGATGGTCTTTTACATCAAACACTTCTTGGTGTTACTGGTTCGGGAAAAACATACACAATGGCAAAAGTGATTGAAGAAACGCAGCGGCCTGCAATAATCATGGCGCATAACAAAACCCTTGCCGCTCAACTGTATGGTGAGTTCAGAGACTTTTTTCCTAATAATTCTGTTGAGTATTTTGTTTCTTATTATGACTACTATCAACCTGAAGCATATGTACCAACATCAGATACTTATATAGCCAAGGATGCTTCAATAAATGAGCATATTGAACAAATGCGACTTTCTGCAACAAAAGCACTCATTGAAAGGAAAGATACGGTAGTTGTTGCAACTGTCTCATCGATTTACGGTCTAGGAGCACCTGAATCTTATTTAAAGATGGTTGTTCATTTAGATAGAGGCGATATGATCTCGCAGCGAGATTTAGTTCTGAGATTATCTGCTCTTCAATATACAAGAAATGATCTAGATTTTAGAAGAGCTACTTTTAGAGTAAGAGGAGATACTGTTGATGTTTATCCTGCTGATTCTGATAAAGAGGCATTAAGAATTGAATTTTTTGGCGATGAAATAGAGCGGATTTCTTGGTTTGATCCTTTAACAGGAGTTGTGATTAACGAAGTACCACGCGTAACCATTTTTCCAAAAACTCACTACGTGACACCAAAAGAAACGGTTACAAATTGTATTCCAGACATCAAAGATGAACTCAAGTCGAGATTAGATTTCTTACGAAATAATAATAAACTTGTTGAAGCTCAAAGGCTTGAAGAAAGAACAAACTATGATATTGAAATGATGAGAGAGCTTGGCTACTGTCAAGGAATAGAAAATTACTCTCGTTACTTAAGCGGAAGAAAGCCTGGAGAATCTCCACCATGTCTGTTTGATTATATTCCTAAAGATGCAATTGTTTTTATTGACGAATCGCACGTCTCAGTTCCACAAATTGGAGCTATGTATAAGGGAGATCGATCTAGAAAAGAGACTCTAGTTGAATATGGATTTAGGCTTCCATCAGCTCTGGATAATAGACCTTTAAAATTTGATGAGTGGGAAATGTTAGCTCCACAAAGAATATATGTGTCTGCTACTCCAAGTAGATACGAAAATGAAAAACAAGATAATTTAGTAGAACTACTAGTTAGACCAACTGGACTAACTGATCCGGATGTTGAGATAAGGCCAGCTTCTACTCAAATAGACGATGTAATTGGGGAGTGTAATGAAAGGGTAACAATGAAAGAGCGAGTCTTAATCACTACTCTTACAAAAAGAATGGCAGAGGACTTAACCGATTATCTCAATGAGAATAATATCTCTGCAAGATACATGCACTCTGATATCGATACAGTCGAAAGAGTTGAAATTATTAGAGATTTGAGACTTGGAAAATTTGATGTTTTAGTTGGAATTAATCTTTTAAGAGAAGGATTGGATATTCCAGAAGTCAGTTTAGTTGCTGTTTTGGATGCAGATAAGGAGGGGTTTTTGAGATCTGATACTACATTGATTCAAACAATCGGAAGGGCAGCAAGAAATTTGAGAGGAACTGCAATCCTTTATGCTGATAAGGTCACTGGATCAATGCAGCGAGCTATTGATGAAACAAATAGAAGAAGAGAGATTCAAGAAAAGTTTAACTCTGAGAATAATATTACGCCCAAATCTATATCCACTAAGGTCAAAGATATTATGGAAGGCGCAAGAATAATTAAAGGCAACACTAAAAAGAAAAAAGAAGATATTGAAAAAATAGTACCATTTAAGATTTTAGATGACACTGTAGAGAACATTACTGAAACACTTCAAAAACTTGAGGATGAGATGTTTGGCTTGGCTAAAAAAATGGAATTTGAGAAAGCTGCTGTCTGTAGAGATAAAATTACTTCGCTTAAAAGAAAATTAATTGATCTTTAGGCTGAACACAGGAATGTGCACTCATTAGTTGGTAGTATTCTTTTACGCGACCCACATAATCAATTGCTTGTTGGCCTCTAGTATACGAAACACTATCGGTCAAATTAAGGTCCTCTCCTTTTAGAGTTTTTAATTTTGCCTCAATTTCCAGCCATGAAACATTTTCAATATTTTCATCTATGAGGCTAGCAACTTTTAAAATATTTGTAGGTCCAAGATTGTAGCTTGCTAAAACGATAGATAATTTGTCAGCCTCAGTTATACCAACTTTATTTTTTTCTAACAGCATAGCTAAATACCTTGAGCCACCCTTTATGTTTTGTTCTGGATTTAATCTTTTTTCAACACCGACTAATGCTGCTGTTTCAAGAGTTACCATCATCATACCTCGAACGCCCATATTTGATTGCGCTCTTGGATCCCATTGTGATTCTTGAAAAGAGATTGCTGCAAGTAGATTTTTATCAATCATTGTTTCTTCAGATGCTTCTTGAAACATTTGATCATATTTAGGATAACGCTCAATTAATAAATCTTTAAATTTATTTTTTTCAAAGTTGTTTAAAGATGAAATTGAATAAGTGTCAGATAAAATTTGATCGCATGAAATTTCTTTATTTATGTATGAGCAACCGGCAATTAAAGTAGCCAAAATTGGCACTAAAAAAAATCTATACATATTCCCCATTTTTAAATTATTTAATAAATAAAGACTTTATAATTGTTATATATACAATATTTCAGACTTAAAGAAGTGTCAAAGAATAAAAGCATTATATTTAAGGGCAATCACGGTTTTTCGAGATCTAAACTTGAGCAACTGACCCAACACTTCAACAGAGTTAATCAAACTAAAACAAACATTTCTTGCAATGAGATATATCTTGTGCAAATTGAATCAGATGATATTGATATTGATGGACTAAAAGATATTTTGTCTGCCGATGAATTTCAAAATGATTTTTCATTTTATGTTGGCCCAAGATTAGGAACAATCTCTCCATGGTCTTCAAAAACTGAAGACATTATCAAAAACGTTGGTTTTAAAAATATTAAAAGAGTTGAGAGATTGAATGGTTTCAAGTTGGATCAACTTGTAGAGGAAAGTCATGATTTTTCAATGTTCTATGATCGAATGACTCAAGAAGTATATAAATCAAAAGATGATTTTGAAAATCTATTTGCTAGCGAAGAGCCTAGACCATTAAATTATGTAGATATCCTAAAAAATGGAAAAGAAGCACTTGAACATGCTAATACATCTTTTGGCTTTGCGATGAGTTCTGAAGAAATTGATTATTTGTTTAATTTCTATAAAAAAGAAAATAGAAATCCTACTGATGCAGAGTTGATGATGTTTGCTCAAGCAAACTCAGAACACTGTAGGCATAAGATATTTAATGCAAAATGGGATATTGATGGAAATCAAATGAATAATTCTCTTTTTGATTTAATTAAAGACACTAGCAAAGCATCTCCTGACGGAATTATTTCTGCTTATAAAGATAATGCAGCAATTATAGAGGGGGAGAAAATAGAGCGATTACATTTAAATGAATCGAATACATATGAACTGAAGCAAGATATTATTAACTCAACTATAAAAGTAGAGACTCACAATCATCCAACTGCGATTTCTCCCTATCCAGGCGCATCAACTGGTTCGGGTGGAGAAATAAGAGATGAGGGGGCTACTGGAAGAGGAGCAAAACCTAAAATTGGTTTAGTCGGATATAACGTATCTAATTTACGCATACCAGGATTGCAAAGAAGTTGGGAAAAAGAAGAAAAGAAGCCATCAAGAATAGCATCTCCGTTAGAAATAATGACAGATGCGCCTATTGGAGCAGCTGCATTCAATAATGAATTTGGTAGACCAGCTACATTAGGTTATTTCAGATCTTTTGAAACTGAATTCAACGAAAATGAGGCCTATGGATATCACAAACCGATTATGCTTGCTGGAGGAATTGGTGAAGTTAGAAATGCAAATAATTTTAAATTACAAATAGCAGAAGACTATTTAGTAATTGTTTTAGGTGGACCAGCAATGTTGATAGGTCTTGGTGGGGGTGCAGCATCTTCTGTTTCGTCAGGTGAAAGTGATGTTGATTTAGACTTTGCATCTGTACAAAGAGATAACGCTGAAATGGAGCGAAGATGCCAAGAGGTTATTAACAAATGTTCATCACAAGAAAATAACTATATTGAATTTATTCATGATGTTGGTGCTGGCGGACTATCTAATGCAATTCCAGAGTTAGCTAAAGATTCTGACCTAGGGGTTTATATAGACCTATCTAAAATACCAAATGCAGATAAATCAATGTCTCCTATGGAAATTTGGTCTAACGAATCTCAAGAAAGGTATGTTTTGGCAATTCATAAAGACAATCAAGCGTCTTTTGAAAAAATCTGTATAAGAGAAAGATGTGAATATGCAATTGTTGGCCACACTA
>ENA-OSEY01000712-OSEY01000712.1-marine-metagenome-genome-assembly--contig:-NODE-712-length-23646-cov-3.448555_pt1 | contig 23646 bp, 22 predicted proteins | sample MGYA00248465_ERZ534230 | MGnify/ENA primary metagenome ERZ534230 (study PRJEB26409, sample SAMN06344110) | marine metagenome | isolation source: Sea water from surface | place: Atlantic Ocean:Southern...
CATTTTTTTCTCCTCTTACACCCACTTCAAGCACTTTAGGATGTTCGGATATTGCTTTTTCAACCTCATTTGGATACACATTAAATCCAGAAACCAGAACCATTTCTTTTTTACGGTCCACAATTTTAAAATATCCTTCTTCATCCATAGTACCAATATCTCCCGTTAAAAAATATTCTCCATGAAAACAGTTTTTGGTTTCTTCTTCTCTGTTCCAATATCCTTTCATTACCTGAGGGCCCTTAATTCCAATTTCTCCGGGTTCTCCTTGAGCAACTTCTTTTAAATTATCATCAAATATTTTCAGGTCAGTATTCGGAAGGGGAAGTCCGATGGTTCCACGTTTATGCTTTCCATTGTAAGGGTTAATAGTAGCTGCAGGACTTGTTTCAGAAAGACCATATGCTTCTAAAAGTGCACATCCTGTCAGTTTTTCCCATTGATCAGCTACAATATCTTGAACGGCCATTCCACCCCCTAAAGCTAACTTCAATCCTTTGAAATCAAGTTGTTTGAATACTTCTTGATTCATTAAACCAATAAATAGTGTGTTAACTCCAGTAATGGCTGTAAATGGATTCTTTTTAAGATCAGCACAAAAAGATTTCATATCTCTAGGGTTAGTGATTAAAATATTTTTTGCACCATATCTGAAAAAGGTCATGCAATTAGCTGTCAAGGCAAAAATGTGATAAAGCGGTAAAGCCGTTATGATGGTTTCATTTCCTTCATCAATACTGTTTCCAATCCATTCTTCTACTTGACTAACATTAGCACAGATATTTCCATGGGTTAACTCAGCACCTTTAGATACACCTGTTGTTCCTCCTGTATATTGCAGAAATGCGGTGTCATCCTTACCCAATTCAACAGGAGTTCCTTTTTTTCCAGCTGATTCTTTGAGAATTTGTTTTAGATTTTTACTATTAGGTAAATTAAACTTAGGTACCATAGGATTACCCTCAGCATCTTTTTTAATATTTCTGATCACAAAGTTTACTATTCCACCTTTAAGCCCACCCAACATGTCACCAATGGTAGAAATTATAACGGTTTCTATCTTCGTTTTTGATAGAATAACTTCGAGTTTACTTGCAAAATTTTCTAATATAATGATGGCTTTTGCTCCAGAGTCATTGTATTGGTGAAGCATTTCGTCAGCCGTATAAAGAGGATTTGTATTTACTATAACTAATCCTGCTTTTAATGCAGCGAATATCACAATAGGATATTGTAATAAATTGGGCATTTGTAGTGCAATTTTATCTCCCTTTTTTAAGTTGGTTTTGTTTTGAAAATACCAAACTAATTCATCTACTTTTGCCGCAACATCGTTGAAACTGATTTCAACATCCATGTTTTTGAACGCTACTTTTGGTCCGAATTTTTGGATGGATTGTTCATATATTTCTACAATACTATTGTAATTAATTTCTGTTGTTTTTTTCACAAAATCAGGATAGCTCTTATGCCAGGGAAATTCACTCATGATAATTTGTTTTTAAAATATTTTAATCAATTATCACTAAAGATATAAAAATGTAGCACTTAAGTAAATGATTCTGGAATAATCTGAATCAGACAAATTCTTTAAATATGGTGCATTATAAAAATCAGATTTAATTGTTATTTTAGAGGAAATAATCAAGGGATATTAAAGATTAGCTTTAATGAGGAGTAGTAAATTTATGGTTTTATTTTCATCGATAAAGCTTTGTTGTTTTATCATTCTATTTACCTCTTCGTGGATTAATCAAACGTATGGGCAAGATCCAATCTTCACGCAATTTTATTCTAATCCTATTTATTTAAATCCTGCATTTAGTGGGACTAACAAGTGTCCTCGTTTTGTGATGAACTACAGAAATCAATGGCCCGCTTTTCCAGGTGCGTTCATTACCACTGCAGCTTCATTTGATAAATACTTTGATAATTTAAAAGGCGGTATAGGTTTATCCGTTTTAAGTGATCAAGTTGGCAACGGTGTTTTAGTCACTAATCAAGTAAATTTATCTTATGCTTATCACCAACACGTTTCCAGATCCTTCACCATTAATTATTCATTACAAGGCTCATATATCCAAAAAGCAGCGAATACCAATAAAATGACATTTGGAGACCAAATTCACTCTAGAAGAGGCTTCGTGTTTGGAACGCAAGAAATTCTCAACTTCGAGCCGGTAAACTTCTTTGATTTCTCTGCTGGTATATTAGGTTATACAGATAAATTTTATATGGGTTTTGTTGCTCACCATTTGTTAGAACCGGATGAAAGCCTTAGGACAAATTCTCTTAGCGACACTCGTCTTCCAATGCGTTATACCATTCATTTAGGAACTGAATTTGATTTGGCTTCAAATTCCCTTTATACTTCAAAAGGTGAGAGTATTTCACCTAGTATTTTACTTTCTAAACAAGCGGAATTCACCCAAATCAACTTAGGACTTTATTATAAAAGCGGGAACTATGTTGTAGGTTTTTGGTATAGAAATAGAGATTCTTTCATACTTACGTTAGGATTAGAATCAGAGCACTTAAGAATAGGGTATAGCTACGATATCACGACCTCACAGTTGACTCCCCAGTCCGGTGGTTCACATGAAGTTTCACTAGCCTACAAGTTCTATTGTAAGCCTAAAGTCAAAAGCTACAGGACTATGTCGTGTCCTTCTTTTTAATTCGGGATAATTAAACCGTCTTTCATTACAATTTTACGATCTGCTAATTCTGCAAGTTTAATATTATGAGTAACTATTACAAAAGTTAGTCCCAGCTCCTCTCTCAATTTAAAAAAAAGATTATGTATTTCGTCAGCAGTTTTCGTATCTAAATTACCACTGGGTTCGTCAGCAAGAATGACTTTAGGTTCGTTCATTAAGGCTCTTGCAATACTAACTCTTTGCTGCTCCCCACCCGATAACTCACTAGGTCTGTGATTTATTCTTTTATTTAGTCCCAGCGTATGAAGAAGAAATTTAGCTCTTTCAATGGAATCCTTTTTATGCTTTTTAGCAATATAACCCGGTAAACAAGTATTTTCTAGCGCTGTAAATTCAGGTAATAAGTGATGAAACTGAAAAACAAAACCAATGGATTGATTTCTGAATTTAGCTAACTCTTTTTCTTTGAATTTGCTTAAATCTTTACCCTCTATTGAGACAAAACCTGAAGTAGGTTTTTCAAGTGTTCCTATTAATTGCAATAATGTAGTTTTTCCTGCACCACTTTTACCTACAATAGAGACAATTTCTTTTTCATTAATACTAAGATCAATACCTTTTAGAACTTCTAACTCTCCATAATGTTTTGTCAGTTTACTTGTCTGAATCATTGATTCAAATTTAACTACTTTATCGATTTTAATTCCGTAATGTGATTTTTTTATTTGTGGACAATTTTATTTAGCTATTTAGACGATTGGAATTTTCAAATTTTTACTTTTACTGAAAATTAAAATTCATTCAAATGAATCTTCACGAATACCAAGGAAAATCAATTTTAAAAAGTTATGGTGTGGCCATACAAGAAGGCATCGTAGTAGATAATCCTTCTGATGCACTCAAAGCAGCCGATGAGCTACAAAAAGATACTGGAACAGATTGGTTTGTAGTCAAAGCACAAATTCACGCTGGGGGTAGAGGTAAGGGTACCATTACTGAAACTGGTTCTCACGGAGTTGTTATTGCAAAAGGAAAAGGAGAAGTAGAAGACAAGGTGAAAGGTATTCTCGGAGGTCATCTTGTTACTGCACAAACATCTAGTGAAGGAAAAAAAGTAAATAAAGTATTGATTGCTGAAGATGCCTATGCTCCTGATTTTGATAAAACAAGTGAGTTTTACATGTCTGTTTTATTGAATAGAGAAACTTCTCGAAACATCATCATGTATTCAACAGAAGGGGGAATGAATATTGAAGAAGTAGCTGAACAAACACCTCACCTTATACACAAGGAAGAGATTGATCCAAAAGTTGGCATAACCCCGTTCCAGTGCAGAAAGATTGCCTTCAATCTTGGTTTAAGTGGAAAATCATTTAAGGAAATGGTCAAATTTGTTAGATCTCTTTATGCTGCATATGAAGGTTGTGATGCCTCATTGTTTGAAATAAATCCAGTTCTTAAAACATGTGATGATCGAATTTTAGCTGTTGATTCTAAAGTTACTTTAGATAATAACGCATTATACAGACATAAAGATTACGCTGAATTAAGAGACTTTTCTGAAGAAGATCCCATGGATGTAGAAGCAGATAAAGCGGGTTTAAATTATGTGAATCTTGATGGGAATGTGGGTTGTATGGTAAATGGCGCAGGATTGGCTATGGCCACAATGGACATTATAAAACAAAGTGGAGGTGATCCTGCAAACTTTCTTGACGTGGGTGGTACAGCTGATGCTGATAGGGTTGAAAAGGCCTTTAACATCATTTTAAAAGATACCAACGTTAAAGGAATATTAGTCAATATTTTTGGTGGAATTGTTAGGTGTGATCGAGTTGCAAATGGTATTGTACAGGCTTATAAAAGTATTGGTAACATCCCTGTTCCAATCATAGTTAGATTACAAGGCACAAATGCTATTGAAGCCAAATCCATCATTGATAATTCAGGGTTAAATGTCCATTCTGCCATTACATTAAGGGAAGCTGCAGATAAAGTCAAAGACGTTATAAGCTAGTATTCATAAATGGTTACTCCGCTTCTTATTTTGGGTTCAATCCATGTGCTTTTGGGTGGCATAGTTTCTCCCGAATCAGCTATTTGAATTATTTCATCCATAGTGTGTGGAAATAATTTTAGCAACATCCCATTTTCAAGCTTATCTATTTTCGAAAATGTGTTTTGGTTTGTATCCATACCACTTATAAATTCAACTCTTTTGTCTTTTCTAAGATCAGGAATATTTAATATGGATTTCAAGATGAAATCTGAAACCAGTTGACTATTTAGTTTTTGTTTAAAGCTTAGGTTCTTTAGCAGTTCCTTTTTAATAGTGAGTAAATACCATTTTTTATTAAAATACATCCCAATTTCTCTTTTATTGGATGGAGAAACTTCATTAAATTCTCCTTCAGACAATACAAAATTTTCGTTCAATGCTTTAAATAAGGTATCTGTATTATGGGGGAATATATTTTTCACCAATCTGTTAAATTCAATGATGTGGACATTTTTGGTGTCCACTAAAAAGGATAAAAAATATTTACTGGATTGCTTATGTTGGTGACCTTCAAAATACAGCTTTGAAGAAGAAGCTCTGTGATGACCATCTGCAATATATATTTTATCTACTTTTTTAAAAGCTTCAACTAGTTTCTCAATTATAACAGGGTCATCTATTATCCATAATTCATGATTTTTATTATCTGTTGTGGTGAATTCATATTCTGGTCTCTCCACTTTTTTTGAGGATATAATATTTGTTATTTCATCATTGAATGAATAGGACAAAAGGACAGGTTCTGCATGAAAATGACAAACATCAAGGTATTTCTTGAACAGGTTTTCTCTTTTTAAGATGGTGTTTTCATGTTTTTTAATTAAACCATTACTATAATCTAAAACTGATGCTCCAGCAATTATCCCTGTGAATTCAGCTGATGGTGTGGTTTGTTTATACACATAGAAAGATGACTTTTCGTCCTGTATAAAGAGGTTGTTTGTTTTGAATTTTTCGTATTGATCTTTAACTAAGTTAAATCGTTCAATACTATTTGGTTTTGTACCATGGTTTTTCTTAAACTCTGGATTGATAACATGTAGAAATGAGTAAGGATTTGTCTCTAATTTAGCCTTTAAATGACTTTTTTCATAAGTATAATAGGGTCTAGAAGAGACTAAATGAACCTTGCTTCTCTTTGGTCTGACTGCTTTGAATGGAACGATATCTGCCATGTTAATGGCAATTTAACAAAATTATTTTTGGTAAAAATCTATTATTTTTTCCGCTAACTCGGTTCCAATTCTGTCTTGAGCTTCTGTTGTTGCAGCTCCAATATGAGGAGTTAATGATGTGTTCTGCAGCGAAAGAACATCTAATCTTGGTTGTGGCTCGCCAACAAAAACGTCTAGTGCTACAGCCCCTACCTTTCCATTATTAACCGCTTCTATTAAATCGTCTTCATCAATAACTCCACCTCTTGCTGCGTTCACTATTTTAACACCCTCTTTCATCAAATCAAATTCAGGTTTAGAAATGATAGGCTTTTTATCTGCAGGCATCGGCACATGCATTGAAATATAATCTGAATTCTTTAAAAGTGTTTCTAGATCTGTAGTTTTTATGGTGATGTCTACTTTTTTATCAGCTATGTCAATGGATAAGGTCACTTCTGGTAAGTATGGATCAAAAGCCACCACCTTCATCCCATTTCCAAGAGCATATTTTGCTGTAAATTGTCCAATTCTCCCAAAGCCAATAACACCAAGGGTTTTGCCTCTTAACTCGCTTCCCTTAGCATATTTTTTCTTGAGTACTTTAAAGGAGGTATTTCCTTCAGTGGGCATATTCCTATTGGAATCATATACAAACCTTGAAATGTTAAATAAATGAGCCATTACCAATTCGGCAACAGATTGTGAAGAAGCAGCTGGGGTATTGATCACAAGTATCCCTTTATCCCTAGCATAATCTACATCTATATTATCCATTCCTACGCCTCCTCTTCCAATTATTTTGAGTGAAGAACACTGATCAATGATGTCTTTTCTTACTTGGGTAGCACTTCTAACTAAAATTACTTCTACAGAGTTAGTATTTATGTATTCAATTAAATTGGCTTGTTCAACTTTATCTGTGATTACGTTGAAGCCAGCATCTTTAAGGGCGTTAATTCCAGAGTTTGATAAACCGTCATTAGCGAGTATATTCATTTTATCCTTTTTTGTTTGTTAATTCTTGCATTACATCAACAAGTGTTTTGACACTTTCTAATGGCATCGCATTATACATGGAAGCTCTAAATCCTCCTACAGATCGATGTCCTTTTAATCCACTAATATTTGCATCAGAGAGCATGGACATAAATTCTTCATTAAGTTCTTCATTATTTAATCTGAAGGTAGCGTTCATGGTACTTCTATCTTCTACTTCCGCAGTTCCACTAAATAATGGATTTTGATCTATTTCGTTATATACAAGTTCGGCCTTTTGATTGTTTATTTTTTCTATGGTATCTAAGCCTCCTATGCCTTTTAACCATCTTAACGTTAACATCGATGCATAAACGGCAAATACAGGTGGAGTATTAAACATAGAGTCCTTATCAGCATGTGTTTTTAGGTCTAACATGGTAGGAATCGCCACACTACTTTTTCCTAGAATGTCTTTCTTGAAAATATAAACCGTTGTTCCTGCAGGTCCCATGTTTTTTTGTGCCCCAGCATAAATTAAATCAAAGTCACTTACATCTATTTTTCTTGAAAAAATATCTGAAGACATGTCACATACAAGAGGGACATCTCCAGAGTAAAAATCTTTTATTTGCGTTCCAAAAATGGTATTATTTGATGTGACGTGAAAATAATCTAGATCACTTGTTACTTCATAGTTTTTGGGAATGTAGTTGAAATTCTGATCTTCCGAAGAAGCTACGATCTTACTATTTCCCATAAAATTAGCTTCTTTGGCTGCTTTTTTAGCCCATGCACCTGTAACAAGATATCCTCCACATTTGTTTGTCCTCATCATGTTGTATGCAGCTTTTAAAAATCCTAAGCTTGCCCCACCTTGTAAAAAAAGTACATCATAATTATCCGGAACATTTAACACTTCTTTGACTAAAGAACGGGCTTCGTCCATTACTTTCACAAAATCTTTACTTCTATGCGAAATTTCAATTAAAGAGAGGTTAAGATCATTAAAGTTCTCAATGCTCTTTGATGCCTGCTCAAATACTTCCTGTGGAAGTATACAAGGACCTGCGCTGTAATTATGTACTTTACTCATTTTATTGTGTTAATTTTGACAAATGTGTAAAATTTATTTCAATTGGAAATAAAGTTTGATTTTAATTTATTGACAACCTATTTTATCTATTACGTTTACTTTGTATGATGTGTAAGAAATTATATACCCTCGCAATTATTCTATTTTGTTACAGTCAGGTAGTTTATAGCCAGACATCTTTACAAATTGACTCCTTGGAATTAATTAAATACCAAATAAAAGGAATTGAAGAAAAATTAAGATTAGGGGCCTTAGAGAAAAATAAGGTAGCAGACTCTATTTATAATTTGTGGAAGAGTGAAATGGAGTTTAAATTGTCCAAGTTAGTCTTATTAAAAGAGGAATATGAAAAATAGAAACCTATTTGTTTTATTTTTTTTAGTTTTTTCACATTTTTTACAAGCCCAAGGGACTACATGTAATACCTCTGATCCATTTTGTACAGGCAGTGTGAGTACATTTCCTGCAGGTGTTAATCAACCTTATGCTTCTACAACTGCACCAGGAAATAATTATGGATGTTTGACCACATCACCCAATCCAGCTTGGTATTATTTGGAGATTGATCAGCCTGGAAATTTATTAATTGACATCACAAACAATCTAGGTATGTTTCAGGACATTGATTTTGCAATTTGGGGTCCTTTTTCAAATTTAACTACGGCAATGAATAACTGTGGTACTCTTGGGGCTCCACACGATTGCAGTTATTCACCTCTTGCTTATCCAGAGCAGGTTTCCATCAATGGTGCTTCATCAGGTGATGTATTTATTCTTTTAATAACCAATTTTTCTAATACTCCGTGTAATGTTTCTTTTACAGATGTAGGAGGGACTGCAACAACAGATTGTTCAATTATAAATCCGTGTTCAATTAATAGTATTTCGGCTACACCGTCATCATGTATAGGGAACACAACCCTTTTTAATATTTCTGGAGTGATTAATTTTGCAAATCCACCTACAACAGGTCAATTAGTCGTTCAAAATTGTTCTGGAGATCAAATGACATTTAATCCCCCATTTAATTCTCCTCTTAATTATCAGATAAATGGCATTTACGGTGATGGAACTACTAACTGTAATGTATATGCCTATTTTACAGCAGATCCAACTTGTACCATCACGTCAAGTAGTTTTAATGAACCTTACTGTTTGATTAATTGTGATATTACTTCTATCACCAATTCCGTTTCCAATTGTGATGTACTCGGACAGTTTAATTTACTGGGAAATATTCAATTTATAAATCAACCAACTACAGGAAGTTTAGTGGTGAAAAATTGTTCTGGAGACTCTACTATCCTAAATCCACCATTTACTAGTCCCATGAACTATAGCATAAGCAATATTGTAGGAGATGGAACAACAAATTGTCAAGTAGTAGCCTACTTTACAGATTCTTTACAGTGTACTATTCAGAGTAATAGTTACACTGAACCGACATGTGTTTGCACCATCAATACAATAAATCATTCTTTCTCGACTTGCGACACTATAAACCAAACCTTTGATATTGCAGGTATAGTAGATGTAATTTTACCCCCAACTACAGGGCAATTAGTAGTGAAGAATTGTTCAGGTGATTCAACTATAATTTCTCCCCCATTTAATAGCCCTATTTCATTTACTATTTCAGGTATAAATGCGGATGGCACACAAAACTGTACACTTACTGCTTATTTTACAGATGACCCAAGCTGCAGTATTATCTCTTCTCCATTTCTTGAGCCCAATTGTCTTTTACCTTGTCAATTTATAGATGTAACAACAGCAATGGATTCTTGTACAGTTTCTGGTCTTCACTACAGTGGTTTAATCACCTTCCAGAATCAACCATCATCAGGTCAACTTATTGTTTCGGATTGTAATGGAAATCAACAAGTTTTTAATCCTCCTTTCTTTTCTCCAACATCTTATGAAATACATGACGTTATTCCTAATGGAGTTCCTTGTCAAATGACCGCTTATTTTTCTGCAGATACAACATGTACCCATGTGACTCCTTTTACACCAGATGATGTTCCTTTCATCAGTATAGAAATGGATACTTCTATTTGTATTGGTGAACAAGTAGAGTTGTATGTGGATACGATTTCTGGAGGATTATTAGTAGATCAATTTACGATGGTATTCAATCAAGCTTTTTCATATACTTCTACGGTGACCACCCAGCCAGGCATGTATTATGCGGAGATTAGTGGTACGTATACGGCCGTTGGTATGCCCCACATAAGAGATGCTGCATTTAATTATGGAGCATTTAATCCTCCATTACAACACAGCGAGTGGAAGTGGAATGGACAAAATCCAAATACCCAATCCATTGTGCCAACTATATACAATCCAAATCATGTATATCAATTTTTCTTTCAGGGTGGAGCAGTTCAGAATTTTGCCTTTTCAGAACTCCAAGCGAATTGGTATAATGATAATCATGGTCAACTGGATTTTAAAATTTATTACCTAGGAAATATGTATTGGTCAAATGGAGTTACCTCATTAAATAATCTTATTACTCCAACCGTACCTTCAGATTACATTGTATATCTTGATTATGTGAACGGCTGTACATCAACTGATACGGTACAAGTAGTGGTGAGTGACCTTCAATATACCTCACAATCTACATCTGTAAGCTGTATTGGCTTGCATGATGGATTAATTGATCTTGATTTTAGTGGAGGGCTTGAACCGCTGAATTATAATTGGTCTCATACTGCGCTAAATACGGATTCATTAAGTGGTTTGGATACAGGTACTTATCAACTTATTGTGACTGACAGCATTGGGTGTTCAGACACTGTTGTAACCACGATTACTGGTCCTCAGTTAATCACGATTAATCAAATAGATACCATCAGAGAATTATGCTTTGGTGATTGCTCAGGCCAAATGACGGTGAGCGCTACTGGAGCATATTTTTACAGCATAGATAGCATAAACTTTCAAGCAGATAGCAGTTTCAGCGGGCTCTGTAGTGGAAATTATAATGTGTATTTGAGGGACTCAGCTGGATGTCAAAATTTGGCTCCATTTTCTATAATAAGTCCACCTGAAATTCTACTTACACCCTCAAATGATACTACAGTGTGTATTGGGGGTGCTGCCAATGTGAATGTTCAAGGAACTGGAGGTACAGGAGGTTTAACTTATTTTACTAATAGTTTCCCTTCATCTAATAGCCAACTCATTACTCCCCTGCTAGATTCTATTTTTTGCATTAGTGCTGTAGATGCAAACGGATGTAGATCTGATACTCATTGTATTAACGTGGCTATTTTCCCACCCTTACAAATTGCCTCAATCAACGATATAGACATATGTATAGGAGATACTGTTATTGTTTTAGCTCAAGTCAGTGGAGGTAGTGGAGTAACATACAATTATAGTTGGACTCCCTCAAATTCAAGTGATTCAATCGTTTTACTTCATCCAAGTTCAACTCAACAATATACGCTTACCGTAAGTGAAAATTGTGAAACGCCAGCTACTTCGGAAGATTTTGAAATTGTGGTAAATCAGTATCCAGTTGCTGATTTTTCTGCAGATGTGCTTTCTTCATGCTTGCCGCTAGAAACTACGTTTAGTAGTGTCATATCGCCTTCAACTGGTAGCTGTCTTTGGGATTTAGGTGATGGAACATCATCAACAACTTGTAATACTGTTTCTCATGTTTATGTTGATTCTGGATGTTATGACATTAGTTTGCAAGTGATATCCACAGAAGGATGTACTACCCTTGTAGATAAATCCCAATACGTATGTGCTAGAGATATTCCTATACCTATATTTGATTGGGATCCAGACACTTCTACGATGATGAATACCTATGTGGAATTTTATAATTCGTCTATAGGAGCTACTGGGTACCAATGGCAGCTTGATGTGGATGGAAACATATTTACCACCACAGAGAATGAGTTCCATTACACATTTCCTAATTTACAATCTGGGACTTATCCCATATGTTTGACTGCGACTAATGATTTTGGATGTGATTCAACAGTGTGTGATGAAGTGAGAATTTTAGATCATTTCTTTATTTACACACCCACTGGATTTACACCTGGAGATGAGGATTTACTAAATAATGAATTTTTACCAGTAATTTATGGTGCGCAACCTAATTCTTACCTTCTTCAGGTTTTTGATAGATGGGGTGGGTTGATCTTTGAATCAAATGATACTGGTTATGGTTGGAACGGTAATCACCAACAAACAGGTGAACGTTGTCCCCTGGGTGTGTATGTATGGAGAATCACGGTAAGGGACGAATATTCACCAACTTTGTATGACTACGTTGGAAATGTAACTTTAATAAGATAATCACTTATTTGGATCATTAAAAGGTCGTCTTAATATCTTGAGCGATTTGGCGTCAAAATCTTTGATGTACGTCCATCGTGCACCGTCCCATTTAAATGCGTCAAAACTCAAATCTGTTACATACCAATCTGGAAAATCTTTTAAATGAGGAGATGTAGGTACTAAATGATCAAAAATGATGTAATTTTCTTTCCTTATTTTATCATGCTTTAATGACATGTATGATTGCTTATTATATTGAAGCACAACTCTTTTTTTAGTTCTTTGGTTTGGATATACAAACATTGAATTGCCAAATTGTAATTTACTTTTCTTAAACTCGAGTATTTCAATAATTTTTTTATTTGAAAACATATCATTTCCATCCCACCCAAGGAGCGTATAGTATGTTTTATTTTTTTTGATTACAGGTATTATTTTGTAGTATAATGCTCCAAACCATGAATTTTCACTTAAGGTGGCAAACTCTATTTCAGGTATTGTTTTTTGATGATCTTTTAATTTAATTACCGAACCATCTTCTTTGTTAATCCAACATTCATAAAATTGGGTTTGATTTTTTTGTTGAATGTTCCAGTTAAACATGCGAAATATTCCATCTGGGGATTTAACAGTGCTCATGAAATTGGAAAGGCTGTCAAATTCATATTCAAATGATTCAGGATGCTTAATTACAAAATCAAGTGTAGCTTTAAAATGGTTGTTGTATTTTTCAACAAGTTGGGTGTTTTTTTCAGTTTGAACTTGTTTTAAAATTGAAATTAAGGAGTCTTCAAGCTGTTGTATGGTTTGTCCAATATGAAATTGGAATAGAAATAAAAAGGATATTGAAATAAACCACTTCACTCAATTAAAATAATCAAAAAATAGACCAAAATTAATTTAGGTGTAAGCTATCTTTCTTTGCCAATAAATCGACTTCTTCTTCAGGCCAATCTTCATCAGGTACACAACAATCTACAGGGCAAACAGCTGCACACTGGGGTTCTTCATGAAATCCTTTACACTCTGTACATTTGTCGGTGACAATAAAATAAACGTCCATGTCTACAGGTTCATTCGGATTATCTGAATCAACAGTGATCATTGAATTTTTTCCAGTGTAGGGACCTTTTAATGATGTTCCCTCAGAAAACTTCCATTCTGCACCACCTTCATAGATTGCCGTATTTGGACATTCAGGCTCGCAGGCACCGCAGTTTATACATTCATCAGTTATTTTTATGGCCATTCTACAATGGTTTATATTTTTGTGCAAATATAGAAATTGAATATGACTACAAATACTTTTGTTGATAGAAAAGCTGCATTATCTCAGTGGGGAGCTTCACTAAGATGGTTGTTAAAATCAGAGGAGTGGAATGGTTATGAAATGGGAATTGAAGAAAGTATTTACAATGAATTTAAATCGGTAGTTGAATTAGCTAATGTTAAAAACCCCTGGTTTACAGAAAAAATGATCCATCATTCGTTATCTGTGTGGTCAGATCAGATTACACCAGAAAATATAGATAATTGGCTTAACAGTTACTCCATACCAAATCACTCTTCTTCTAAATCAGTATTGCTCATTTTGGCAGGAAATTTACCTATGGTGGGATGGCATGACTTTATTTGTTGTTACCTATTGGGTTTTAAGGTAAAGATTAAACTATCAAAAAGTGACGATGTGATTATTCCATTTATGATTAAAATACTATCACTATTTTCCATTGATCTTATGAAAGAAACTGAGATAGTTAATGGGAAAGCAAAAGATTATGATATGGTTATTGCTACAGGAAGTAATAATACCAATAGATACTTTGAATATTATTTTGGAAAAACCCCACACTTATTTAGAAAAAATAGAACGTCAGTTGCAATAATTGACAATCAAACCACAGAAAATGATCTGAACAAACTTTCTAAAGATGTTTTTGATTATTTTGGATTAGGTTGTAGATCTGTAACTAAGTTATACATAGAAAAAGGGTTTGATATCAATTCCATATTTAAATCCTTTTATCATGCTAAAGAGGTAATGAATCATGTGAAATACATGAACAATTACGATTACAACAAATCCATCTATTTACTAGAAGATATTTCATTTTTGGACAATGGGTTTATGATTCTTAGAGAAAATGAAAATTTACATTCACCCGTTAGTGTGGTCAATTATGAGTATTTTGAAAACATAGTTGAATTGAACGAAAAATTAAACTATATTAAAGACGAAATCCAATGCAGAGTTGGAGTAGGAGGTATAGCTTACGGAACAGCACAGAATCCCTCGCTTTCTGATTATGCTGATGGAGTGGACACCATACAATTTTTAATTAATAATTTAAATTAATAGACATGAACGCAAATCAAATTCAAGAGAGATTAAAAGAAGGCAACAAAAGATACGTGAGTGATCTAGAAAACCCCTCAAGTGATAAGGAATTAAGAGGTTCTTTAACTGGAGGACAACAACCCTTTGCAATCGTATTAAGTTGTGCTGACTCTAGAGTTGTACCAGAAATGATATTTGACTGTAATATTGGAGAACTATTTGTAGTTAGGGTTGCGGGAAATATTGCGAATAAAAGTTCGATTGCGAGTATAGAATATGCAGTTGCTCACCTAAATTGTAAAATGATTTTAGTTTTAGGACATGAAAGTTGCGGAGCTGTTACCGCTGCAGTTAATGGAGGAGATAATGGGCCAAATTTAAATCACTTGACGGATCATATTGCAAATGCAGTACATGCTGGACAGGGCAAGGAACTTGCGGATGTAATTAAAATTAATGCGGCTGACAACGCAAAAGCTTTAGCATCTAACAGTCAAATAATCGGTGATGCTGTTGTAAATAATAGCGTTGTGATAAAATCAGCATACTATAATTTAGGAAGTGGAGTAGTTGATTTTATAGACTGACCTAGACTAAAAACACTTCATATTTTCCACTAGTTATTTTTACAGATATGTGTTCCTGAAGGGTAGTAGACAGCGTTAATCCAGCCCAATCAGCCTTTATTGGAAATGATCTATGTCTTCTGTCGATAAGAGAAATTGTTTTCATTCCAGCGATTTGCATAGAAGTTAAATAAGCTGCTGCGTGCATTAACGTCTTTCCCGTGTTAAGCACATCGTCTATTAAGATCACTTTTTTGTTCTTTAAGTTTATAACTGGACTGAGTTCGATATTTTCAATTGCTGGAGTTTTTTTATTGACTTTTAACTCTACAAGAGAGATGTTAAATTCACCTTTTAATTTTTCTGTAAAATATTCAGCTAACGAAAATCCATTTTTACTAATTCCAACTAATACAAGATTTTTTTCATTGAAATTGTCTTCTATTATTTGATGAGTAATTCGTTGAAGTTTTTTTATGACTTCTTCATGATTTAAAATTTGATTTTTCAACTTACTTCTTTTTTATGAAATTCAAAATCTTGCTACTAATTTAAGATTTAATCTTCTGGAAGTTAAAAAACTAGGAACGGAATATTTTCTTCCACTTACATCATTAATCCAAGTATAATTGGTTGTATTTGATATATCTAGTAGATTAAACACCTCAAAAGCAATCCACATGGCATCTATTTTATGTATAATTGATTTTTTGCTGTATTTTGATTTGTCCGTGGTCGATTGAATTAAATCTTTCGAAAATCCAATGTCAATTCTTCTATAGAGAGATGATCTGAGAGTATCTGAAAATCGTTCATTTCCTGGCGGCCCATAAGGTAAACGCGTTCCAAACAGAATATTTATGTTCAGTTTCATTGTACTCCACTTTATTTTCTCTGTATCCCAATCATCAGGCATCTCATCTTGAAAAAATAGAGAAAAGGATAACCTCTGATCAGTAGGTCTTGGAATGTAGCCTGGTTCAATAAAAGAACTATCAGTTGCAATATTGTCTAATGTATATCCAGGTACTATTTTTTCGCCATTTGCATTAAAATAATGATAGTACCCATCATTTGTGATGTCCTCTTTGGTTTGCAACCAACTTAATGAAGCATAGGACTGTATTCCTTTTACAAATTCACCATTAATTTTAAAGTCTATTCCTCTTGCATACCCCGTTGCGTTATTTTCTCCGTAATAATTTACTCTTACATTTTCTATTTCATAAGGAATAATATCATCAAGTAACTTGTAATATAACTCAGAACCTGCCTTAAATTTTCTTCCCCACATATCAAACACCATATCTCCTCCTAACACAAAGTGGATGGATTTCTGTGCTCTTATTCCAGGGTTTAATTCACCCGACAAATTTCTTGCTGCCCTGAAAAAAGGAGGTTGATAATAATAACCCGTAGCTGCTCTAAAAGTAATATTTCTTCTGTAATAGGCATTATTTTCAAATTTGTATATGGCAGGTTTCCATTTGAAGTTAATTCTTGGAGAAAATACAGTTTGTTGATTATAAGTCCAATGGTTTCCTCGAATTCCAACTGTCAAGGTGAAATAATCGTCATCAAAGAAACTGGTGTCTACATGTTTTCTTTGTAGAGAATCATGGTTTAGAAGTTCAATTTTTCTTTGCTTATTAAATCGAATTCTGTGTTGAAGAAAACCTGTTATTCTAGAAGAATTCATTTCTGTATTGGCATGAACAGCTTTGCTTAGTTCAAGATATTGGTATGGAATATTTGCTGGGTTAGTATAACCTATGCTGTCTGACGGTTTGGGAGTGTTAAAACGAGATGAATCAATGTAATTCCATTCATTTATATTATTAGTGACATAATCTCGTTGGAATTTTACTCCCCAATTTGTTCTACTGTTGTCTTGCTGAAAATCGCCTTTATGGTAAATATTATATACATTGGCTTTCAACTCATTTCTTGCGTGATTTAAAAATGCACCAACTCCTCTGTTGTAGGCGACTTCGCCATATTCGTCACTCCCCAAATCCCGTTCTAATTCATCAAGCCTGTATTCACCTAATACATCGAAAAATTCAGTCTCATCTGTATTAAAAGTGGATACAAAGTAATTCAGATTTAATTTCTCTGATACCCGATGCTTTAACGTTAGTGCACTCATCCATGTTTTAAATTGAGTATTCTCTTGTCCTTCATAATACACCGTAAATCTCAAGGCTTCATTTATACTTCCAAAATTAGTTTCTCTGTTTTCAGGTTGGACTGAGAATAGATTATTCGCTAGGCTACCGTAATAGCTTAATTTTATATCCTCGTTTACTTGATAGTTGATTAATCCTTGTACATCTGTAAATCGTGGCTTATATTCTCCTTTTGTATCCAAGGCTCCTAATAAATAAGCATTAGTTCTGTATCGAACACCCACATTGTAATTTAGTCTATTGTTTATTTTATCTTGAATTTGAAATTGTGCACCAAGTAAACTAGTTGTAATATTTGCTCCAAATGATTTTGGTTCTCTGTAAGTAATGTCTAATACACTAGAAAGTTTATCCCCATAAATGGCATCAAAACCACCAGCTGAAAAAAGGATGTTTTCAATCATAGAGGGATTTATAAAACTCAGTCCTTCTTGTTGCCCAGATCGAGCTAAAAATGGTCGGTATACTTCAATTCCGTTTACATATATTAAGTTTTCATCAAAGTTGCCTCCCCTTACATTAAATCCTGAAGATAATTCATTGTTTTGTCGTACTCCAAAACCTATGGATGAAAGCAGTCCTTCAATATTTGAACTCGGTAGAGCCACGTTTGAGGCATCAATAGTGGGTAATAATTCTATTGGTGAACTACCTGGGTCTACATATTCTACTTCTAGCGTTTTTAGGGTTTTGTTTTTAAGTTTAACATCTAATTCTATGTCATTTTTTGCCGATATTTTCTTCTCTACCTTTTTATAATTTACGTGAGAAAAATATATGGATACTTTTTTTTCTGTTGGGATATTTAATTGGTATTCTCCTTTATCGTTTGAAGTGGTTCCTTTATTGTGGTAGGGTTCTATTACACTTACATCACGAATTGGGTTCCCCTTTTCGTCTTTGATTATTCCACTAAGTTTGATCGTTTGAGCCTGCATGAAAGCGCATATAAACGAGAAAAAAGCAATAGAAAATAATCGATTCAGCGTCATGTCTAATTTTTAAAATCCCCTCTTTTCCAAGCCTCGATAAATTTTGCCCAAGCAATTGGATTTAACAAATTGTTCGGTGGGTATTGACCAGCATAATATAATTTACTTTGTATTTGCTGTTGTTGCCATTTGAAATTTAATCCACCATCCATCGGAGTGAACTGCATCCTTTCATTTAGTTGAGATCTGGACAAGTTTTTCATTGCTCTTTTATAGTCATCATTTGGAATTTCTGTTTCTACAAAAGCTTTTGCAAATTGTTCTTTTGATGGCCATGGATATACAACGGCTGTTTTAAGCAAAATAGTATCTTGGAATAGAACCTGAATGAGAGAGTATTTATTTGTTGATAACGTGTCAGGTATGACAAAAGATGTTTTTTTATACCCAATACAACTGAAATTTATAGTATCGCCCTTGTTAGCTACAAAAGAGAAATAGCCAAAATAATCTGATGTTGTTCCTCTTTTAGTCTTTTTATCGATAATGCTGCAATAGGGGACAGGTTGCAAACTGTCTTGTGAAATTACAACTCCACTAAACTGAATTAAATTGGTTTGTGAAACTGAATTTTTGGTAATTCCAAAAAGCATTACTAGTATGATACAACTGTAAACTCGGATCAATTTTTAAATTTAATCATGTAAATTTAAAGATGCTAAGTTTTAAATTGATATCAGCTAAACTGTTTTTTGTCATTTTTTGTGTATTACAGGGTTCATCGCAAATTATTTACCCAATTGCTAACTACAGTTCTGTTGGTGATATTGCTTACAGGTCAAACTTTAATCCAGATTTAAACTTAGATTTTTATGCTGCTGGTCCAAACTTTAATTGGGATTTTTCATCTATTCTATATTCAGGTCAAGATTCTTTGGTAAACTCTGAAGTTAATCAAACCCCATTTGCTTATCAACTCTTTTTTAATAATATTTTTTTGTACCCAAACCATGTAGCCAATTTTGCCCAAAAAGGATTGGACATAGATGCAGTACCTAATTTACAAATAACAGACCGATTTGATTACTTTCGAACCTCCTCATCTAGTTTAAAAAAAGTAGGTTTTGGTGCAAATATTAATGGACTACCAGCTTCAGTTCGATATGATACGATTGAAACCATATATAATTTTCCTCTTTCCTACGGAGATGCTGACTCTTCTAGGGCATATTATCTAGCTTCTTTACCATCGCTAGGCGCCTATGGACAATGGATAAGAAGAGAGTATGAGGTGGATGGCTGGGGTTCATTACAAACTCCTTTTCAAACTTATGACGTCATTAGAGTACGAACTACAATAAAACAAAGAGATACTATATATGTGGATCAGTTTCAATTTGGAACCACATTTGATCAACCCGATATCACCTTATTACAATGGTTTAGTTTAAATGAAGGATTCCCTGTCTTAGAAGTGTCTTTTCAAGGTGGATTTCCTATTCAGTCATGGTATTTAGATCAATTACATGTTGGAGTTAATGATAAGGAAACAGACATAACTTGTTATCCAAATCCAACAACAGATAGGGTTTCTTTCAATGCTAATAATCTCTCCAAAGGATTTATAGTTGAATTGCTGGATGCGGTAGGAAATCAAATTTTTTCTTGCGAAGAATGCCACTCTATTTCATTAGGTCACCTGAGCAATGGGATTTATATTGTAAAGGTGTACTCAAATAAAGATCAAGAAGTTTTCAGGATATTAAAACAGTAAAACCCCAATGCCAATTCATAAAATGAGGATAACAACATTTTAATATTTATCATTTGATTGACGGTGATTCCCAAAAATAATATCTGTAGAGACATTAAAAAATAGAATATAATTTATATAGGCTATAAAATATTTTCCAAATAGATCTGCTAAAGCTCGTACAGGTATTACACTTAATATCCAAACAGTTATGAGCATTATTTCAATTAAATTTTTGAGCCCATAAAATTAATCTTTCGCTGTTAGTATGATAGTTTTCAAGATCATAATTTCCAAACGTGGAGTGAAAAGTGTAGCCTGTTTTCAATAGCATTTCCTCAAAATCATTTAAATCAAATAGTTGTACTTTTTCATTGAAATGAAATTGTTTATTTCCATCCTTAATTTTAATTTTTTTAAGAATAAAATTTCCGGATATACATTTTTCAATATTAAAATGAACGTCATTAATTCTTTTTTCTTCGGAGCTAAATTTATCATTTCTAATGACATCAGGGTTTAAGAAATCGACTAGTAGATGACCGTTTTTTTTGAGTTGTTGATGAACACATTTAAGTACATCTAAATTTTCTTCAATGGTGTTAAAATAACCAAAGCTTGTAAACAGGTTGAAAACGTAATCATATTTTGTAGTGTGATTGAAATTTCTCATGTCACCTATGAAGAATTTCATGTTATCTTTCTTAGTTGAATTAGCAATTTTGATGTTGTTTTTAGATAAATCTAAGCCATGCACAGAGTTGAAAAAAGAGCTCATCTTTAAAGCATGCCTTCCTTTTCCACACCCTAAATCCAATACGGTAGCCTCAGGATCAAGTTTTAATTTTTGGACTATATTTTTAATGAATAAATCAGCTTCATTTTGACTTCTGTTTTGATATAGAAGGTGATAATATTCAGAATTGAACCAATCTTCAAACCATTCATTTTTTTTCACTCTTTCATTTTTATCCAAAACTAGTATTTTAATTAGTTAGATCGTCTTATTTAGTGCTAGAGCTAATAACAATTTATTATATTTGCATCTGTAATGAACACGGATATTTTTGATTTATATAAATTGATGGAAAGAGATTATGTTCTCTTGGCCTTTAAAGGTTCTATCACTTCTGAGCTTTTAAGCTCAGTTTTTCAAATTATGGAGTCAAAAATGGAAGATTTACAAGATTCACCTAAAATAAGAAAACGAGTATTCAATGTATTAGTTGAATGTTTACAAAATCTTTATCATCACATCGATGAATTTGAGATAGTTGGATCACCCGAAGAGCTTGCTGAAAAAAAGTCCGCTATTTTCAGTATTAGTAGAACCCCAGAGTCTTATGATATAGTCACAGGAAACTACATTGATCAGGCTAATGTAAAAGACATTTCCCAGAAAATTGAATACATTAATTCACTTGACAAAGATGAATTAAAAGCGTATTACAAAGAGGTGCTAAACAATGGGGTGTTGAGCAAAAAAGGTGGGGGTGGCTTAGGTCTTATTGATATAGCAAGAAGATCGGGATCAAAATTAGATTACAATATCAGAGAAATTAGCGATAGTTTTTCTTTCTTTACATTAACAGTTAAAATTTTAAAAAAATAGAACCATGGGAGATTTTATATTAGAAGGGTCAGCTAAAACACCAGTAGTAGAACTAAAAAGCAGTGGTGATTTGCTTTTGAAAGGTAGATCTATTCCAGAAAATTCAATTGAATTTTACAAGCCAATAATTGATTGGATTGATTCTTATAGTCAATCTGTAAGCGAAAAAACTGTTTTAAGTGTTCAACTGGAATATTTCAATACCAGTTCCTCTAAATGTATACTAGATGTATTTAAAAAATTAGAATCTTTAAGTGGGACTAATGTGGAAGTTAAATGGTATTATGAAGAAGATGACGAAGATATGTTAGAAGCGGGTGAAGATTATGAAGCCATTATTGATTTACCTTTTGAAATGATTGAAGTAGAAGAAATCTAATATTAACCATATTTAGTTAATTTTAAGGCTGTCATTCACGACAGCCTTTTTTTTTATGAAAAATTATATTATTTCCATAGATGGCCATTCAGGATGTGGAAAAAGTACTCTAGCTAAAAAACTAGCTTTAGAGTTGCGGTACACCTACGTTGATACTGGTGCTATGTATAGAGCGGTAGCTCTTTTTGCTCTTCAAAATGGTTTGATAGATGAAAAAGGTAAATTAAAAGCGGATGCAATCAATGAGGTAGAAAAACTAGTAATTGATTTTACCGAGCCAAATGAACAGGGGGAGAGTTATATTCAATTGAATGGTCTCGTGGTTGAAAAAGAAATTAGATCCATTGAGGTTTCTGACAGAGTAAGCGAAGTTAGTAAACATGAATTCATCAGAAGAAAATTAGTATTAATTCAACAAAAATTCGGTAAAGAACAAAATATAGTAATGGATGGAAGAGATATAGGAACAGTAGTTTTTCCAAATGCCGATATCAAATTTTGGATAAAGGCATCTGCTCAAAAAAGAGCAGAAAGAAGGTGGGAAGAGTATAAGTCCAAGGGTGAGTATGTTGAATTTCAAAAAGTACTTGATAATATTATTTCAAGAGACAAGCAAGATTCTAACAGAGAAGTAAGTCCCCTAAAAAAACCAAAAGGAGCAATTGAGATAGACACTTCTAATATTAATATAGAGCAGACTTGTGATTTGGCATTGTCCTATGTAAAAAAATTATTACCCTAGCTAAATGCGATATTTTTTTGAAATAGCATTCAATGGTAAACCTTATCACGGCTGGCAGATTCAAGAAAACGCGATTACTGTTCAACAAATAGTTCAAGAAAAACTTCAACTTATTTACAAAAATGAAAAACCGATTGTTACTGGTTGTGGGAGGACAGATGCAGGTGTACATGCAGAACAGTTTTTTTTTCATGTGGATATTTCCACCATTGTAAACCTTGATAAGTGCTGTTTTCAAATAAATAATATGTTGCCGATTGAAATACAGTTAAAGAATATATATCTTGTAAAAGATGATGCTCACGCCAGATTTGATGCCTTGAGCAGAACGTATGAATACCGTTTTACCACGCTTAAATCACCATTTAATACAGGATTTGTAGCCTACGTTTCTGGAAAAATCAATGTAAATAGCATGAATGAGTGCTGTGAAATGATTAAAGGTAAACATGATTTTACTTCATTTAGTAAAACTCACACGGATGTAAATCACTTTTTCTGTGAGATTTTAGAGGCCGAATGGATTAAAAAAGATGAACAAATTATTTTCCGGGTGAAAGCCAACCGATTTTTGAGAAATATGGTTAGGGCATTAGTTGGAACGATGGTTTTGGTTGGAAAAGAAAAAATTTCTTCATCTGATTTTGAAAAAATCTTGATGTCAAAAGATCGAACTAATGCTGGTCCTTCTGCAAAAGCGCACGGATTATTTCTAACAAATATTTCATATCCAAATCAGATTTATGTCCAAGAGTAAAGTTTGGGATACACCTTTATTTAAAAGGATCTTATGGGCTTCAAAACCTCATCGTTCGTTACTTATAAGGGGAATACTATTGACGGTTTTTCTTGCTTTATTGTCGCCCGTTAAACCCTT
>ENA-OSEY01000713-OSEY01000713.1-marine-metagenome-genome-assembly--contig:-NODE-713-length-23645-cov-4.136881_pt1 | contig 23645 bp, 18 predicted proteins | sample MGYA00248465_ERZ534230 | MGnify/ENA primary metagenome ERZ534230 (study PRJEB26409, sample SAMN06344110) | marine metagenome | isolation source: Sea water from surface | place: Atlantic Ocean:Southern...
CTACGGATATATTACAAATTTTGGAAAAGCCCACCTTGAGGGTTTTATTGACATAGATGGAGTGATAAAAGCTAAGACTGAGCTATATGAATGGATCATTAAAAATGATAAAACTTTGCTGATCAATGGAGAGGATAAAAATCAAAAAAAATTTTACAATCACAAACACATTATATTCGGATGTGGGGAGAATTTTCAATTTAATTTTAGAGAAAAAAATAATGATTTTGTAAATGTTTTACACGATAATTATCTCTTTGAAACAAAACTTTACGGCACATACAACTATTCAAACGTTTGTGCAGCTATAGCATTGGGACTTGAATTCGGGATAGATAAAAATCAAATCAATCAATCATTAAAAAACTATCAACCAAATAATAACAGATCTGAAATTATAAAAATCGGTGATAAAAAAATTGTCCTTGATGCATATAATGCCAATCCATCCAGTGTGGAAGAGGCAATTAAATCATTTTCAATATTAGAGGGTGATAAAGCAATTATTCTAGGTGATATGTATGAACTAGGGAAAGAATCATCAATCGAACATAAAAAAATTATAAAATTATGTCAAGAGAATATCAATTCTAAATGTATTTTTATTGGTGAAACATTTTACAGTTTTTCAAATAATGAACGAAACTCAAATTTTTTTAAAAATAAATCTGATTTTTTCAAGTCCAACATGGAAATAGGTGAGAAAAATATTCTCATAAAAGGTTCTCGTGGAATGGAAATGGAAGAAATCTTAAAACACCTAAAATAATGATGAAAAATCTGTTTTTTCTTACTCTAATACTTCTTTTCGTCTCATGCAACTACAATCTAGTAAACAAATGGGAAAATTATGATGAAAGTGAAGAGATAAAAACTAATGCTACAATTGAAAACAAAAGACTTCAATTTAAAAGAATTCAGTCCATTTCAAATGACAAAAACCAACTAATTAATGGTTTTGAGAGAGAAATATTCAATTTTTTAGAAAATGAGTATGATTTAACAAAAGAATTGGTACATGAAAAGTCCATTCCCGAAATTCAACAAAGTGTGATTGATGGGAAATTAACCTACTACAAATTGTCACTTTTTTACTTGACAAGAATTTACCTAATTGAATTTGATAAAGAAAGCTATTTAAACTCCATTATATCTATAAATAAAAACATCCTGAGGGAAGCAAAAAGTAAAGATAAAATTAAAAACACCAACATTTATTCTCTTCACGGAATCCCAATTCTCTTAAAGGATAATATAGGTTTTAAAGGACTTCCAACTACAGCTGGCGCACATAGTTTAAAAAATAATTTTACAGATGATGCATCAATTGTAAAGCAACTTAAAGACAGTGGTGCTTTAATTCTTGGCAAAACTAATTTAAGCGAGTGGGCCAATTATTTCTGTTATGGATGTCCTAATGGCTACAGTGCAATGGGTGGGCAGACATTACACCCATATGGGAGAAAAATTTTAGATACGGGAGGCTCAAGCTCTGGCAGTGGTGTATCAACCACTTCAAACTTAGCTGCAGCTTCATTGGGATCAGAAACATCTGGATCAATCTTATCACCATCATCAGCAAACTCACTAGTTGGAATGAAACCGACAATTGGCAATGTTAGCAGAGCTGGAATTGTACCAATATCGTCAACACTCGATACAGCCGGCCCAATGACCAAGTTTGTTATTGATAACATATTGATTTATAATGCAATTAACGATTTTGATCCGCTGGATGATTACTCTGTTGAAAATTATGATATTAGGATAAAAGAAGTTGTAGATAATAAATTAGAAGATTACACAATTGGCTATTACAAAAGTTTTTATGAAAGAGATTCTCTTTACAAAAATGCAATTGATTTTCTAGTTGAAGAAGGGGTTGAGTTACAAGTTATTGATGCTCCCCAGATTAGACTTGAAGGTTTCGCAAAAATATTAGATGAAGATATGAGATATGATTTAAGAAGCTATCTATTTTTTTATGGAAGCAAGAATCTCAAAGTTGAAGACATTTCATCAATAATAAAATACAATGAAATGGATTCTGTCGAAAGGGCTCCCTACGGACAAGGAATTTTCAAAAAAATAATTCAAGATACAATGTCAATTAATGATTTTGAAGATTTAAAATTTGAGCTTATGAGCAAAGGAAATGAGTTCTTTGATACTCCAATGAATAAATACAACTTAGACGCAGTGCTATCAATAAACAATTATCATGCTGGGTATGCTGCGATGGCTCACAATCCATGCCTAACAGTTCCCATGAAAGTTAGGAAAAACAATGAGCCGGCGGGCTTAACAATTATAGGCAAGTCGTTTCAAGAGCAAAAACTTTATGAAATTGGCTACTTTTTTGAAAAAAAGTACAAGGGAAGAATCCCACCTAAAAACTAAATTATTTAACCAAAGTAACCTCCAGTTCGACATCATCTAATATAAGGCGATCACCTAGGTTCTCAAAGAAAGAGCCAGATCTATACTGTACATCATATTTAGACCTATCAAAAATCAATTTTGCTTTGTATGAGTCATCAGTCACTTGAGTCATCTCAAATGTAATTGGATTAGTAATACCTTTGATTGTAAGATTTGCCTCAACGAGATACTTATTATCTATCATTTCTGACTTTTCTAAAATCTCAAGTTCAGCATTGTTAAATTTATCTACGCTAAAAAAATCATCATCCTTTAGATGATTTTCTAACCTATTTTTTCCACCACCAGAAATATCATCAACAGATATTGAAGTCATATCAACAATAAAATTTCCTGTAGAAATTGCATCTCCGTCAAAGGTTATATCTGCTTTTGTAAAATTTATGTACCCCCAGTGAGAGGCATTAGTGATTTTTTTACCAGTCCACTTGACCTTACTCTTTTCAAGATCAAAATTTGTTTGTGAAAATGCAAATAGGGAAAAAAATAAAAATATGGTATATACAAAAATAGTTCTCATAATAAAACTAAAACTAAAATTATGCCAAATTATTTTTTAGATATAAAATCCAAGGTTAATGCTACCATTGATCTAATTCCTGTTTGCATAGCGGAATCATCTACATAGAAATCTGGGCTGTGATGCAAAACTGTGCGTGGATCAACTCCTTCTTTTGAACCACCAATAAAGAAATACATACCAGGTATTTCTTGTTGAAAAAAGGAAAAGTCCTCTGCCCCTGTTCGGGCATTTAAAAATATTACATTCTCTGGCTTATTAACTCTTCTCAAAGTTGGAAGCATATTTTCATAAAGCTCTGGCTGATTAAAAGTAATTGGGTAGCTTGTTCCATATGTAATTTTAGCTTCAACATTGTTAGCTTCGGCTAAATTTAAGACGACTTCTTCAAACCTTTTTAATAAAGTTTTTCTCATAGATGGTCTAAGGGTTCTAATTGTCCCAAGCATATATAGATCCTCAGGAATTATATTGCTTCTGACTCCACCGTGAATCGCACCAACTGTAATTACTGCAGCAGCTTCTGTCAATTCTAGATTTCTACTGACTATTGTTTGAAGAGAGTTAATCATTTGAGCAGCAGTAACAATAGGGTCAATTCCATCCCAAGGTCTAGATCCATGCGTTTGTTTACCCTTCAAATCAATTCTAAACTCATCAACAGCGGCCATTATGCCTTTGGGTCTAACCGCAACATTTCCTACGTTAAAACCGGACCCAACATGAAGACCAAAAATTGCATCCACATCTGGATTTTTTAAAACACCTTCTTTAACCATCAACTCTGCTCCACCCTCCTCACCAACTGGTGCACCTTCCTCAGCTGGTTGGAAAATAAATTTAACCTGACCAGGGATTTGATCCTTAAGCTCATATAGAATCTTTGCAGTGGCTAATAAAATAGCTGTGTGCATATCATGACCACATGCATGCATGACAGGCACCTCTTCCCCATTATAAACCCCTGTCATTTTAGAAGCCCATGGAATATCAACCCTCTCTTTAATTGGCAATCCATCGATATCTGCCCTCAACCCTACCACAGGACCTTGTTTTCCCTCGTTAAGGATTGCCACAACTCCTGTTTTAGCAATTCCAATATTGGGTTTATAACCAATTTTTATCAATTCATTTTTAATTCTTTCAGCAGTCTTAAATTCTCTGTTACTGAGCTCTGCATTTTGATGGAACCAATGCCTGAGTTCAATTATCTCATCAATATTTTCTTCAATTAATTTTTCAACAGTGCTGTCAAAGTTTTGTCCATTAACTGTAAATGATGCAACTAAAAGAATTATTAAAACAATATTTTTTTTCATAACTATAAATTTTATTCTCCAATTACGGTAAGTATTAATCTTCTGCTGCTTGCTGAATTTCTATGCTCACAAAGATAAATTCCTTGCCAAGTACCAAAATTAGGTTTTCCATTTGAGACTGGAAAAGAAATTGATGATCCAATCAAACTACTTTTTATGTGAGAGGTCATATCATCGGTTCCCTCAAAAATATGAGTAAAATAATTTTCATTTTCAGACACCATGTGGTTGAAATGCGTTTCAAAGTCATCTCTTACAGAGGGGTCAGCGTTCTCATTAATTGTTAAACTGGCAGAAGTGTGTTTAATAAATAAGTGTGCAATGCCACTCACTTTTGGTAAATGATTAATAATTTTGCTTGTAATTAAATGAAATCCGCGACTGTAAGGACTCAGTATTATTTCTTTTTGAAAAACCATTTACATAAATTTAAATATTTTAGTAATCAATGATGGACAATCTTAAAAAATCTTGGTCTGTTGGATACAAAATGAAGATTGATTCCAATGTTGATGATCTTTGGAAAATCATAACAAAACCTGGCCATCTCGAAATGGTACATCCTTTTTGCAAAGAGAATTACCCAATTTTTTGGGACAAAGAAAACTCGAAAGATGTATTGGTTTACACCAACGGAGTAAAATTAATAAGAGAGTTCAAATCATGGAACGAAAAGCAGGGTTACTCGTTAGAAATTGGCACAAAAAATGGAAGAAAATCACTTGTTGAGTGGAAAATCTCTACAGAAAATCAAAAAACATATTTGTCGATAAGAGTTTATACTTTTTTTATGAGGGAGAGAAATTTAATTCTTTCATTTTTACCACATTTTATTTTTATATATCCAAATCTCAGGAGATACTTAAAAAGCGTAATTGGCGGGATAAATTACTACCTACAAAACAAAAAAAGAGTTCCAAGAAATTTTTTTGGGAGTCATCGTTGGTTCTCCTAATTATAAAAAAAAACTATTTAATAACACTTTGTCATTCATTTGGTATTAAATTTGCCCCTTTAAAAACTAGATGAAAAGAACAATTATTTCTGTAGTAGCAGGCTTAATTTTATTAATTATTACATATTTCCTTTCCACTTTGATCATGAATTCTGGAGACGAAATAGTTGCTAAGGCAGTAACTGCTGAGGAAAATGTAAAAGTAACAAATGTCAAAAATTCAACCAACGACGCTACATTGAGTTTAAATTCAATTGTTCAATCTGAAAACAAATTGCAACTAATTTCAGAAGTAACTGGAATCATAGATTTTACAAATATTCGATTCAAAAAAGGTCAAAAGTTCAAGAAAGGTCAGACTATTATAAAAATTAATTCTGACGAAGCAGAGGCTTTTTTAAGGCAAAGCAGAAGTCAATTTCAAAATCAAATAGCATCTGTTTTGGCTGATATTAAGATTGATTATCCAGAAAGCTATAAAAAATGGGAGAATTATTTTCTAAATTATGATATTGAAAAAAATATACAAGATCTGCCTGAGCAAAGCACAAATAATGAAACCTTCTTTCTAACCGGAAGAGGAATAATTTCTAGCTATTATGGTGTGAAATCGGCTGAAGAGAGATTGAATAAATATAGTATCACTGCACCATTTGATGGTATTGTATCCAGCTCTTTTGTTGAAAATGGAACTATGGCAAGAGCAGGCCTGGTACTTGGCGAATTCATTAATAGTGATTCGTTTGAAATTGAAGTCAATATCCCGACTGAATACAAACCCTACATTATCATAGATAAGGAAGTTAATATCAAACTATCTGATGAAAGTAGTGTCGTTGGAAAAGTTAATAGAATAAATAATAATGTAAACAGAGAAACACAAACTGTTAGTGTTTTTGTAAAAAGTAATTCCAAAAAACTTAGTGACGGAATGTATGTTGATTTGGATTTATCTCTAAAATCAATTGAAAATTCTTTTAAAATTTCTAGATCAATGATCAAAAATGATTCGATTGTTCACACAGTAGAATCGATGGCTGTCAAAAATAAAATAGTGAATCCTGAGTTTTTTGGAGATAACTATGCTATTGTAACTGGTCTTGATGATGGAGACTTAGTAATTAAAACGCAAATCCCCGAGATATTCGAGGGCATGAAAGTCAAAATCATTGATTAGTAGTGAGAAGATTAATTACCTATTTTGTAAATTATCCGAAAGCAATAAATATTCTTGTTCTATTTTTTATTGTCTTCGGAACTGCAGGCACATTAGCTTTAAAATCATCTTTTTACCCATTAATTGACCCAAAATTTATTGAAATCAGCGCTGTACTACCTGGTGCCTCACCAGAGGAAGTTGAGGAAGGTATTGTAATGAAGATTGAAGAAAATCTTAAAGGAATTGAAGGGGTTGACAGATATTATTCCACATCGAGAGAAAACCTTGGTTATATACTGGTTGAAACTCTTGAGGACTCCGATGTTGATAACGTTTTGATTGATGTAAAGAATGCCGTAGATAAAGTTCCTTCTTTTCCATTGGGCCTTGAGCCAATTGTTGTAAAAAAAATGGAGCAACAAGAACCCACCTTTATTTTTTCACTTACAGCAGAAAATATTGATTTGAGTTCATTAAAAAATATTTCAAAAAAAATTGAGGTTGATCTAAGAAATCTTGAAGGTATATCTCAAATTTCAACATCTGGGTTTTCAGATAATGAAATTGAAATTTCTGTAAATGAGAAACTACTATCAAAATACAACCTGACTTTTTATGAAATTCTCGATGCAGTTCAGAAAAGCAACATAATTGTAAGTGGAGGAACCATAAAAACTAACGAAGAAAAATTTTTAATAAGATCTAATAACAAAAATTATTACTCAAACCAACTTAATGAAATTGTTGTAAAATCATTCCCATCAGGAAATAATTTAAAACTTGGGGATGTTGCGAATGTTTATGAAAAGTTTTCTGATGATGAACCACAGTTAAAATTTATCGATAACAAGTCCTCAGTAATCATGACTGTACTTAGCACCAAAAACGAAGACCTTTTAGAGTCGGCTGACAAAATCAGACTTTATATTGATGACTTCAACAAGAAAAACGAAAACATTCAACTGATCAGATTAAAAGATTACTCTGAGGTTTTGAGACAAAGAACCAATCTTCTGCTTGAAAATGGTGGTTTAGGTATTCTTTTAGTACTAGGATTGTTGTCACTATTTTTGAATACAAGATTGGCTTTTTGGGTAGCATTTGGTTTGCCCATTTCTTTTCTTGGAATGTTGATATTTGCAGGAAACTTCAATATAACTATCAATATCATGTCTCTATTCGGGATGATTGTTGTTATTGGGATTTTGGTTGATGATGCAATTGTAATCGCTGAAAATATTTACAAACACTATGAAAGTGGAAAGTCAGCTGCAGATTCTGCGGTCGATGGTACACTTGAGGTGTTACCAGCCATCGTTTCTGCCATTATCACAACAATAATTTCCTTTGCAACATTACTATTGCTTGCAGGTGATGTTGGTAATTTCTTTGGAGAAGTTGCCATGATTGTAATAATCACACTAATTGTGTCGCTGATAGAGGCACTGATTATATTGCCTTCACACTTGGCTCATTCAGATGCACTAAAAAGAAAAAAGGAAGATAAAAATGGAATTCTATTTTCATTTTTTTCGACCATGAAAAAGCTGAACCAAAGGGGCTACCGAGCTATGGATTGGTTGAGAGATAAAATATATACTCCAATGTTAAGATTTGGATTAGAGTATCGATTTCTCAGTCTTAGTGGTTTTATTGCTGCACTCATGCTAACTGTGAGTTCGGTTTTTGGGGGTATAATTCCGATGACTTTTTTTCCGACAATTGCGAGTGATTTTGTAACGGTTGATTTAAAAATGCCCATGGGCACAAGCACAAAAGTCACAGATTCCATTATTAATGTCATTGAAAAAAATGCAATCATTGCTGGAAATGAGCTTCAAGAAAAATACATGAAGGATGATAAGAGAAAACTGATTCAAAATATTCAAAAAAATATTGGAAATTATGCTGATAATTTAGAGATGGTTGCTGGTGTTGGAAACATAGAGGGATCAAGTGTTGCATCATTGGAAATATATATGCTAGACAGCGAGGAGAGAACGCAAGATATTAAGTCATCGATGCTTGCTTCTTTAATCAGAGAAAAAACTGGAACAATACCTGGAGCGGAAAAGTTCATCATTAACGACGGTGCCAATTTTGGAGGCAGCCCTGTTGCAATTTCTCTTTTGAGCAATAATAAGTCGGATCTAAAAAATGCTAAAGATGACTTGATTGAAAATTTAAAGTCTAACCCTATTTTAGTTGATATAGCTCACAATGATCCACAAGGTTTTAAGGAAATTGACATTCAGTTGAAAGATAATGCATATGCTCTTGGTCTAGATTTTCAAATGGTCATGAATCAAGTTAGGTCTGCATTCTTTGGACTTGAAGCTCAAAGGATACAAAGAGGAAATGAAGATATAAAACTTTGGATCAGATATGATGAATCAAGCAGATCAGAAATTAAAAATCTTGACAACATGAAAATCGTTACACCTAGCGGAAGAAAAGTTTTCTTAAAGGAAATTGCAAATTTTTCAATAAAACGTGGTGATGTAGCAATAAACCATTTAAACGGGGAGAGAGAAATTAAGATTACAGCAAATTTGATTGATCCCAATCAAAGTGCTTCAGATGCAGTGTTTGGTATTCAACAAAATATAATACCAATAATTGAAGAAAAATATCCAACGATAGAGACTTCTTTTGAAGGTCAATACAGGGAAGCCAACAAAACAATAGAATCATCCAAGATTGTTTTTCCTCTGGCACTATTTTTAATTTTCTGTGTTATCGGTTTTACGTTTAGGACATACAGTCAACCATTTTTACTTTTGTTATTAATACCATTTAGTTTAACAACTGTTGCATGGGGTCATTTGGTTCATGGATTTCCAGTTAATGTTATCTCACTTTTAGGAGTAATTGCATTGGTTGGAATTCTTGTGAATGATGGGCTAGTTTTGATATCTAAATTTAATTCAAACCTTAGAGCTGGTAAAAGTTATGATGAATCATTGTTTGGAGCAGGTAAAGAAAGATTTAGAGCAATCTTCTTAACATCAATAACTACAATGGCAGGGTTGGCACCTATAATTTTTGAAAAAAGCTTTCAAGCGCAATTATTAAAACCTATGGCAATATCCATTGCATATGGTATTGGCTATGCTACTTTCCTGACACTAATATTACTCCCAATACTACTATCACTAACCAATACATTCAAGTTAAATTTTGTGTGGTTGAGAAGTGGTAAAAAACTTGATAAAAGAGAAGTTGAGGCTCCAGTCATAGAACTTAAAAGAGAAAAGAAATGAGAAAATTAACTTACATATTATTGATTTTTTTCAATATCAGTTATGCTCAAGATATTCTTACAACAGATATGGCTGTTAAACTGACTCTTGAAAATAATCTTGACATTAAGGTAAGTGAGAATATCTTGGAAATCTCAAAAAATAACTCTTCAATTTTAAATAGTGATTATTTACCTACTATCAGTGCAACATCAGGAATAACCAGAAATCAAGGAGATGTTGAAGTTAAAACGAACCAAGGTATTTCAGCTAAAATAGATGATACCTACAATGATGAAAATTTTGGTAGTGTGAATATTGTGTATAACCTTATTGACGGTAGAGGAAGAAGATACAACTATAAAAAATCAAAAGAACTTTTTAATAGAACCGAACTGGAAGTAAAAGAAATTATTGAAAACACACTACTGCAACTCTTTACAGTATACTTTGATTTTGCCAGGTTAACAAAAGAAAAGAAAATATTAAAAAACACATTAGATATTTCTGTAGAAAGATTGGACAGAGTCAAAACAAAATACAAATTTGGGCAGTCCACATCGCTTGAGGTTTCAAGTGCTGAGGTTGATAAAAATACAGATAGTTTAAACTATTTGAATATCATAAAGGTCCTTTCCAATACCAAAAGAGATCTCAACTTGATCATGAATGTTGATTTAGAGACAGACTTCAAGGTGGTCGAGGATATTGATTTCATAAACGAAATAGAGGCTGAAAAGTTCTTTAATATGGGGTTAAATAACAATACATTATATCAGATATTAAATAAAGATGTTGAAATTTCTGACCTAGAGCTAAAAGCTATAAAATCAACATACTTACCTACAGTACAATTGAGAGGTTCATATGGATGGAATGAGACAATTGATGAAATTGCTTACAACCCAGTCAATGAATTCTACTCAAAAGGAATTTCGACTGGATTAAATATTTCAATTCCAATTTTTGATGGTGGAAAAAGAATCACCGCAACTAAAAATGCAAGATTAAATCTTGAAAATTCATTAATTCAAAAAAATAAAAATGAGTTGGAAATAGGTAAAAACTTACGGAACGCATACGAGACCTACAAAAACAACTTATTCCTACTTCAAATTCAAGAAAAAAGCTTCAAAACTAGCAAGCTTTCATTTTCTAAATTTGAGGAAAAATACTCACTAGGTCTGGTTTCATCATTAGAATTTAGGCAGGCCCAAATAAATTTATTAAGGGCAGAGCTTTTATTCAATAGCTCTATGTTTGAAACTAAAATTTCTGAATTAATTTTTCTTAAGCTAAGTGGCGAAATAGTAAGTAATTATTAATTTAAGAATTCAGATTATTTAAATAACTTCCGATTGAGTCTTTAAATTCAATTCCTTCAAGCGATCTCGTCTTTGTTAATTTCTTGAAACAAGATAGCCCCCATATTAAAATTTCTTTATAGAAATAAATTTCTTCTACGTTGATATTTTTACAATTCTTTGAAATTATTGCTGAAAGTCCATCCACTTGATCAAGCTCATTTCTATACTCCCGATCGGTGAAGTCATCCCCGATAAATACTTCTTTTCCCTTTTTGGTGAACCATTGAATCACATCATCATAAGGTGTTTGTTCATTAGGTTTTTCAAGAGATTTAATTGGTGGAAAAAGCAAATTAAAAACAGATTTGATCGCTTCTTCAATTAGACTGTATGATACCTGATCAGCACCCTCTTGTTCCCCCTCATAAACAAGCTCAACCTTGCCATTTATCGATGGGACAACGCCAGTAAAATCTGTCAAACGAATAACTGTATTCGTTTCACCATTTACAAGCATCCGTCTTTTGGCAGTGCTTACTAAATTCTCATAAGCAGTGATGCTCATTCTTGTACTGATTCCACTTTTTGCATCCACGTACTCGCTTGATCTAGCAATAAAATTAATTTGCTCTACCAAGTCCTTCGCAACCTCAGGGATCAAGATATTGTTTTTGTCTTCAGCAGAAATATTGGATTCTTGCTTGGTTATTTTTTTTGCAATATTAATAGACAAAGGATAATGCGTGAGTATTTGTGAACCAATCCTATCCTTTAGAGGGGTAACAATGCTACCACGGTTGGTGTAATCCTCTGGGTTTGCAGTAAATACAAATTGAATATCTAGTGGGATTCTTAATTTAAAACCTCTGATTTGAATTTCTTTTTCTTCCAAAATAGAAAATAAGGATACTTGTATTCTAGCTTGTAAGTCTGGCAACTCATTCACAACGAAAATGCATCTGTTGGCTCTTGGGATCATTCCAAAATGAATGACTCTTTCGTCTGAATATGACAATTTCAAACTTGCAGCTTTTATAGGATCCAAATCTCCAATCAAATCCGCAACAGACACGTCAGGTGTTGCAAGTTTTTCATAAAACCTTTCGCTTCTATGAATCCAATCTATTTCTGTTTTGTCTCCATGATTTTTAATAATCTCCTTTCCTTTAGATGAAATGGGTGAGGTTGGATCATCATTGATCTCAGATTCTTTTATAACAGGAATCCATTCATCAAGTAAATTGACCATTTGTCTAGCTAATCTGGTTTTTGCCTGACCTCTCAGTCCCAAAAAATTTATATTGTGACCTGCCAAAATTGCTCTCTCCAGCTGAGGAATTACACTGTTTTCGTAACCATGTATTTTTTCAAAAGTCTTCTTTCCATCTTTTAGAAGTTGAGTCAAATTTCTTTGTAACTCATCTTTAATAGACTCTGCTTTATATCCCGATTTTTTAAGTTCTTTTAGTGTACTTATAGTTGGTTTTTTCATCTATATTTTTCTTTTTTTGTTTGTTTCATAATCCTCAAAAATCATTTCTCCTAAATTATCCAGACCCGTATAAAATGCTTTCCCATTGTTGGCTTTTGTAAACTCTCTGATAAAATGTTGTAAATAGGAATCACGAGCGATCATAAAAGTTGTGATTGGTATTTTTAATTTTCTAGCTTGCTTAGCCATTGTGTAACATTTCTTCACGATTTTTTGATCCAATCCAGCGCTATTTTTATAGTACGAACCGTCAGGCATTTTTAAACAACTGGGTTTGCCATCAGTTATCATTAATATTTGCTTGTTGTTATTTTTTTTCTTGCTTAACATGTCCATGGCAAGTTGTAATCCAGCCACAGTATTTGTATGGTAAGGCCCTACTTTTAAATATGGAAGTTCCTTGATACTTATTGGCTTGGCATCATTTCCAAAAACCAAAATATCGAGCGTGTCTTTGGGGTATCTAGTCAGTATTAATTCAGATAAAGCCATTGCTACTCTTTTTGCTGGGGTTATTCTATCCTCACCATAAAGAATCATGCTATGACTAATGTCAATCATGAGGACCGTGCTCATTTGGGATTTATTCAAAGTGTTTTTAACAACCAAATCTTCGGATTGTAAATCAAGCTCCCCACTCCCCGTTCTTGTATACATGTTTCTCAAACTTTCCGTAATCATTAACTGATCAATGGAATCTCCAAACTGATAATCTCTGTAATCATCAAAATCATTAGAACTTTTCCCAGTATGGTTAGTTTTGTGATTGCCAGACCTTGATTTTTTGATTTGCCCAAATATTTTTTTTAACGCGAACTTTCTAAGAGCTCTTTCCATCTTGGCAGAAATTTTTTTAGATTCTTTCCCCGATCCAATATCGAATTCTGCTTTTACAAATCCTTTATTCAATAAATCATTAATAAAATCTTCAATTGTATAATCATCTGTTGTCAACTCGTACTCCTTATCAAGTTCTTTCAACCAATCGATTGCTTCATCAAAATCACCGCTTGTGTATGTAATTAGTTCCTTGAAAATTTCAAATAATTTTTCAAAGGGGGTTATGTTTTGATTTTTAGCTGAGGAAAAAGACCAGCCAGAAATAGGAATTTTATTAAACAAATTCATCAGAGTGTAAGTAACAAATCAAATGCCACTTTAACTTAAATTAAGATAGTTTATAAAAAAATGTCTACAGGCTAATGCTTGTAGACATTTTTTGAGTTTTGTGATGTTGACTAGCTTTCTGGATCGGGAGCAACAGCCATAACCACGCCTGTAGCATCTCCATAATCTCCACCATTGATCAACATTCCATCTTCATCGAATGTTAAATAATGATAGAATTTCACTTCAAATGGTTTTCCAGATGCAGTATTCTTTCCTGTCCATGTTCCGTAAGTTCGTACACTTCCATTGAGCATTTTTGTCTCAGGATCAACACCAGGCAAGAAGTTTTCAGGTTCATAATTAATATCCTCCATTGCACCAATCCAACCAGAAATGTATGCAACAACATCTTCTTTAGTTGTAAAGTACTCCGTGTTGGCATAGAAGGCACCTTGCCATTCAATTTCATCACCAATCTTAGAACTTAAGTAATCCAAATCCTCCTCTTCCCATTTATCAAACCATTCTTGAGCTCTCTCAACATTTTTTTCAAAATTGGGATTTTGCTGTGGAGCATCACATGATGCTAAAGCAAAAAATATAAAAAGTAAAAATATTTTTTTCATATCTATATAATAAAATTTAAAGCATTAAGATAAGGAATTGAATGTTATTAAAAATTTAATTATCATTTATTTTTTAGAAAACTTTTTTAATATTTTTGGCGGGTATGAATCGGTATTTCTTTACCCTTTTATTTGTGGTTTTTTCAAGTTTTTTGTTTTCACAAAACACATTTTATGTTGCTCCATCATCCTCGGGTGGTAGTGACAGTAACAACGGTTCGATAGGTTCACCTTTTGAAACCATACAATATGGTGTCAACCAATTGTCGTCTGGTGGTGATAAACTCTATATCAGAGCGGGTACATACAGGGAGACAATTACTATAAATAAAATTGGTACTAGTGGAAACCCAATAATCATTGAGGCTTATGGCAGTGAGGAAGTTACCATTGACGGAACAGTTGATATTACTGGCAGTTGGACAAGTCACGGAAACGGTATTTATAAACTAAGCTCGTATTCAACAAATATCACACAACTTTTTGTTGATAATGAGCCGATGGTAAATGCTAGATGGCCCAATGCTCAATTTAATGATGATTCAGTTTTTTCTCACTCCACTTGGGCTCAAGGTGACGAAAATACTCTTAGTGACACAGATGACCCAGATTATGTTAATGATCGCAGCATAGACGGATCTTTGCAAATTGATGAAGACGTATTTGATCCTGGAGTTGGTGGTATTGGTAATTCCGCATTGGACTTAAATGGTTCCATAGGAATTTTAAATATAGGGTCGTTTAAAACATGGACTGTAGAAATTACAGGACACACTCAAAATGCCTCCTCAGACGATGTAATTACATATAATACAAGTGACATAGATACCTACAAAGACAAACATCATTACTATTTTTTTGAGGGTAAACTGAGTTTTTTAGATACAAACAATGAATGGTTTCATGACAAAAGTGACAACACTCTATATCTTTATCCTGATTACGGCGATCTTTCCAATAGAACAATCAAGGGCAAAACAACTGACTATAGTGTAACTTTTAGTGGTGCACAGTATGTGACCCTAAAAAAAATTAATTTTTTTGCTACTACTTTTGAAATGACTGGCAATTCTGACTACAATACTGTGGAGGAATGTAATTTTTATTATCCTAGTGCATCTAAAAGAATGCTTGGAACTACAAATGGTATGGGAAATCCAAGTGTTACTGAACTAGGCAGCAATGCAGACAACAACACCATTGAAAAATGTCTGTTTGAAAACACCGAGGGAGAGGCTCTTGTCATTAAAGGAGATAGCAATACAATTAAGAACAATTACTTTCATCACATTGACTGGAGCTCATCTGAACTTCAAAACCTGATGGTTTCTATCTACATTGCTGGAACAAGCAATACATTTCATCAGAATACCATACATACAACTGGAGCATCAGCAACGGTCCTGCCTGGAAGAATGTCTACATTTAGTTACAATAAAGTCACAAATACTGGACTTTTACAATCTGATGGTGCTGTTTTTCAAGGAACAAAAAACAACGTTGAGGGATCAGTAGTGCATAACAACTTTATATATGATACCGAAAAATATGCATTTCGGTATGATGCACCAGGTGGAGATGCAACTCAGGCAGGAAGTTATGGCATCATGCATCACAACATCGCTGACAATACCAATGGGTTAATGATTAAGGGAAATAATCAAATCATTGCTCACAATACAATTTTAAATACAATAAATAATAGGAATGATATCATTATTCTTTCTGAAGATTGTTCCAACAACAGCACATACTTGTACAATAATTTAGCAAAAAGAATTGGTGCTCACAGGAGCGCAACATCATTTTCACTAACCTCTGACAGTCCGATGCCGATTGCTGGAAATCTAGGGGGGTCAAACTATGGGTACATAAAAATTTCAGGTAGTTGGAGAGCCTGTCAAAGTGGAGACAGCTACTATAATGCGACAGCAGGATCTGGCAGCTCTCAAAATAATATTGATGAGATCAATGTTTCAAGAACAGGACTTAGCTATAATTCTGATGTTGAGAGTTTGCTGAATTACAATTCAGGTGATGGAAAAACAGAGTCTGATTATCACCCAACAAGCAATACAATTATAGACCAAGGAGTTTCACCCACAACTACTCCATCAAATAATTCGAATTATGGAAGTACCACTGTGAGCGGTACTGTTTATAGTGGCCCCGGACTTAACAATCTGGTACCACACACCAATGCTGGTTCAGCTGCTGATATTGGTGCATTTGAGGTTGGAGAATCATGGACGGCAGGAGCAGATTGGTCTCCAAAGTTTTATAAAGTAATTTGGAAAACTTCTGCTGGTTCGACAGATTGGAATACAGCCTCCAATTGGTCAACAGGTGTAGTGCCTGATGCTGATAATAACATTACAATTCCAGCTGGTGCATCAAATATGCCCGTTGTATCCTCATCTGTTTCAGTAAAAAACTTAACAGTGAACTCCTCAGCTACATTGACAATTAATTCTGGTGTCACGCTCACTGTGAATGGTAATTTGGTTAACATGGGAAATATCACTGTCAATGGTGAAATAAATGTTAATAATTAATTCTTAGTTAATAAATTTCAAGAGCACCACTTATTAATTTTAAATTAAATAATTCAGGATGAAAAAACTATTTACACTTTTAGCATTAACTATCAAGGATTGGTGCCTGTCCTTATCAATGCATTGAAAGAGCAAGATGCAAAGATGAAGGAGCAAGAAAAAAAAATAAATAGATTAGAAAAAATATTGCTTAAATTAAACGAAAATTATGAAGACTAAATTTTTAATTTTTTTCTCACTCATATCACTTATTGGTTTTTCACAAAACTTAACCATTAACAGTGGAGCTACTTTAACTATTTCAAAGGATGGGAAATTAACGGTTTCAGGCTCTTTAACCAATAGTGGTACACTAAACATAGAACAAGATGCAGATGAATCGGGAAGTTTAATTGCAAAAGCTGCAAGCACACCCACAATAACCTTAAAAAAGTATTTAGTTGGCAGTCAGTGGACTCTTATTGGAATTCCCGTCACCGGAGAAGTGGTTAATAATATCGATGATAATCTAGCTACAAATTCTGGAAAAAGTGCAATTGGATATTGGGATAATGATAAAGCTGGCGGAGCTGGATGTGTAAATTTCAATACAGGTTCAACAGACGCCGATGAACTTGTTCCAACAAGAGGATACGAAATCATGAGAAGCTCCTCGGGAACAGTTTCCTTCACAGGTACAATGTTAAATACCGATCAAACTCAGGCAATTACAACTGAGAGTGGCACTAACGGAAATTGGAATCTTGTTGGAAATCCTTTTCCATCTTATTTAAACATGACTGATGATTCAGGTGATGCCACCAATAATTTTTTAACAGCAAATGCATCTGCACTAGGAAATGGAGCATATGTCGCCGTATATGCATGGGACGGATCTAATTATGATACCTACAATCAAAGTGATGGCGACATCCAGGATAAAATGGCACCAGGAGATGGGTTTTTTGTGTATGCTTCATCAAATACAAATGTTTCATTCACAGAGGCTATGCAAGAACATGACGGAGGAATTGGCTTTGTTGGCAGTGTTGCTCCACCAAGTGATCCATTAAATGGACCAAACAACTCTGAAGTTTTAAATAGAGAGGTTTATTACAAACTTAAAATGGATGATCAATCTGAAAACAAACACATACTCATTTCATTTACCGATCAATCCACAAAGGGATTGGATCCTGGATATGATGCTGGTGTTTTTAGAATTGGAAATTCACACATTTACACAAAACTCCTAAAAGACGATAATGGCATTGGATTTTCAATTCAATCATTGCCCTACTCTGAAATAAATAACGTAGTGGTTCCTTTGGCAATAGACTCAAAGTCATCCAAAATATCTATTGATGTTGTACAAAACACATTGCCTAATGGCACACTTGTTTACATGGAGGATCGTTCTCTAAAGACTTTCGTTGAAATCAATAATGATTACACAATAAATACAAATTCTGAACTCAATGGATATGGTAGATTTTACTTGCATTTCACCAATGATATAATTCCTGAATTACCAACAGATGGAGATTTTAGGATTTTCAAAATCTCTGAGAATGATGTTCGATTAATGGGTGATAGTGATAAAAATTACAATGCCAACATTTACGACTTTTCCGGTAGACTCATCAAGACACTAAATTTTGACCATAAAGTTGATGTGAGTAATCTAAAAAAGGGAATTCATGTTTTGAAATTGTCGAGTGAGGGAGTAATTACAACAAAGAAGTTTGTCGTAGAATAGTAATTTTTATTTGATTATTCAATACCAGGTTGCTTGATTTTATAACCAGCTTCTTTTTTTGCCAAATCAACCATATTTTTTACCTCTAGCAAGAGTTTTTTGGCATCATATACAATTCCATCTTTTATTGTATACTTTACGCCACCTACTCTTGTTACATTATTGTCATCATCAAGTTTTATAGCACCTGTCCCATACAGGACTTTTAAATTTTCTAAGGGGTTTTCATCAATCACTATGAGATCTGCAAATTTTCCAACCTCAACTGAGCCAGTAAACTTTTCGATTCCCAAGGTTTCAGCACCATTTAGAGTAGCTGATTGTATAACCTCCAATGGATGGAAACCAGCTTCTCTCAACAGTTCAAGTTCGCGCACATAAGCAAAGCCGTAGAGCTGATAAATAAAGCCTGAGTCTGATCCTACTGTGACTCTTCCACCACGGTTTTTGAATTCATTTAAAAAAATCATCCAGAGTCGGTAATTTTCTTTCCAAGCAACTTCCTGCTCAGTGCCCCAATAGTGCCAATAAGATCCATGTGAAATTCTACTGGGTGCGTAGAATCCCCACAAACTGGGCAGGGTATAATCATCATGCCACTCAGCTCTTCTAGCTCTGTGTAGATCTCTACTTGCCTCGTAAATGTTCAAAGTTGGAGAAATTGTAAAGTCCAAAGAAATTAATTCATTCATTACATTATTCCAGTGGTCAGAAAAAGGTTCTGCCGCTTGAGCCCACAATTTTCCTGCCTCCTCGAACCTATGCTGCTCATTTTGATAATTATAATTGGGAGGATAATTTTGAATAATTCGATTGTTGAACAACGCCTCAGGCAAACCATACCAGTGTTCCATTGAAGTTAGTCCTGCCCTAGCAGAATTTAAGACATTCCATTTTACAACATTCAACTGTGCATGATGAGCTGTTGATCTCAATCCAATTTTTTTATTCTCTTTGATTGCAGCCTCCATTATATCTGGTGAGGCACCGAAAAATTTTATCCCATCTGAGCCCTCTTTTGCATTTTTTCGAACCCACTCTCTAGCCTCATCAGGTGATTTTACTCTTGAATTAAAGGTTGAAAAAGAATAAATTCTTGGAGCAATAATCTCATTCTTCTTACTCCTGTTTTTTAATTCTAATTTTAGTTTTTGTGAAAGCGATCCACCGGGTTCTCTGATCGTAGTTATACCATGAGCCATCCACAAGTTAAAAACATATTCAGGATTAGCGCCTTGCGATCTTCCTCCAATATGCCCATGAGTATCAATGAATCCGGGCAAAATATAACTACCCTCACAATCTATTTCAACACCACCACTTGATAGTTTTGGTCTTCTACTATTATTTATTGGAACACCTGGATAACCAACATTTTGAATTTTTGTGATAATATTATTCTCAATAACAATATCAACTGGTCCAAGTGGTGGTGCTCCTGTACTATTAATTAGTGTTGCCCCTCTAAGTATTAATTGTTGATGTTGTTTTTCAAAAATTTGAGAAAAAGAAACGATTGGAATAAAAATTAAAATGAATATTATTTTTCTCATATTTTTTAAACTTTTATGTATTTACTCCTAAGGTTTAAATTAAGTATAATAGAGGATATTGTACCAACTGTAAAATATATAATCCCGAAGGACAATAAATAAAATAAATTGGTGTTGTAAAATTCAAACTGAGATGGAATTAATAACAAAAAAAGACCTATAAGATTTCTGAATAAATCAAGTTTGTAAGCCCATTTATATCCATCCATCACTGCAGAGTAGCTAAAAATACTTATGAAAATTATTCCACAAAATATCAAAGATTGATTGGCATCAAATTTTGAAAACTTTGCTAGAAAGAAAAAGACAAGAATATTTGTACACAACCAATGGAATAATACCCATGATTTTGTAAAATAATTGTGTGGAGGTGAATATTTATTAAAATTATGAACATCATCAATTTTGTTAATTGGATACTTATCAATTACATCCTTTGGTCTATATCCAGTTGGCATAAACCACAATAAAAATTTTTCTTTTAAACTCTTGGTTCTGAAAAAATCTAAAATTAAGCCCCATACATGAGTAAAGTTGATCAAAATTGGATTCCATGTACTAACTGGCTTTAGTACTCCATACACAGGAGGTTCATCATCCAACTCCTCTTGAAATGTCCCAAACCATCTATCCCAAACACAAAAAATTCCTCCCAAGTTTTTATCAATATAAATTGGGTTAATTGCATGGTGTACACGATGTTGAGAAGGGGTTACAAAAATATATTCAAGTATGCCAAGTTTTCCAATGTGTCTTGTATGATACCAAAACTGTCCAAAAAGATGAAGAGGCAATAGTACAACAATCACACTGTGTGGGATGCCAAAAATTGCTGCAGGAATCAAGAAAAGTGCTCCGTATCCTAAAAAATTGGAAATACTTTGCCTTAAAGCACAAGCCAAATTAAACTCTTCACTACTATGATGGATTACATGCTGATTCCAAAAAATATTTATTTTATGATTTAATCGATGGTTCCAATAACTTGAAAAATCAATACAAATAAATGCAATCAAATAAACCCAAAAATTACTTTCAATTTCAAAAAAAGAGAGGTGAGTAAGCAAAAACGGATATGAAATAATAATCAAAGTCAAACCAAGAATATCCTTCAATAAATTTGTAGAACCAGAACTTAAACTGGCAATAGTATCCATTAATTTATAAGTCTGATTTTGTTTATAATGACCATAAGCAATCTCAATTATGATCATCAAGTAAAATATCGGTACAACCCACAAAAGTAAATTTGCGTATGTGTTCATCAAGAGTGTATATTTTTTTGTGGGTGATACTGGATTCGAACCAGTGACCCCTACCCTGTCAAGGTAGTGCTCTGAACCAACTGAGCTAATCACCCCTAGATTTGTTAAATCAAAAAAAGTCTAATATCTACTAAATTGGCGATTTATACTTATTAGTTTATTAAACTTTTACTTCCCGTTTTGAATAGGATCAGTTTCGGGCATCAATTTATTTAAAATAGTGTAAACAGGACAAAATTTAGTAATTGGACTAATAACCTGTAATGCACCAACTGCAATCACTATCCATAAAAAATTGAAATTAGATGTTAGGTAAGATAACCCAACACCAGTAAGGTAAAGCATACCGCATATAGCATCGTGAGCTCTAATTTTTGAAATATTTTTTTTCATATTTAATGGCTTAATTTATTAATAACAAATATAACTTATTCACTAAATAATATTAGTTTGTTTCAATCTTTTCTATATCAATTCTGCAATCATACATCTAACACTTCCTCCACCACATTTTTGAATAGTAGGAATTGGGATATTTAAAATTTTAGATTCACTTGATAAAATTTGTTTTTGACTGCTAGTTAATGAACCAAAAGCTAAGTTACTGATAACAATTACTTTATTCCCTGGTTCACCAAGCTGAAGTAAATTTCCAGCAAAAGACTCCATTTGTTTTAAATCAATTTCAATAATATTTCTACCTGTACTTTCAATAGATTCTTTGACTTTTTTTCTTTCATCCTCATCAAGTATGGATTCGAGGCACACCAATATAAAATCATCACCTATACTCATCATTACATTAGTGTGATAAACAATTCCTCCTTTTGAATCATATGATGTGAATGTTATTGGACTATACCCAATATCAGAGCAAAATTTCTCAAATAATCCTAGGTCAGATCTTTTTGAAATTGAACAGTATGCTACTTTATTAGTTCTATCCAAAACCACGCTTCCAGTACCTTCCAGAAAAACATTATCCTCTTCATAATTCGTGTAGTCATTTAAAAGAGTGTAATTAAAACCATTATTATTTAACTTATCAATGAAAGATTTATTTTTTTCTTTTCTTCTTGACTCAGCATACATAGAGTGAATCACATATTTATCATTGTGAAAACTAATCCAATTGTTTGGGAACACATCATCCGATAAATTTTTACTCCTATCATTTTCACAAACAATAATATTGATCCCATTATCTCTTAAAATTGAGCACATATTCTCAAATTCATCAATTGCAACCAATTTAATTTCATTGTTGTTCATATTTTCAACTCTTGACTGAAAAAAATTATCCTTTGATGTATCTTCATTGTATCCAAATGAAGATGGTCTGATCATTAAAATATTTTTTGTTATTTGGTTCACTTATTGTAGATGTTAATCGAAATTAAAATATTCTTTTTAAATGCTAAGAAATGTTTCATATAAAAATGAAAAACAAGAGTTAGAAATTAATGAGCTTGTTGGCAAACCATTTGGGCTTTTTAAAAGAATCAAAGAAGGTGGAGTTGGGTCTGGTAAACTTTTAATCACAAAAGCTGATAAGGATATCGAAAATCTTTTGATTTTGGATCATAATCTAAATTACTGCAATATTGAAATGAGACCTAACGGAATAATTGTGTATTTCAGAGTACTTTTAGAAACATATGCTCTCATTATTCCCTACTACAAATTGGTAATCTTCAAAGTTGACGCTCAAGAATACACTCTAAACATTGATCAGAAGTTTGTAAAAATCAAGGTTAAAGGCAAAGGCAATCATGGATTTTTTAGAAGAATAATGGAACAAAAAGCAATTGATTATGACAAATACAAAATCAATTAACTTAATGAATCATTTTTTTGTGATTGCAAAGAAAATGTATAAGACCATCGCCGTTAAAATCAAGACCCAACCAACGGGAATCAAGAAAAATGGTTCATTTAAAATTCCTTCTTTATCAACAGATGAACCCGACAACTCAAAGGCAATAAAACAGATAATTCCAATGCAAAGAATAAAGGTTGCAACTTTAAATTTTCTATCCATACAGTCTGCAAAATTTCATAATTTTAAATTAATAAATATTTACAATGGTAAAGTTCGATTTTGATAAAATTAAAGGTCTGGAAAAAATATATAGATTAAATCTTATAAACAGTTGTACTGGCTACAAATCTGCAAATTTGATTGGATCAATTGACAAGGAAGGGAATACAAATCTTGCAATCTTTAGTTCAATAACTCATTTAGGAAGTGATCCTGCAATGATAGGTTTTGTACTAAGACCAAGAACAGTTCCCAGAAATACCTACAACAATATTTTTAGAAATAAATATTTTACAGTCAATCATGTTTTTGAGGATGATA
>ENA-OSEY01000714-OSEY01000714.1-marine-metagenome-genome-assembly--contig:-NODE-714-length-23607-cov-5.337314_pt1 | contig 23607 bp, 17 predicted proteins | sample MGYA00248465_ERZ534230 | MGnify/ENA primary metagenome ERZ534230 (study PRJEB26409, sample SAMN06344110) | marine metagenome | isolation source: Sea water from surface | place: Atlantic Ocean:Southern...
TACGGCTAAAAGTACAACCACAGAGTTATAAAAACTATTAAATTGGGCTAGCAATATAATAAACATAAGCGCTAAAGCTGCTGAAAAAGCAGTCGAAAGAAATGCCTGGCTTTCGGCTTGGTCTTCCTGATCTCCAGTCCACTCCCAGCTAATTCCTGGTCCAAGTGGATTTTTCTCAAGATACTTTGTCAAATGTGCTATTCTTTCGTTTGCATTGATAAATACTTCTGTTTTATTTCCATTCTGATCGATCAGTGTCGTTGTTAATCCATCCGCAACCCCAGCTTTAATATCAAAGAAACGCTTTTGGTCTATCCGATTTATTTCACCCAGCTTTTTTACCGGCGATTTAGTAATAAAGTTAGACAGTGGGATCAGGCCATCCTTTGTACGAACTTTCAATGTGTCTAGAGTGCTCAAAATGCGATAGTTCTCTGGGAGCCGTACCCTGATTTCAACTTCTTCGTCCGAACTATCCACTCGCATTGTATCTAGTAAGACTCCCCTAGTTACTAATTGAACCATGGCGCCCACAGTCGTAACGTCTGCGCCGAATCTTCCGGCCTTTTCCACATCAACATTTATTTGCCAATCTATACCCGGCAATGGTCGGGTATCTTCAATTAACGTAAGACCTTCCGTTTGCTCAAATATTTCCCTCATATTTTGAGTAGCCATAAGAAGCTCATCCCAATTATTGCCTTTCAAACGCAAATGTACGGGTTTGGAACTGACAGGGCCTCTGGCTAATTCAAGTACCTCTATTTTTATCCCAGGTATTTTTTGCAAATCAGCCAGTAGTTCTGCAATTACAAGATTTCCATCTAGCTCTGGTTTGTTTTTTCGCTTGTCCCAGGGAATGGTTTCCAATTGTATCTGACCAATGGTGTCCTTTGGAGATGATGCCCCCGCTGTATTTTGGTTCAACCCACCGGCGCCGGCAAACGCAAAAACACTATCTACTCCTGGATGAGCTAAGACGATTTTTTCTGCTTCCTTTACAATATCGTCTTTTTCTTGAAGAGATAGATTGCCTCTCGCACGAACGTAAACAATTGCTTGCTCTGGTTCGGATTCCACGAAGAACTCAACACCGTAGTTGTTCTGGCCGAAGTACGTAAAGACTGAAATTGTCAAAAATATTATACCACCAATTGCTGCCAAAGGCATAACTGGGTTGCCCACTATAATTTTTATAAAACGTCCGAATAAAGTTCTCCTGTATCCAGAAACAACCTTTTGTCGTTCGCGCTTAAATTCAGCAGCGCCCATTGTAATTGAAACTAAAAATGCTGATAGGATTAGACCAATTCCGCCGGGTATATAGCTTATAATACTCAACTGGCCGCTCTCTATATTCATCAAGAAACTTGGGTTTATAAGCTGCATAGTAGTACAGAAAAGACAGAAAAGTGTTAACGGGACTAAAGCTGCCCGAATAAACCAAGGAAGTTTTTTCCGCAAAAGGTTCGAAGCATTCTCAAACACGCGGCTTAAACGGCCAGACACCCCACCAATGATTGGAAGAAAGATTAATGCTACAATCAACGAAGCGGATAAAACAAAAATTAAAGTAACTGGCAGCATGCCCATGAATTGACCAGGCACGCCTGGCCAGAAAAGCATTGGTAAAAATGCGCACAAGGTGGTCGCTGTAGAACTGGCCACTGGCCAAAACATTCTTTTAGCCGCTTCAACATATGCGGACATTGGGCCAGTCCCTTCCGCTATCCGCTTATCGGCATATTCTACTACTACAATTGCGCCGTCCACTAACATTCCGACTGCTAGAATTAGCCCAAACATGACCATATTTGAGATTGTTACACCCATCACGCCAAGTAAAACGAAACATAACAAAAAAGAAGTTGGGATCGCAAAGCCCACTAGGATTGCCCCTCTAGACCCTAACGATGTCAGCACCACTATCATGACCAGAGCAATAGCTGTAAGGACAGAACCCTCTAATTGCCCAACCATACTTGCTACTTGACTGGATTGATCATTAGAGGTTCCCACTTGGATGGCAACTTGCAGATCTCTTGGCCAGCTTTGTGACTCTGCTTTAACGAGAGATTTTACTTCCTCTGCCATGTCTATAAGATTAAAGCCACGGCGTTTTACAACTTGAATTGCCACCGTTGTTTCACCGTTAAATCGCGCTACTCCTGAACGATCTTCGAAGGTTAGTTTTATTTCTGCAAGATCTCCCAAAGTTATAATGCGATCGCCATTTGTCTTTACTGGCAGGTTGTATACATCTGAAGGTTCATCGAAACTTGAAGGAATTTTTACGGAAAAAGCGCCTTGTTCTGAATTTATATTTCCTGCGGCGATTAACTGGTTATTATTTCTAACGACACTAATTAACTCATTCGCGGTAACGTTGTAAGCCTCGAGCCTTAGCGGATCTATTAATACCTCCACCATTTCTTCACGATTGCCAGAAATAGGTGCTTCCAGTACTGCGTCCATGCTCTCTAATTTTTCCTGAAGCTCCTTTGCGACCCTTGTCATTGTGCGCTCAGGCACTTTCCCGGTTAAATTTACAATAATCACGGGGAACTCGGAAAAGTTGAACTCATTAATCGAGTATTTGTCCGCTCCAGCAGGAAACTTAGTTTCCGCCTTGTTCATGGCATCCCTGACGTCTGCCATAATTTTTGTCTTGTCCCAACCGAACTCAAATTCTAACGCAATTCCAGCATAATTTTCTGATGCCGTGGCGCTCATTTTTTTGAGGCCATCCAAGTCTGCCAACTCAGTTTCCATGGTTCTTATTAGCAAAGACTCGCTATCCTCAGCAGAAATCCCAGGGAATGGCACGGATATGAATAATGCTGGGATTTCAATGTCTGGCTCACCTTCTTTTGGAAGACCCGTGTAGGCGTAAACGCCTGCCGCCAGCGATAAGGCAATTATCGCTATGATCATCCGCGCGCGCGCAGAGGCCCAATCGATTAGGCCAGTCATAAGGATATATCCTTGTAAGTCGCAGAGACCTTAACGCCCTCTCTAACAAATTCCTGTCCAATAACTATAACGTCAACATTATCATCTAAACCTGAAACCCAGACACCTTCTTTGCTATCTTGCTCTAGGTTTACCGCTGCGAACCGGGTCGTGTTTTGTTCGTCTATAAATCTTATTCCCAGTATTCCATCGTCATTTAAAGTTAATGCTGATTGCGGGAGCAGGTGCGCCTTTTTGCCGTCGGATCCAATTGCTATTTCAACAGTCTGGCCGTCTCTTATTTCCAGTTGGTCATTTGGGACATTCACTTCAACTCGAAATGTTCTGGTTGTAGTATCAGCTGAACGGGAAAGAAACGTCACATTGCCATCTATTTCGTGACCACTTGTAAGCTTGGCTTTGACGGGAGCCCCCAATCTTACGCGAGATAACTCAGTTTCGGGCAGGAACCCAACTAGTTTGATTGGGTTAAGTTGTATGATAGTGCCACACAAGGCGCCCGGTTGAAGTAAAGATCCAATCTCAGCAGTGTCCGATTCCAATGTTCCCCCAAAGGGCGCTTTTATTATTAGTCTTTCAATTTCCTTTTCAGCAGCAGCGACGCCTGCTTCGGCAGATTGAATGCGTGCTCTGGTACTTTCAAAGCCTGCAGTTGCAGTGGCCACCCCTGCCTCAGCCGACCTCATGGCCGCTTCGGCAGAGGCCACTCTTGTCTCAGAGGCATAGCCGCCCTGAGATAGTTTTGTTGCAGCATTAAAATTTATTTTGGCTTCTTCAAGTCTAGAATTTGCTTCGTCCAACTTTGCTTCCGTTTGTGGGATCAAGGCTTTTGCTTCTTCTAATTTAGCTGCTGCATCTGCTAACGCAGTCTTTCTTGTACCCTCATCCAAACGACACAAAATATCATTTTTTTTAACAAAAGATCCTTTTCTTAAGGGTTCTGATACAACCTGACCGAAAGTTTCTGACCGAACTTCAACAAAACGTGCTGCTTCGGTTTCTCCTCTTAAGACAACATAACTTCCGAGGGTTTGTGAACTTGACGCGTAAACAACGACACTGACAAGTTCAGAGACATTGTCAATTTGTTGGGTAACTTCTTGATCTGAGATTTCTGTTTCAGCACTAGTATTTTGTTCTTCTAGTCTCGCTTCAACCACACTTTTGATGCTGTTTCCACTTGCTAACTTATCAAAAGAGTCCCTTTCAAACACCAGAACGTACAAAGCAAAGATCACAACTACTGCAGTGATTATTGAAATAATCCTCATATAACGACGTTCCTTACAAACAAGTACTGAAATGTTACGCTGAACTCACCAGTTCAGATTAATATTTTCATACTCTTTTTGCAAGTGCAGCAAAAGTATTGGGGCTTCCCCTCAGCCAGTAGAACGGTTAAGACATGTTAGAAATTATCATTATGAGGTTATTTGTGAGCGATACGGATAGTTTTATTGAAGAAGTAAGCGAAGAGGTGCGACGCGATCGCTTATATAAAGTTTTGCGTAAGTATGCATGGGTTGGCATTCTGGCGGTGGTAACTATCGTCGGTGGGACGGCGTATTTAGAGTTTCAGAAAGCACAGGCAAGGACGGAAGCAGAAGCAGTTGGCACTGCTATTATTAAGGCGCTTGATATCTCCAATTCAGAAGAAAGAGCTGAAGAATTAAAAAAGGTAGAAGTCTCAAACTCCGAAGCAAAAGCAATCGTGGCTATGCTTTTGGCAGCCGAAGAGATTTCGCTGGAGAATTATGAAGCTGCTAGCGCAAGCTTAAATGCCATTTTTGAGGACCCATCTATCTCGCAAGTCTACCGAGACATGGCAAAATTTAAATTCCTTTTGATCAGTCATGGGAATATCGAAGATAACTTGATTTTAGCCGGTTTCAAAGAAATGGCTTCTCCGGGTAATCCTTTTCGCTTATTGGCGGAGGAGCAGATTGCACTCCTCATGTTAAAAACTCAAGACTTTGAGGCTGCAGTCGATACACTAAAATCTATTTTGGAAGATGCAGAACTTACTGATACTATTAGACAGAGAGTGTCGCAGCTTCTCATGTCATTGGGTGTTGATCCATCTAGCCTCTGAATTGTGGGTTTAGTGGAAAAGTTTGGGAGTATTATTTATTGAAGCTGAAAATTGGCTTAACGACTTTGATCTCTTTGATTTTCTTACTTGGTTGCGCTCAGGAACAAGTAGTTGTGCCGGGGAAACGAGAGCCAATAAGCGCAGTCGATAGTACCGCAAAGCTGGATAACGTGTTTGGTTCTATAGAAAATGGTTCCAGGCGTTTTCCTATATCAAATGCCAAGGCAAATGAATCTTGGACTCAAGGTCATGGTACTCAAATTACAAGAACATCACACCCATCTTTAGATATACCGATTGATTTACTATGGTCTGTTTCAATAGGGAAAGGAGACCAAGCCCGTCACCGCATAACCGCGGAACCTGTTGTATTTGATGGTAAAATTTTCACAGTCGATAGTCTTATGGTTTTGAGCGCAACTACTAACGATGGTAAAATTTTGTGGCGAAAAGATTTGACGCCGGACGGTGAGAGTAGTGGAGAGGTGAGCGGCGCCGGTCTGGCAGCGGGTGCTGGTAAAATCTTTGTTACAACTGCATATGGGCTTTTACATGCTATAGATCCCTCATCTGGCGAAGAAATATGGTCTCAAGGTCTTTTAGGCTCTGGTAGCACGCGGCCAACATATTTTGATGGTTTGGTTTACTTAGTATCAAATGATGAAAGCGCTTGGGCGGTTGATGCTGAAACCGGAAGAGTAAACTGGACATTGGATAACTTTTCCGATGTAAATAACTTGATAAGTAACTCTGCACCGGCCTTGTCAGAAAAGTTTGCTATTTTTGGCTATGGTTCTGGTGAAGTTCAAGCCGTATTCAGAAAGAGTGGGTTAGCCATATGGAGCACATCTATTTCTGGAGGGCGAAGTGGACGCGCTATAAGTATTGTTGACGACATTGTTACATCGCCGGTCGTAGATGGCTCTACTGTTTTTGTGGCAAACGCGTCTGGTCGGATTACAGCATTAAATCTTGATAATGGTGAGCGTATCTGGGGAAAACCCTTTGGAACCCTTGGAAATATCTGGCCGGCGGGTGATAGCTTATTTCTAGTAAATGATTTATCCCAACTCGTGAGAATACATAAGTACTCTGGCGACATAGTTTGGTCGGTTCAGTTGCCTAGCTTTCTAAAAATTAACCCTAGAAAGAGTAAGGAAGTTGTAGCCCATTTTGGGCCTATTGTTGCAAGTGGTAAGGTTATTCTAGTTTCCAGTGATAAAAAAATCCGAGTGTTCAATCCTATAGATGGATCGCTTATAGATGATGTAACAGTGCCCAGCGGTGCTACAAGTAATCCGGTAATCGCGGATAATATTTTATATTTTGTGTCGCGGGATGGCGACCTGCACGCTTTTCGCTAATATATTTTATGCAAACTGTGATGCCTGAAGCTTTGGAGCACTGAAATGACCTTCACTCTAGCAATCGTTGGTCGTCCTAATGTTGGAAAGTCAACGCTGTTTAATAGGCTGGTTGGCAAGCGTAGTGCATTAGTTGACGATCAACCCGGAGTTACAAGAGATTTACGGGAGGGAGAGGCAAAATTAGGCCATCTTCGCTTCGTAGCAATCGATACAGCCGGCTTGGAAGAGGCGACTGACGAGAGCCTGCAGGGCCGTATGCGAAAATTAACAGAAAGTGCAATTGATTTAGCTGATGTTTGTTTATTTGTTATTGATGCAAGGGTGGGAGTAACGGCATTAGACCATTTCTTTGCGGATCTACTCCGGAAAAAAGCTAAGCATATTATCTTGGCTGCAAATAAGTCTGAGGGTAGAGCCGCCGACTCGGGTTTTCTTGATAGTTATAGTCTTGGCCTGGGCGAACCATTGCGCATCTCAGCAGAGCACGGAGAGGGGATGACGGATTTGTTGTCTGAACTTGTCCCGCTCTACGATAAACCATTTCAAGAGGGCGCTCATGTCACACCGGAAGTAGACATTGATGTTTCGGATAATAATCACGATAAAGATATCTTTACATATAATCTTCCAACAAGGGAGAGACCACTACAGGTGGCGGTGATAGGCCGACCAAACTCTGGCAAGTCAACATTAATTAATAAAATTATTGGGAAGGAAAGACTCTTAACTGGTCCAGAAGCCGGAATTACCCGTGATGCAATTTCTATTCAGTTAGAATGGCAGGGGATACCAATGCGTATCTTTGATACGGCAGGTATGCGCAAAAAAGCAAAAATAAATGATAAAATAGAAAAATTGTCAGTAGGAGATGGTTTAAGGGCTGTAAAATTCGCCGAGGTTGTAGTCGTTTTACTGGACGCGGCTATACCATTCGAACAACAAGATCTTAGAATTGCTGGCCTCGCCGAGAGAGAAGGTCGTTCTGTGGTTGTGGCAGTAAACAAATGGGACATTGAAAAAAATAAGCAGGTAAAATTGCGTAACATGCGCGAGGCTTTTCATCGACTATTACCTGAATTACGAGGTGCGCCATTAGTAACCGTCTCAGCAAAAAACGGTCGTGGATTGGAACGATTAAATAACGAAATAATGAAAGCCCATAAAATTTGGAACAAAAGGGTAGCTACATCTCCACTTAATATCTGGTTGAATGATATGGTGGCGGCCCACCCACCGCCCGCTCCTAATGGTAAGCGAATAAAATTGAGGTACATTACACAAGCAAAGTCGCGGCCGCCTGGCTTCGTCGTTATGTGTTCTAATCCTAGTAAATTACCTACAAGTTACAGTCGGTATTTGGTAAATGGTTTGCGAGAATCGTTTGATCTGCCTGGAACTCCAATTAGGTTAACAATGCGATCGCAATCTGACAAAAATCCATTCAAAAATAGAAAAAAATCACAACCCTCCAAGTTAAAAAAACATCTTTAGTTGGTGTAAATATTCCGTTTTGATAACTTGAGACCCTAGGTTGGTTATTCCAAGCCCCCGGTAGAATTTATACGGGTACAATTTCCTAAATAAGGACTTAATACTGGAGGTAAGGACACGGACCCGTCTTCATTTTGGCCGTTCTCTAAAACTGCAATTAAGCACCGACCAACTGCCACTCCGGATCCATTCAGGGTATGGACAAACTGAAGTTTTCCACCTTCAGCAGGTTTGAATCTGGCAAGCATCCGTCTGGCTTGAAAATCTCCACAAACCGAAATAGACGAAATTTCCCTATATTTACCTTGTCCTGGCAACCATACTTCTAAATCGTGAGTTTTTTGAGCACCAAAGCCCATGTCACCCGTACATAACACAACAGTTCTATAGGGTAGGCCGAGCTTTTCTAATATAGCCTGAGCACATTTGGTCATTCTGGAGTGTTCTTCCAGCGACTGAGCTGGATGGGTTATTGAGACCATCTCGACCTTTTCGAATTGATGTTGCCGAAGCATTCCAGATGTATCCTTGCCGGCGGATCCTGCTTCTGATCGGAAACACAAAGTGTGTGCAGTAAGCCTAATAGGTAAATCGGTTTCGTTTAAGTTTTGGCCTGAGACTGTATTTGTTAGAGTTACTTCTGATGTTGGTATTAACCACCAGCCGTTTGTTGTTTTATAGCTGTCTTCAGCAAATTTAGGTAATTGATTGGTTCCATACATTGCTTCATCTCTGACCAAAACTGGCGTCATAGTTTCTGTCATACCATGCTCATTAATATGTGTATCGAGCATGAACTGAGATAAAGCGCGATGAACTCGAGCGATGGATCCGCGTAACAAAACAAATCTGGATCCTGAAAGTTTTGTTGCAGTCTCAAAGTCCATACCGGGTTTGACACCTGCGATTTCGAAGTGTTCTTTTGCATTTTTAATTTGCGGAGGTGTTCCCCATTTGAATATTTCAATATTTTCTAATTCGTCCTGCCCAGCTGGAACGTCGCTCAGTGGGATATTGGGAATAGTCATCAATAAATCTGTCAATTCCTGGTCTAATTCTTTTGCCTGTGAAGCTAATGAGGTAACCTCTTTCTTTTTACTTGCAACCAAATCTCGAAGTGTATTGAACGCGGTTTCATCGTTTGATGATTTTGCCTTTCCGATCTCTTTGGCCGCTTTATTTTGTTCGGCTGTCGCGGTTTCGGCTGCTAAAATTGCAGATCTGCGCTCTTCATCGAGGGAAAGGATTTTTGCCGACATTTTGGAAATCCCGCGAAGGCTCAAAGCTTTATCAAACACTTCAGGATTTTCGCGGATGTATTTTATGTCATGCATTATCTTAAACCTATTCAAGTTTTCTGGGTTCTTATGCAACATTACTATGATAAAGTGTATACTTTTATAAGATCTATAAACAAAATTTTTGGATGAGGCTTGGAGCTTGTTACCGTTTAGAAAACCAACTAAATAATAGTCGAAGGTACCTTGCAAACTGAGCAACAAGGGCCTAGGTTCCGCCAAGCACGGCACTTTATAATAACAAGGAATTCCTCATGGAAGCATTTGCACAATTTGTCCCTCTAATTCTTATTTTCGCTATCATGTATTTTTTACTTATTCGACCACAGCAACGAAAGTTAAAAGATCATAAAAAAATGGTTGAAAGTCTGAGACGGGGTGACATGATCGTAACCCAGGGTGGACTAATTGGAAAAGTCACAAAAGTGAAGGAAGACAATGAACTTGAAGTTGAGTTGTCCGAAGGCGTAAAAGTTAGAGTAGTACAATCTACGGTCGCGCAGGTTCTCTCAAAAACAGAGCCCGCAGCGTAAAATTGTGTTGATTTTTTAATGCTGCAAATAGAGCTTTGGAAACGTATAATAATCTATGGTCTTGTTCTGGCAGGCCTTTTATTTGCTTTGCCGAATGCTTTCTACTCAAGGGTAGAAAGCTACAATGACGCAAATTCAGCAATTGAAAATGGTCAAGATCCTGATTTGTTCAGAGATGAGCAGCAACTTTGGTTCGATTACTTACCATCCTCTCTCGTTAATTTAGGTCTGGACTTAAGAGGAGGCGCTCATTTACTTGCTGAAGTGCGCACAACTGATGTTCATGCTCAAAGAATTAAGAGCTTGTGGCCAGATGTTCGTGATGTTCTCAGGCAAAAGAGATCTGAAATTGGCACAATTAGATTACAAGACAGTACACCTGGGGTACTACGTGTTAAAATTTCTAAACCTGAGGCGATGCAAACAGCAATTGAAGCTGTAGCGACGCTTTCAAAGCCTGTAGTTAGTTTGACACAGGCAGGTGCTGAAGATTTAAAAATATCTTCAGACGGTGACTTTCTACTAATTTCCTTATCTGATGCAGAAGTTCTGGCTACTAATGAAAGAACAATGCGACAGTCTTTGGAAATTATTCGGCGGCGAGTTGATGAAGTTGGAACACGGGAACCTACGATACAACGTCAAGGATTAGATCGTATTTTGATCCAAGTTCCGGGTATAGGTTCGGCTACAGAGCTCAAAGAATTAATTGGTACGACGGCTCAGCTCACATTTCAGGCTGTCATCGGAAAAAATTCTTCTTCGACGACGCCTTCTTTCGGCAATGAAGTATTACCTTCATTGGATGAAGAGGGAGTATTCTACACGCTTGAAAGTGCCGCGGTTGTAACGGGTGAGCAATTGGTGGATGCTCAGCCAAGTTTTGATCAAAATGGAAGACCCGCGGTAAATTTCCGATTTAATCCAACAGGAGCAAGAAAGTTTGGTGACTATACAGCAGAAAACATAGGAAGTCCTTTTGCAATTGTTTTGGACAAGGAAGTCATAAGTGCACCTGTTATTCAGTCTCACATCCCCGGTGGGTCGGGTATAATTACAGGTAATTTTACTGTAGAAGAGAGTACAAACTTGGCGATTCTGCTCAGAGCTGGCGCCCTTCCAGCAGGTCTTGAGTTCTTGGAAGAGCGAACAATTGGGCCAGAGTTAGGTGCTGACAGTATTAAAGCAGGAAAAATGGCGTGCATTGTCGCTTTTGCAGCCGTTTTGGCGTTTATGTTTTTATCATATGGTATGTTTGGTCTGTTCGCAAATGTCGCTCTTATCGTAAATGTATTTTTAATTTTTGGTTTATTAAGTGCCATAGGGGCTACGTTAACACTGCCTGGTATTGCAGGAATTGTATTGACTATAGGTATGGCGGTTGATGCAAATGTTTTGATTTTTGAGCGCATAAGGGAGGAAATCAAATTAAATAAAGGTCCAGCTAGAGCAATAGAATTAGGATATGAGAAGGCACTTTCGGCGATTATCGATGCAAATATCACTACATTTATAACAGCAGTGATTTTATTTGCTATTGGATCAGGTCCGGTTAGGGGCTTTTCTGTCACGCTCGGTTTAGGGATTATAACCTCTGTCTTCACTGCAATATTTGTGACCAGACTTCTAATTGTGATTTGGTTTGAACGCCGTCGGCCAAGAAAAGTAGAGGTTTGATTATGCGATTAAAACTTGTACCGAATGAAACTACGATCAATTTTTTTGGAAAATCAAACGTCTTCTTCGGCGTCTCAATTTTTGCGGTTATTCTATCCTTTATAACCTATATTATATTGGGCCTGAACTTTGGAATTGATTTCAAAGGGGGAACTTCAATCCGTTCGGAAAGCAAAGTAGAAATTGAAATAGCGAAATATAGAAACGCACTATCGAGCCTAAATCTTGGAGACGTTGCAATTTCGGAAGTTTTTGATCCTACATTCGAAGCTGATCAAAATGTTGCTCTTATAAGGATTGAGGCGCAGGATGGTCAGGAAGCAGTGACATCTGAAATCATTGAAATAATACTTAGCACTTTAAAGGCTAATGTATCTGATGACATCAAATTTCAAGCAGTTGAAAGCGTGGGTCCAAAAGTATCAGGCGAATTGATAAAAAAAGCTGTAATGGCAATCTTATTAGCGATTGGTGCGGTGTTATTTTATATATGGCTGCGTTTTGAATGGCAATTTGCGCTTGGGGCTGTTTCAGCTCTGATACATGATATAGTTCTTACCATAGGCATTTTTTCTGTTTTGCAAATTAAGTTTGATTTAGCAATAATTGCAGCCTTACTAACCATAGTTGGCTACTCTTTGAATGACACAGTGGTTATTTTCGATAGGGTGCGTGAAAATTTACGAAAATACAAAAAGAGGCCACTGATTGATGTAATGAATTTATCAATTAATGATACTTTGAGCCGTACGATTATGACTTCATTAACTACGCTGCTGGCTTTGATTGCATTATTTACTCTAGGTGGTGACGTCATCAGGGGGTTTGTATTTGCTATGATTTGGGGAGTGGTTGTGGGTACTTATAGTTCCGTTTTTGTTGCCTCAAATATCTTATTGCTCCTTGGTGTAAAACGCGATTGGTCAAAACCAAATGCAGAGGCTGGTACTTCCGTGCCGCAGCCATGATACCAAACATTTTTGTCGAGATATTTGAGTTAAATGGACTTTTATATGTCGCTTCAACAGCACTTATTGCGGGTGTCGTAAGGGGCTTTTCCGGGTTTGGCACAGCAATGATATTTTTGCCGGTGGCTGGCAAATATTTTGATCCTGTTACGGCTATAATCGTTTTAACTATAATGGATTTATGCGGTCCAGCTTTAATAGTGCCGAAAGCCTTGCGGGATGCCTACAAACCAGATTTGTTGCGGCTAATTGGTGGCATGATAATTACACTTCCGCTCGCACTGTACTTTTTAGTTAATATGGAGACGGAAATATTCCGATATATTGTAAGTACTCTCGCTTTGTTTATGGTATGTGTGCTCGCAACGGGATGGAGGTTTCATGGTAATCTTGGTAATGGTGCATTAATAGGGCTTGGAGGTGTCGCCGGTGTAACTGGTGGGATAGCTGGAGTGCCTGGACCGCCAGTGATATTATTTTATATGGCGACCATTCATCCAGTAAAAGTAATACGAGCAAATAATCTGCTTTTTCTTTTTGGATTTGATATTTTTGCGTTATTTTTTCTTGGTGTTGCGAGCGTTCTGAATATAAATGCCGTTGTTTTAGGGTTAGTTTTAGCAATCCCAATGGGTTTAGGAAATGTTATCGGCGCAGTCCTTTTTAACCCAGAGAAGGAGAAACTGTATAGGATGATTGCCTTCTTAATAATTACTCTGTCTGCTTTGAGTGGGCTTCCACTGTTGAGTGACCGACTTATGAGTTAAGTTTTGAGCAAAATAAATTCCGAATAAATCTAAATAATTAGATAAATCAGCATCTTATGGTATTATTTTAAGGCGAAATTGTGTGTTTGTACGCTTAAATTTGTCACTTTTTCTGTTATAAAAATTAGTCTATGTATTGTGCATGTTGTTGTCAGTAGATAATTTAAGTGTTTCCCGAGGTGGAGTAAGTCTCTTTGAGGGTTTAAACCTTACTCTATCGTCTGGCCAATTCATTTCGTTGACTGGTGGTAACGGCACTGGAAAAACCACACTATTGAGATCTATAGCTGGATTACAACCAATAGATGAGGGTGAGATATTAATAGAGACCGATAACTTTATTTTTGCTGGCGACTCGAATGGAATAAAAACATCATTGACAGTATCAGAGAATTTACGTTTTTGGAGTGCTATTTTTGGTGGGAAAGAGTTTGAAGAAGCGCTGGAGGTGTTTCATCTAACAAAGTTTGAGAATAGATTTGCAGGCAAGTTATCTGCAGGGCAAAAAAGAAGGTTGTCGTTAGCTCGTCTTATGTTGGCCGATAAAGCTATATGGTTGCTTGATGAACCAACGGTTTCATTAGACAAAAAATCTATGGAAGAATTCTCTAAAATTTTAAAAAATCATTTAGAAGCGGGTGGTGCCGCAGTGGTAGCAACTCATATTGATCTTGGCCTGAAAACACACTCTTCGAACATAAATATAGAAGATTATCGCACAAAAAGTGGAAATTTGAATGCCAGTGCAGGAGCATTTTTATGATAGCGTTGCTACAACGTGATTTGCTCCTAGCAGTAAGAGCTGGTGGAGGATTTGGTCTTGGAGTGGCATTCTTTTTAATAGTAGTTGTTTTGGTGCCGCTGGGTATTGGTCCTGACATGGTGATACTATCAAAAGTTTCTGTTGGTGTTTTGTGGGTGGGTGCTTTATTGGCCTGCGTTTTATCGTTAGATCGAATTTTCTCGCTTGATTATGATGATGGGACACTTGAACTATTACTGACGTCTCCTATCCCTTTGGAGGCTGTGGTAACTATAAAAGCATTTTCACACTGGATAACAACCGGACTACCATTGGTTGTAGTTTCGCCAATTCTTGGTTTACTGCTTGGATTACAGGTCAGTGATTTGAAGTGGGTGGTAATATCTTTATTGATTGGCACGCCGGCCCTGTCGGCGATAGGCGCCTTCGGTGCGTCTTTGACCGTTGGTATCAGGAGAGGAGGGTTACTGTTATCTTTACTTGTCTTGCCTCTGTACGTTCCTACTCTTATCTTTGGTGCAAATGTGGCCAATAAAGGCCTAGAAGATGTATCCAACAATGGACCTTTATTGATTTTAACAGCGGTTACGCTGGCAGCTTTTTCAATATTGCCTTTTGCTTCAGCTTTTGTTTTAAGAATTAACCTGCGATGAAGAGGAGATATGATGTCGCTTTGGGAATATGCTAATCCAGTAAAATTTTTAAAGCTTTCAGACAAAGTATTACCATTTTTTGTTGGTTTTTCGATTATTGGACTGTCTATTGGATTGTTTTGGGGCTTTTTTTTCACGCCTGATGACTATCGACAGGGTTCAACAGTAAAGATTATCTATTTGCATGTTCCATCAGCATTAATGGCAATTAATGCTTGGTTTATGATGTTGGTTGCTTCACTAATTTGGCTGGTTCGTCGTCACCATGTATCAGCCTTGGCTGCAAAGGCAGCTGCTCCCGTTGGAGTTACAATGACAATGGTCGCCCTGGTAACTGGGGCTCTGTGGGGTCAGCCAATGTGGGGTACTTGGTGGGCGTGGGATCCAAGGTTAACTTCGTTTCTTGTTCTATTTTTATTTTATTTAGGGTACATAGCGCTCTGGTCAGCGATAGATAATCCAGATACCGCTGCCGATTTAACCTCCATGCTCTGTATAGTTGGCTCCGTGTTTGCGATTTTAAGTCGCTATGCAGTAAATTTCTGGAACCAAGGCTTGCATCAAGGTGCGTCGCTTTCTTTAGACAAAGAAAAAAACGTTGCAGATGTCTTTTATCAACCTTTATTATTTTCAATATTTGGGTTTGTATTTCTGTTCTTAACTTTAGTATTAATAGGTACAAGAACTGAAATTCGACTGAGGCGCACTGAGGCTTTGCGTTTAAGAAAAGATAGTGAGTAAAACGTGCCAGATCTGGGGAAATATGCTTTTAGTGTTTTAACGTCCTACGGAATTTCATTTCTATTAATTGGATGTCTAGTAGCTTATATTCTGTACCGAAATTATAGAATTCGAATTGATTTGGAAAAAGAAGATAATTCATGAAAGGGATGTCAAATATCCCAATCTTGATGTTTTTGCCGATTGTTTTTTTTATATTTCTTGTCGGTGCTTTTTATGTTGGTTTACAGCGTGATGACGATAATTCTTTGCCATCCGTTCTAATTGGGGAATTAGCTCCAGATATCACCAAAAACGAATTATACTCGGGTTCTGAGGTAACTCCTGAATTAATGAAGTCTCCTGGTATTAAACTCGTGAACTTTTGGGCGAGTTGGTGCCCTCCTTGTAGGGCTGAACATGAAAAATTACTTGAAATAGCTGAAACTGGTACAGTTATTTTTGGAGTAAATATAAAAGATGATAAGGAAAATGCACTCTCATATCTGCAGAGGTATGGTAACCCATTTCAAGCTGTGTCATACGATCCCTATGGCAGGACGGCCATCGATTGGGGCGTAACGGCACCGCCCGAAACATTTATAATTAATAACGAGGGTGAGGTCTTGTTTCGATTTGCTGGTCCTCTAGTGGGCCAAGACTACTTAAGTCGCTTTTTGCCAGCGTATGAGTCAGCCCTTAGTAAAGAATAGTTATATTTTTCACTAGTTATCTAGGACGCTTTGGCTAGGTTTCTTAATACATAGTGTAAAACGCCACCGTGCTCGATATACTCTATCTCTATTGCTGTATCGATCCTACATTTAAGCTTAATCGTTTTAATGTTTCCATCTGGGTAAAAAATTTCGCAGTCAGTATCGCCAAGTGGCTTTATTTCTTCAAGTCCGTGAATTGAAATTATTTCATCTCCAGTAAGAGCAAGTGAATTTCGGTTGTTACCATTTGTGAATTCAAAGGGTATAACTCCCATACCCACGAGGTTTGAACGATGAATTCTTTCAAAACTTTCTGCTATAACTGCTTTGATCCCGAGTAATGCAGTTCCTTTAGCTGCCCAATCCCGAGAAGAACCCGCGCCATATTGCTCTCCGCCAATGATCACTAAAGGAGTGCCATTTTCTTTATGGGCCATCGCAGCATCAAAAATTGATGTTGTTTCACCATTTGGATTTTTTGTATAGCCACCTTCAACATTCGAGAGCATTTCATTTTTTATCCTAATGTTGGCGAATGTTCCACGCATCATTACTTCGTGATTACCCCGCCTTGAGCCATATGAATTAAATTCACGTGCAGGAACTTGCCTGTCTGTCAGATATTTACCAGCAGGGGTTGTTTCTTGAAAAGAACCAGCTGGGGAAATGTGATCGGTTGTAATCATATCGCCCAACAGAGCTAATATTTTAGCATTATTGATACTTGATATGGAGCCCGGGTTTTCCGCGATTTCGGCAAAGTAGGGTGGATTTTGAACATACGTTGAAGTCGACGGCCAATCATATGTTTCTCTCTCTGTAACTTCAACCTCTTGCCATTTTTCATCACCATCAAAAACTGCTGCATATTTTGACTGAAAAGCGTCTCTTGTGACCGTTTTCTCCACGAGTTCTGCAACTTCATGTGATGAAGGCCATATGTCTTTTAAATAGACTTCTTTTCCTTCGGGTGTTGTTGTTATTGGTTCGGTCGTGAGATTTATGTCAATGGTGCCTGCTAGGGCATAGGCGACTACCAATGGAGGAGATGCTAAATAATTTGCTCTTACATCTGGAGATATTCTGCCTTCAAAATTTCGGTTTCCAGATAAAACTGAAGTTGCCACAAGATCGCCATCGGAAATAGCTTTTGAAATTTCAGGTTGTAATGGGCCAGAATTTCCAATGCAGGTCGTACAGCCGTATCCAACGAGATTAAAACCTATCTGATCCAAATCTTTTTGTAGGTCTGCAGATTCTAGATATGCTGATACTACTTGTGATCCAGGAGCCAGTGATGTCTTTACCCATGGTTTGCGCTGTAGTCCTAACTCGACGGCCTTACGTGCTACAAGGCCAGCTGCAATCATTACATATGGGTTCGATGTATTTGTGCAAGATGTGATGGAAGCAATCACTACTTTTCCCGAAGACATCTTAAAATCTTCACCCTCAACATTAATTTCTTTACCCATTGGTCTTTTGAAGGTTTTCTCCATTTCTTCTAGGAATGCTTCCTTCGCACTATCTAACCTCACATAATCTTGAGGTCTTTTGGGGCCAGAAATGGCTGGAACTATGGAGCTCATGTTAAGTTCAAGTGTATCAGTGTAAATAGGATTATAATCTTTAGTTCGCCATAAATTATTTGCTTTAGCGTAAGCTTCGACCAATAAAATCCGCTCTTCGTCTCGGCCAGTGTTTCGAAGGTAGCGCAAAGTTTCGTTATCGATTGGGAAAAACCCACAAGTTGCTCCATATTCTGGCGCCATGTTTGCTATTGTTGCTCTATCGGCTAAGGGGAGTTTGTCTAATCCATCTCCATAAAATTCTACAAATTTACCAACAACACCCTTCTCTCTAAGCATTTCTACTATCTTAAGAACAAGATCGGTCCCAGTGGTTCCTTCGGTAAGTTCACCTGACAACTTGAACCCTACGACTTCAGGTATAAGCATAGATATAGGCTGGCCAAGCATGGCTGCTTCAGCTTCAATTCCACCGACTCCCCAGCCCAATACAGCCATCCCATTAACCATTGTTGTGTGGCTGTCTGTTCCTACTAAAGTATCCGGATAAGCAACTTCAAAACCATTTTGGTCAATATCAGTCCATACAGTTTGAGCAAGGTACTCTAGATTTACTTGATGGCATATCCCTGTACCCGGTGGAACAACACGGAAATTATTAAATGCTGACTGTCCCCATTTTAAGAAAGAGTAACGTTCCATATTTCTTTCGTATTCACGGTCTACATTTGTCCTAAAGGCCCGTTGATTTCCAAATTCATCGATCATCACTGAATGATCAATCACAAGATCAACTGGGTTTAGGGGATTAATCTTTTGGGGATCGCCTCCAAGTTTCATTATGCCATCTCTCATAGCGGCTAAATCAACCACTGCTGGAACTCCAGTAAAATCTTGCATTAGCACGCGAGCAGGTCGATATGCTATTTCTCGAGAAGTTTGGCCACCATTTTCTGCCCAGTCTGAAAAAGCTTTTATATCCTGTAAGCTGACCGTCTTACCATCTTCAAAACGTAATAAATTTTCTAAAACAACATTTAAGGCGGCAGGCAGTTTGGAGAAATCTCCTAGTCCAGCATCGCTCGCTGCATTAATGGAATAAAAGGCAATTTTTTTGCCATTTACTGAAAGTTCTTTTCTCACTTTTTTTGAATCAATGCCAACTTTAATAGACACTCGAATCTCCTGATTGATAAGATTTCACCCTATTTGAGAAGCTTTTGACGTATGTTTTCGAGGTGTTCAAGAGTAATTATATCTTATTGTGCACAATTGTATACAAAAATACACTTTACTTGATTTTTTATCAAACTACGCTTTAATTTTAAACTGAGGTAAGAGGTTTTGGAAAAGCTTAATTTCTATTCATTCGTTTATTTTTCGAAAACTCTCTTAAAAATCGTATCGACATTCTTAGTATGATAAGCTAAATCAAATTTCTCTCGTATATCTTCTTCACTTAAGAGATGCCTCACATCCTTGTCGGATAGTAATTCATCTTGGAAATCTTTGTTATCTTTCCATACTTTCATTGCATTACGTTGAACTAATTTATATGCTTCCTCGCGACTTGCTCCCGCTTGTGTTAATGCTAGCAACACCCTCTGAGACATCACTAACCCTTTAAACTTGTTCATGTTTTTAAGCATGTTGTCAGGGTAGATAACTAAGTTGTCAATCACATTGGCCAGCCGGTTCAAGGCAAAATCTAGATTTACTGTAGTATCGGGAGCAATATTTCTCTCGACAGAGCTATGTGATATGTCGCGTTCATGCCATAGTGTCACATTTTCTAAAGCTGGAACTACGGCCATTCTAATTAAGCGCGCTAGGCCAGTTAAATTTTCTGTCAGAACTGGATTGCGTTTATGAGGCATTGCTGAAGAACCTTTTTGACCTTCTGAAAAAAACTCTTCAGCCTCAAGAACTTCTGTTCTCTGCATATGTCGGATCTCTGTTGCAATATTTTCTATTGAACTTGCAATTATGCCAAGGGTGGCAAAAAATGCGGCATGACGATCTCTAGGAATAATCTGTGTGCTAATAGGCTCAGGAGTTAATCCTAGTTTTTCACAGACGTACTTTTCAACAGCTGGGTCCAAGTTAGCGAACGTTCCAACTGCACCAGATAGAGCACCTGTGGAAATCTCGTCTTTTGCAACGCACATTCTTTTAAGGTTTCGATCCATTTCGGCGTAGAAACGTGCAAAAGTTAGCCCCATCGTAGTTGGTTCGGCGTGAATTCCATGACTTCTGCCTATACGCACAGTCATTTTATGCTCAAGCGCTCTTCGCTTCAGTGCAGCCAATAGTTGCTCTATATCTTTTATGAGCAGATCTGATGCTCGTACCAGTTGAATACTTAAGCATGTATCCAATACATCTGAACTAGTCATTCCTTGATGTACAAACCTTGCTTCTTCTGAACCAATATGTTCGGCAAGATGAGTTAAAAAGGCTATTACATCATGTTTAGTCGTCGCTTCGATTTCATTTATTCGGGCAACGTCAAACTTAACGTCTTTCGCTTTCCAAACAGCAGTAGCATTTTCTTGAGGAATTAATCCTAAGTTCGCCATTGCATCACAGGCATGAGCTTCTATTTCGAACCAAATTTCAAATTTTGTTTCTGGTGACCATATTTTGACCATTTCTGGTCGAGAATAGCGCGGGATCATAAATACTGCCTTATATTTAAAATGCAGGTTTGTACTTAACGCCTGTGATATTTTTGAGCAAGAGGCCGATGTTTGAAAATTATATTATAAATAAACATCAATATCCCATAAGGGCCTGATCAAAGGGATATTTGGTTAAGTTTTCATATCCATTTTCAGTGACTAGAACTTGATCTTCTAATTTTATTGAAAAGTCACCATTCTCTGGACTTACCAGGGCCTCTACGCACAGCACCATTCCTGCCTCGATATGATAATCATAGGCGCCTTCAACGAACTTATCAGCATAGGAGATTAACGGCCATTCATCACAAAGGCCAACCCCATGCATAAGACAGGAATATTTTCCTACTTGATATTTTTCATCTAATTTATGGGCATTTTTAGTTAAGTCGCTCATATGAACACCAGGTTTAAGCATTTCCATATTTTTCATAATATGTTCATGTGCATGACGCATTGCGTAAATCATATCTGGGCGTGGGGATTGGTCGCCTATCCACCAAGTTCGACTTATATCAACGCATATTCCATAAGCTCCCACCAAATCCGTGTCGAAGGCAACAATTTCATTATTTTGAACTATTCTAGGGCCGCATTCTTGGAACCATGGGTTAGTGCGTGGTCCCGATGTGAGGAGCCGTGTTTCTATCCATTCCCCACCTCTTTTGATATTTTCAGCATGTAAAATCGACCATATATCATTTTCACTTAGATTGTTATTACATACTTCGGATCTTGTAACTTGCTCCATTTCATAAATCGCTTTTTCACAGGCATAAGAGGCACATCGCATGGCTTTTATCTCATCAATACCTTTTATAGATCTTGATTTCTCGGTCACTTCCTCTCCATCCATAACTTTGAAGTCCAATGCTTCTAGTGACCGTAATCCGTGAAGCATAATTTTATCCACTGCCAACCTATTATTGCCATTTCCATGCTCATTTATAAGTAATCGCACTTCATTAGCGAAAACATCCGCCGCATCCCCAATTTTATCTCCCCTGTCAAAATAAAAGAGATCTGCACCGGAACGTTGCTCTTTCACCAATGGATTAAACTCAGATAAAAAGGGAGAATTCTTATAATCCCAAATTACCATGTAACCGTCAGCACATAAAAGTACTGCTCGAAAAGGGTTATGTGTGTTCCAGAGCTGCATATTTGTGCTGTCAGTTGCATATCGGATGTTCAAAGGATCAAACATTAGCAGGCCACCGTACTCACGGTCCACTATATGCTTAGTTAGCCTGTTCCATCTAAATTTTCGCATGGCTTGCAGGTCTGGTAGTTCTAATCCAGCGGATTCCCACTCCCTTCTTGCAAGAAGTGTGGGACCTATTTCTACTCGGTTTTTATCATTTGGTGTATTATCATCTAAGAGAAGACTTTTAAGAGGATCAATCTTTCTATTGTTACTGTGATGCTCATTCATCGCTGATTTGCTCCAATTTTCAGACTAAATTAAATGGACTATAAAAATTTTGTCATGTCTGAAAGCGAAAATTCTTGTCGCTTTTATATTTCTTCTTTTCAGCATACAAATGTGCTTATAAAAAAACTTTTCTTTAAATAATAGTGAATGTTATCTGCTAAAATGCGCAAAGCAATTTTTCAAAACTCTATCCCGTATGATTGGCAAAAAGTAAAAAAATTGCCTGGTGTAATGCCATTAAATCCACATGAATGGATAATATTTGATGACGCTTATAGCGATCAAATGGCGGAGCGTGAGAATTTGTTAGAAAATAATAATGACGTGATTGTGTTGGATAACAACAGCCAGGCAGTAGCACGCGAGCTTCTCACTATTTTATTACAATTTCTGCGTAAGGTAGATGATTTTGACGTATCAGAAAAACAAGTAATTACTCGTGATAAACGTACCGTCAAAATTGATTATGAGAAACCTCTAATGACTTGTGGACTATTGGTTCAAAATGATTTTTGTTTGATGGAAAAACGAAAGGGTCAGCACGTATTGAGTGCGGCTGTGCTCTGTTTCCCCGCTAACTGGCGCTTGCTAGAGAAATTTATGAAACCCCTATTTTCTATCCACAAAAATGTTCCTGAATACAGTTCAGAAATTGAAAAACGCGTCAACCGGATCTTCGACGGTATTCGAGTTGGTCAACCCATGTGGAGATTTAACCTATTAGAATATTCAGACCCTACGCTATATCAGCCCTATAGGTTAAGTCCCGATCAGGCAGCTTCATATATTCGCAGTGAGCGCCAAACCTTTTTAAAATTGCCAGAAACCGGTGCAGTCGTATTTGGAATTCATACCTTTGTATTAAAAAAGGTGCCTTCCGACACCTTTTAAAGAAATTTAAAATGAGCCTTAGTTTAGCAGCTATAGTACATACCATATTCCACTGGGTGTGGAGTGTGTTCATACGACTCTATTTCTTCCATTTTCAATTCTATGTATCCATCAATTTGGTCTTTGGTGAAAACATTGCCAGCTAGAAGATAATCGTGATCCTTCTGGAGTTCTTCTATTGCCTCCCGCAAGGAACCACACACCGTAGGTATATCGGCTAGTTCTTCCGCCGGGAGATCATAAAGGTTTTTATCCATGGCTTCGCCAGGGTTAATTTTGTTTTTAATTCCATCTAGTCCAGCCATTAAGAGTGCAGAAAAACACAAATATGGGTTTGATGACGGGTCTGGAAATCGAGCTTCAACTCTTTTAGCTTTAGGCGACTCCGTCCATGGGATTCTGACACAGCCGGACCTATTTCTGGCTGAGTAGGCACGAAGGACTGGAGCTTCAAAACCTGGGATTAAGCGCTTATAAGAATTAGTTGATGGATTGGTAAATGCATTGAGAGATTTTGCATGCTTTAATATCCCACCAATGTAGTAAAGAGCTTCTTGTGATAGGTCTGCATACTTATCTCCTGCAAAGAGTGGCTTGCCACCTTTCCAAATAGACATATTAACATGCATTCCAGTGCCATTATCACCAGCAACTGGTTTAGGCATAAATGTCGCAGACTTTCCATATGCTTGGGCAACATTATGAATCACATACTTATACTTCTGAAGTTCATCGCCCTGCTTTGTGAGACTGTTAAAAATTAGACCAAGTTCGTGCTGACAAGACGCTACTTCGTGATGGTGCTTATCTACTTTCATTCCCAACCGCTTCATTGTTGAAAGCATCTCTGATCTTATATCTTGTCCGTCATCGATCGGATTGACAGGGAAATAGCCTCCTTTGACGCCAGGACGATGACCAGTGTTTCCCATTTCATAGTCTGTATCTGTATTCCATGCAGCGTCAAGAGCATCAACTTCGAATGATACCTTATTCATTTCATTTGAAAATTTTACATTATCAAAGAGAAAAAATTCCGCTTCTGGTCCCATG
>ENA-OSEY01000715-OSEY01000715.1-marine-metagenome-genome-assembly--contig:-NODE-715-length-23586-cov-13.025012_pt1 | contig 23586 bp, 24 predicted proteins | sample MGYA00248465_ERZ534230 | MGnify/ENA primary metagenome ERZ534230 (study PRJEB26409, sample SAMN06344110) | marine metagenome | isolation source: Sea water from surface | place: Atlantic Ocean:Southern...
GTTCCGGCGTAGCTCAGCGGTAGAGCAGTTGACTGTTAATCAATTGGTCGTAGGTTCGATCCCTACCGCCGGAGCCAAATAAATCAATAACTTACAATAATCTGTATTTTTATCTTTCTTGGGAAATACAGAGAATACAAAATACGCTTGTTATGGTTTTATTTACATTATGTATCGGAGAATATGGTACACCAAAAACTGTAGCCTATTAACTATAGTAGGTTGGTCGAGAGATCGAGTATTTCTGGAGGCACCATTTATTAATAACTAATATGTTTTTGACACCGAGAACCTATTGAATAAGGTTTAAACCTACAATTATCATATATTAACGAAGATAAAATAAGAATTACGAAATTTTCCTATAAATCTGAACAAGAAAGTTTAAAAAAGTCCAAATATTTGATCTTCTAAATGAGTAAAATCATGGAAAGTGCTATCAAAACTTTTATGGTTTTTCTATAGAGTGATTAAACCCGAATAGGTAGGTTTGAAATGTAGCTCCAAAAGGTGCGAGTGCTTCAACCAAATCTGGTTTAGAATTACCAAAAACTAACCACCCCTTAAAATCTACTAACTCCATTACTTCTGCAGCAATTGGACTTTCAATATGGTTTTTGATACGTTGCATATACCCATCGCTATCTGCTAAGATTTCGATTAAAGTGGCCTCTTTTCCACTATCAGAAATATGCCATTCGTAACTTATCAACTTTTCTTCTTTTAAGTCCAAAATATACTTTGAGGACCTATTTTTTACCCAATTTTTAAACTCTTCAGGGCTACCTTTTATGCTACACTGAATTACGCTACAAATTTGATCTGATTTTTCCCTAAGTCCTGACATTTTAGCCTCTTATTTGTTATTAACTTTATCTTTAAACTACATTAAAATTTTTATATTATCTATTAAAATTCATTTGAACAAGATGATACAAGGTCTCAGTTAATTTATAAGCTGATTAGATTTTTTGTTTGTCCACTTGGTGAGCTCAGTTCCGCTCGGACCATTCCGGTTACAATAGAGGGATTTTAGGAACTAGATAATTGTTCTTTATTTATTTTAAAAATATTTTATTAAATTATATTTTATTCCCTTTCAATTCATCATTATATTCTTTCTGTAATTCTTTCATTCTGAAGAGCAATTTATTTTTAAGAACAGAAGCAGAACTTAATACTTCACATTTGAACTTTTCTGTTGCTGACCTAAGTTCCAAATTTTTTCTGTTAAGTACGAAATTTCCATAAGTTTCTTTGGGACAGCCAGTAGTGCAAATCCATCTTATTTCATGAGCATCTGCTTCTAATTTGGGTGTAATCTCAGGAGTATTCATTGATTTAAAGGTATCAAGTTCTCGAAATATTCTATTAAGCTCAACCTCTTTGGTTTGATTAAAAAAAACAACAATATCAGAGTAGTTTGATACACGAGGTTTACCGGAAAGTTTGCAAATTAACCCTTTTCCTATTATTTCACTTTGTGCAAAAGTCCCAACAAAAAGTGGTAAAAGTATTATTATCAAAAGTTTTTTTAACATTGGTCGCTTTTATAGATGTAATATAATTTAAGTATCCATCAAATTCTAAATTATGATAAATATATAGTAACGAAATTTAATTTCTTTCAATTTTATATATCTCATTAATTATTCTATTTTTATATCTTCGTTGCCTTCTTCTGGCTTTACTAGGTGATGCTCTCCAGCCTAAACGTTTATCACTTACGAGAGTTTCTAAATCTTCTGCTGTTTCTACTTGAAATGCATTTTTTTCATATGTTCTTTTATTTTTTTGGTTTGTATGCATTATAAATATTATAGAATGTATTGTTGTAATATCTATATGATATAATGACAAATAGTCCCATTACAAAATTTAAATTATATTGTAAGGTGATAAATGGTAATGTTATGGATGATTATTGGTACTGGGAAATAAAATTTTATATAAACTTTCCAAGTGGAAAAAGGGAAGGTACTTATTCTGTTGATAGACAAAACGCATCTACTGCAGAATTAGCTCAAAAAGAATTATTAATTGCTTACAAAGAGGATCCTTACCGACTTGTGAATGGAGAGGTTGAGGGGAGTAATCATGAATTAGTCATTAATTCCTGTTCGAAAGTTTCACCTGATTTTGATCTATTAAAGCCATTTTTAAAGGATTTTGAATTTTAAATTAGATTTTTGATAATTTCTGTGTTTTTGATTTTTAACAATGTCTAAAAAAATGAAAATTTTATATTTAGTTGCTATTTTGGTGGTTGTCTTAATTATTCCTATTTCAATAGCTGGATTCATTTTTAATTAGGTGAAAAAATAGCGGTCTAAATGTCTCAATGAATTTAAAATAGAAATGATTACTTCATTCCTATGAAAACGGAAATCCAAATTTTATGGTTTAAAAAGGATCTTAGAGTTATAGATCATTTGCCTTTAGTAAGAGCGTGTGAAAATAAAATACCAGTTTTACCCATTTATTTAATTGAGCCATCCTTTTGGAGACAGCCATTTTCTTCTAAAAGGCATTGGTCTTTCATAAGAGATTGTTTAATAGACTTACAAATAGACCTTATTAACTTGAGAAGTAATTTGCATGTTGAAATAGATGAGGCACTTAATTTTTTTGATGAAATAAATAAAAAATTTAAAATATGCTCTATTTTATCTCATGAAGAAACAGGAAATAACTGGGTCTTATCCAGAAATATACAAGTACAAAATTGGTGTAAAACAAAAAACATAAATTTTATTGAGTATCCAAATAATGGAGTAGTTAGAAACTTAGAAAATAGGGATAAATGGTCCCAAATAAAAAAAAACAGACTAAATTTACCTATTCTTGATAAACCAAATGAAATAAATACACTTGACTATAATTTTAAATTTGATCTGCCATCAACAAATGATTTTTTATTTGGTACTGATGAAATTTTCAAAGTTCAAAAAGGGGGAAGAAAAGAAGCTTTGAAGATATTTGATTTATTTTTAAAAACAAATTCGGCAAATTATTTAAAATATATATCGGGGCCACATAATTCAGACAAACATTGTTCAAGACTTTCAACTCATTTGACTTATGGTACAATTTCTGTAAGGGAAGTATTCAAAAAAGTTAATTTTTTTTTAAACCAAAATTCATCCAATTTAGATAAAAATAGAATAAAAAATATTAGAGCTTTTACTTCTAGGATTTCATGGCGATGTCATTTTATTCAAAAATTAGAAGACCAACCTTCAATTGAATTTAAATCTATGCATCCAAATTTTGATGCTTTGACACGTCATCAAAATATTAATGATCATTTTAGATCTTTGGAAAAGGGGCTTACTGGTTATCCTTTTATAGATGCTTGCATGCGAAGTTTAACAAAGATTGGTTGGCTTAATTTTAGAATGAGGGCTATGTTAGTAAGCTTTGCTAGCTATGATTTATGGTTGGATTGGAAAAATACTGGCAATTTACTTGCTAAACTTTTTACTGATTATGAACCTGGTATTCATTACAGTCAGTTACAAATGCAATCTGGAGTAACTGGTATTAATACTTTCAGAATCTATAATCCGGTTAAGCAATCTATAGAGCATGATAATAATGGTACTTTCATCAAAAAATGGGTTCCTGAACTAAAAAACTTGGACTCTTCCTTCATTCATGAACCTTGGAAAATGGATCCTACCACTCAAAAAAATAATAATTGTATTCTAGGAAAAGATTATCCAAATAGAATTGTTATACATGAGGAAGCTATAAAATTTGCCAGAAATGAAATAAAAAAAATACTGAAAACTGATAACTATTATGAAACATCAAAAAAAGTTTTTTTAAAACACGGAAGTAGAAAGAGAAACACAACTAGAGTAAATAAAAAATCCAAACAGTTATCTTTATTTTAAATTATTTGAACCATAAATAACTCTTACTTAATTAATTCTAACACCTTGTTTTTTAATTTCTTTTTGTACGTTCGCAATGTTTACATTTCTAACGTCTCTATTCGATTTTACAGCAGTAGCTGCTGCTATACCTGCACCTTGACCATTTACACTACAACATGACATGTTTCTAGTTGCGGCATGAGAGATTTTATCTCCTCCCGTGGCTCTACCTGTAACTAAAAGACCATTTATATTTTTTGGCAGCATTGCACTATAAGGTAATTCCATATATCGTCCAGTAGTGGGTAAAATTAATAGACCATACCCGTCTATAAATTCTGGGTAAATTCCGATAGTATCTTCAAATTTACCTTGTTTTCTAACATCTAGCTCTGTCATATTATAAACAGCATCTAATTTTCTAGTATCCCTAATTCCAATACTCATTCCAAAATTTCTCAGTCTCGCTTTTTCACATCCTGGATAATATTTTTTTAAAGCTTCTATTGCCAACATAGCCTGTTTTCTTCCCTCAATTTCACCTCTTGTTAGGTCGTCTGGGTTGGTTCCATCTATATTTGATAATTGAATTATATTCATGTAAGTTAGCTCACCTGTGTCATGTACAGCACCCCAGGTACCACCAATTGTTTTTAAATCTGATGGTAAGAGACCGTCATTGATCGCCTGTTGGAATGGTTTTTTTATAAAAGGAGAAAACAAATCATCTTCTTTACCGTCTGTTTCAACTTCCCATTCACTATCAGACCAGTCTTTATAAGACTGTGGATTATTTTGGATCTCAGAAAGAAAAGCTTTTTTATCAACGCCAGCTAAATGAAACATGACTGAAGTTGCCATTAGTTCTTCAACTGGCATTGTATTTAATTGAGCTCCTGCTCTAAAAGCTACATCAGCATCGCCAGTTGCATCAATAACTACCTTTGATAAAATGGCCTCTCTTCCAGCCTTGGATTCAACTATAACCCCTATAATAGTATTACCTTCCATAATTGGCATAGAAAATGATCGATGTAACATAGGATGTATGCCAGAATCCATAACGAGCTTATCTGCCACTAATTTGAAGCCTTCACTATCTAATTCATAACTTAAAGACTGGCTTTCTGGTACTGCTGCGCCCATTTCTTTTGCTAGTTCCTCAAATTCTCTACCAATTCCACCAGCCTCAACAGTTTTCTCATGCCTATACCAAGCAAAACCTTCTACGCCTACTACTGTTATATTACCGCCAAAACAACCAAAGCGTTCTAATAAAGTAGTTTTAACTCCACACCTTGCAGATGCAATAGCGGCTGAAAGACCCCCTGGTCCTGATCCTACAACTAAGACGTCAGTTTCATGGATTACATCTATGGATCTTTTTGGTTCAATTATCTGTCTATTTTGCATTTTTAAAATTAATTACTACAAATTTTTGTAACTCATTATTATGATAGACAACAAAACAATATTTAAAAACATAAAAAAAATAAATCATAGAAAAAAATTTAAACTCAGGGTGCTTTGATGAAAAATAATACTTATACTTTCTATTTTGCATATGGCTCAAATATGAACCAAGAACAAATGGAATATAGATGTCTAAATTCTAGGCCACTAGGTAAAGTATCTTTATTAGGTTATCGTTTTATTATCAATTCAAGAGGAGTAGCAACTATTATCCCTCATAATTATTCTACAGTTAATGGTGTTCTTTGGTTGATAAATCTGAAACATGAATTAACTCTTGATTATTTTGAGGGTGTAAAAAAGAAAATTTATTTTAAAAAATATTGTTATATTACATATTTAAACCAAAGAGTATTATCACTCGTATATATTGCATTTAACAAAGTAATTGGAAATCCAAGAAAAGGTTATTTAGAAAAAGTAATTGATGGTGCGAAATCATTCAATGCAAAAAAAAAATGGATTAATGAATTAAAAAACTGGCAAAAATAGACTATTACTACCATCTCAGGCTCAAACAACTTAATCCAGCATCAACTTTTTCCATTTCGGTAACATCTAACACTCTTATTTTATAATCTTTTGATACCAAATCTAAAAGTCTATCGTACCCTTTAGGAATAAGTAAATGCTCATTTATTCTAAGGCAATTAGCTCCAGTTTCTTCTCCTTTAGGTACTTTAATTATTCGGTATTTTTTATTAAAAAAATCACTTTTTATAAGGTTATCTGTTGCTAAAATTGTTTCTTCATCCAAAAGACTACATTCTGATTTAAAATGCAATGTATTTTCTGGAGTTATTGCGATTTCTGATGTTCCACCATTTTTTTCAATTATATTACTTAAATTTTTAGCTCCAGTTTCATTTGTTCTACCAGATATTCCAATTATAAAATGGTTATTTATTCTCAAAATATCACCACCTTCAACATAGCCCTGTTCTAAGGTATATGTTTTATCAAAAAATTTAGAAATATCGACTTTTAAATTAGATGCTTCTCCTGATCGCTCAACTACACCAGGTCTTAATATGATACATATTTTATTGAAAACGAGTGCTGGATCCTCAACAAACAAACTGTCAGGAAAATTTTTTAATGGATTTAATATCTTAACTTTCAAGCCAATCTCTTTAAGAGTATCAGAATAAGCTTGATGTTGTATTTTCACTTTTAAAAAGTCTGGAGAAAGTCCTTTTGAGCTTAGCGCGTTTATTATGGTTTCACTAGGTAGACGGACAATAGCATTATTAAAATTTATGCTCATATACTTTTTTTCAAAATTAGGGTTTACCTAAATTATATAAGGTAATCTCATTATTTTTGAATATAAAAATTAATTATTGCTATTTCAGTATTTAAATGATTAGGCATTATCATGAAATTATCTAGTCCAATTTTTCATAAACTTTTTTTATTAGCGCTACCATTGATTGGTAGTAATGTAGCACAATTTTCTCTAAATATTGTAGATACTGCTATGCTTGGCCATTATAGTTCTGAAGCTCTGGCATCTGCTGTAATAGGTGGATCTTTCTTTTTTTCCATATTTATAATTGGTTCTGGATTTTCATTTGCAATTGTACCTTTAGTTGCGGCCTATGATTCTCAAAATGATCACATAAAAGTTCGTAGAGTAGCAAGAATGGGATTATGGGTTTCTTTTATTTACAGTTTTTTTACATTAAACCTTTTCTTATTTTCTGAAACTATTTTACTAGCTATTGGTCAAAATTCTGAAATTTCAAAAATAGCTAAAGATTATCTTATCATAATGGGATTTTCTATGTTTCCAGCTTTAGCTGTTGTTACTTTGCGCAGTTTTCTAACAGGTTTAAAATTTACACAAATTATTTTCTGGATTACATTTGCAGCCTTTCCAATAAAAATTTTTCTAAATTGGGTTCTAATTTTTGGTAATTTAGGAATTCCTGAATTAGGAATAAAAGGAGCTAGTTTAGCAACCCTTTTAGTACAATTTTTTATGCTTTTTTGTTTTATTTTTTTTTCATATTATAAACTTTACCGATATAAAATTTTTGATAGGTTTTGGCGATTAGATTTTGATTTTCTAAAAAAAGTCTTTTTATTAGGTTACCCTATTGGCTTTACTTATTTTGCGGAAACTAGTCTTTTTACAAGTAGTGCCATTATGATGGGATGGTTGGGCAAAGTAGAGCTAGCAGCACACGGAATTACGATGCAACTAGCAGGGTTAACTTTTATGTTTCATGTTGGGTTATCCCAAGCATCTACTGCCCTAGTAGGGAATTCATTTGGTAAAAAAGAGGATAAAATTAAATTAATAGAAATTGCTAAAGCAACTCTATTATTGACTACATTATATGCATTTATTGTAATTTCTTTGTTCATAACTTTTCCTGAATTTCTTTTATCTCTTTTTTTAGACAAAAATTTAAACTCTAGTAATGATATTTTAAACTTAGCTGTATTATTACTTATGTTTGCTGCAATTTTTCATTTAGTAGATGGTTTGCAGGCTTCAGGATTAGGTTTATTGCGAGGTATACAGGATGTTCAAATACCATTCATTTTAGCATTATTAAGTTATTGGATATTTGGAATTTGTTCAGGGTATATATTAGGTTTTATTTTTAAAATAGGAAGTATTGGAATATGGTTGGGAATGGTTATTGGTCTTACTGTTGCTTCAATTAGTCTAATTCTCAGATTTTATTTAAAAGTTAATTCATTATATCTTGAAAAAAATATCTGATTTAAAGTTTATCTCTGATTTTTAAATATATATTAACCAAATCATTTTGAGTTATTAAGCAGTATTTATTTCTTTTGGATAATCTTCTTCTTACTTCTTTTGCTATAAATTTAGCTTCATTATTTGAAATCTCATAGCCACATTCTTTTAGGTTATAAAGTACAGTAAATTCATTACATTTTTTTCCAATTGAGAATTTTACATTTTTTCCTATTAAGTGAGGAGGTATAGGCATTCCTTCATCTATTTTATTTTCAAGATTTAAATTATACATAAATTCTTGAGTTTCTTCAGTTTCTGGAATTGCTAGTGCGGATTTTCCAGTTATGGGTTTAAAAGGAGGAGTTTTTATTCCTGTAATCTTAGAAACTAAATTGCTTGCCTCATGTAACTTAGAATAATTTAAACCTAAGGAAATTTTTGAATGCATATCAATTGCTGCGGCGAACTCTTCAGTCGCAGCTAAACCTGAAAATTCTCCTAATCCGTTTATTGTTGTATGTACAACTGATAAACCACTTAAGACTCCTGTTAGAGAATTAGCAACGGCAAGAGATGTGGTATTGTGTGGGTGTAAATGAATAGGTTTATTTGTCCATTTTTTTATTAACTTAACTAAGTATTCTGTACCATGTGGTGTAATTCTTCCTAAACTATCCCCTATAACATACTCATCAAATAAAGGTTCTAATTTGGTAATTATTTTTTTTAGGAATTTAGGGGAAGTTCTTGTTGAATCCATACCCATAAAAGAAACATGCAATCCAAGGTTTTTAGCAAATTCAATAAGACTTTCACTTTTTTCTAAAATATCTTTAGGAGAAGTATTTTTTGTAAAAGCTTTTTTATTTATACCTACTAAAATTACTACTTCTTTTAACCCTATCTTATAACACTTGAAAATTTCTTCTTTTGTTTTTACAAAACCATTTGTTCTAGCTTTAAGATTAAGGTCTAAAATTTTTTCGGCACTTTTTATATCACCCCTTGTAGGTTTTGGTGAATTTCCAATAATAGCGATACGATGTACGCCAACCTCATCTAGTATTTTTGCAATTTCTATCCTTTCTGCCTCTTTAAATTTAAGGCCAGCCATTTCTTCTCCGTCCGCTTCCAGAGTTAAATCACAAATTTGTACATTTTTTACAATATTAATATTTTTGTATAATTTTGCTTTTTTATTGTATATACTGTCTAAGTAATTGAAATTATTCATAATATACCTAATTTTGTTCTATTTATTATCACCACGCTTGCACACAACTCATTCCAGTATCAACTATTATATTCTCACCATTAATAGAATGAGAAAAATCACTAGCAAGGAAAATAGCCGTATTAGCAACATCTTTTGGATTTACTAATTTTTTCATTGGTGATTTGTCTTGCCAATTTTTTACCCCACTTGGCCAATCTTTTTGAATATTATTTCTTAGTAGAAGACCAGGGCTTATAGAATTTATGCGTATTCCCAGGTGTCCATATTCTTGAGCAGCTGATTTTGTAAGCATATTAAGAGCAGATTTAGATATTGAATAATATTCGTGGTTTTTTGAAGGTATAAGACTTTCTATAGAAGAAATATTTACTACAGTTTCAGCTTGTTTTTGTTTTGAAAATTCTTGAATTAAAATTAAAGGAGCTTGTATATTGATTTTTTGAGTTTTTTTCCAAAGTTCTTTAGAGATTTTTGAAAATTCACTTACTTTTTTCGACCCAAAGGCAGCACAATTTATAAGGATATTAATTGGACCAAAAAAATTTATTGATCTTTTTATTAGTTTTTTTATCTCTTTATTTTTATTCAGATTAGCTTTTATTATCTCAATATTTCCTTTTATTTCCTTTTTCAAATTCTCTGCTTTCTTATCACTACTATTGTAGTGCAATATTACTTTTGCACCTGATAGTGCTAATTCTTTGCAAATTATAGAACCTAAACCCTGACTGCCACCAGTAACTAATACAACTTTTCCGGAAAGATTAAGCATAGACTTTTTCATTTAACAAGCTTTCTAAAATTTTAAGATATATTGATTTATTAAATTAAATAAATATCTGGAAATCAATGAGCAATGATCCAGAAGTAAAAAGAAATTATGTAAGTGTACCAAGTGGTAGATTATCAAGATTAATAAACCTTACGGGTATGTCAGCAGGAATAACAGGTAATATTCTTTTTTCTGCTGCAAATAATTTCTTCTCAGGAAAGCAGTCAAACTTTCAAGATTTAATTACTTCTGAAAAAAACATTGATAGATTTGTTAGGCATCTTTCAAAAATGAGGGGTGCTTCTATGAAACTAGGGCAATTGCTTTCATTAGAAGCAGGAGATTTATTATCAACTGATGCATTAAAAATTTTGTCAAGATTAAGAGATCAAGCTTATGCTATGCCAACTTCCCAACTTAGAGACGTATTAAAAAAAAGTTGGGGGGTTAATTTTATGCAATTATTTAAAGAGTTTGATCCTTATCCGATAGCGGCAGCATCAATTGGCCAAGTACATAAATGTGTACTTAAAAACAATGATATAGTTGCAATTAAAGTACAATATCCGGGTGTTAAGGATAGCATTGAAAGTGATATAAAAAATCTTGGATTTTTAATAAAATCAACTGGCATATTACCACCACAAATAGATCTTAATGCTTTACTAGAAATTGCTAAAAATCAATTACATGAGGAAGCAAATTATGAATTAGAAGCAAAAAATTTACTAAAGTTTAATAATTTAATTAATGATAAGAATTTTGAAATCCCTTTTTTGTATAAGGATCTTTGTACAAAAAATGTTTTAACTATGCAATATAAGCCTGGAATTCCTATTGATAAAATAATGACTCATCCTCAGGATGAAAAAAATAAAATTTTCTATAAACTAATGGAACTTTTATTCAAAGAGATTTTTGATTTTGGATATATTCAGACAGATCCAAATTATTCAAATTTTTTATATGATCATAAAAACAACAAAATAATCCTACTTGATTTTGGTGCTTCTCAAAAAATAAGTATTGAGGTGCGTAATAAATTTAAAAATCTTCTAATAAGTACTTGGAATAATAATCATACTGAAATTAAAACATCTTTATTAGATTTGGGTATATTGCATGATACTTTTCCCAAACAAATAGAAGCGATATTTTTGGATTTGTTTTATGAAGTTACATATCCAATTAGAGAAAAGAAAGTTTATAACTTTAACCAAGCAGATTTAATAACAAAAATTAAAAGTAATTTTCAAGAATTTTTAAAATTTCAAAACAAATTACAAATTCCGTCATCTGATATCCTTTTTATTCAGAGGAAGATAGGTGGATTGTTTCTTTTAGGAAAGCTTTTAAAAGTCGAAATTGATCTCAATAAAATTTTAAAAAAATATATTTAAATCTAAATTTTTTATGAATATTCTTAACAAAACTAAAATATTATTCTGCTCGTAATTAATTTTGGAGGAAATTTTGTTTAATTTAAAAGGAAAGGTTGCTCTGGTAACGGGAGTTGGAAGTCCTGAGGGGATTGGTTTTGCCTCGGCAAAATTATTAGCAAAAGCAGGAGCTAAAATTTTTATTACCTCTACTACTAAAAGAATCCTTGAAAGAGAAAAAGAACTTAAATCATTGTTTGGCAATGATAATATATCTTCATTAGAAGCAGATCTAACAGAAGAAAATCAAGTTTCAAATCTTTCAAAAATAGTAATAAAAAAATTTAATCAAATTGATATTCTAGTCAACAATGCAGGTATGGTTCAGATTGGAAATGACCAACCAACAAAGAAATTTATAGAGCATTCATTGGAAAGCTGGAATTATGGTATTGACATAAATTTAAAGAGTACTTTTTTGGTTACCCGTTATATTTTACCTTATTTAAAAAAACAAAAATTTGGTAGAATTATAAATATTTCCTCCGTAACTGGACCAATTGTTGGAATAAGTGGAAGTACAGTTTATGGTTCAGCAAAGGCTGCTATGTTAGGATTAACTAGATCTTTGGCAATTGAAGAAGGAAAAAATGGTATAACAGTAAATTGTGTAGGTCCAGGATGGATTAAGACTGGTTCTAGTAGTGAAGAAGAAATTACTGCAGGACAATTTACTCCTATAGGAAGACCAGGATTCCCTGAAGAAATTGGTCATACTGTTGTATTTTTAGCGTCCAAAGAGGCTAGCTACATTACAGGACAAATAATTTTTGTTGATGGTGGCAATACGATACAAGAGTATAAAGTTGAATTAGGTAGATAGTAGTTAATATTTCATTTTATTAGATTGCTTTTTTACTTTTTTGAAATTAGCATCTTATTTTGTACTTTCTATTTTCATGAGGTTTTTTTAATGATTAAACGTTTGGCTCTCAATTTAGGTATTTTATCTTTTTTATTCACTTTTTCTGCTCAAATAAGTTTAGGAAAGGATTTCTTTGTTTATGTTTCACCAGATCCTATTGGGGTAAATGCTTTTTTACAAATGGGCAAAACTGGTACGGAAGCAGCTGCAAAAAAATTTGGAGCTGACGTTCAAACTTATGAAAGTAGTACTGCTGCTGCAAGAAGAGAAAATGTTGAAGCAGCTTTAAATGAGGGCGCAACGTTAATAGTTTTACTTGGTTTCGAATTTAACGATATTGTAAATGAATTGGCACCTACTGCACCTGATGTTCAGTTTTTAATTGTTGATCAATGTATACAAAACCAACCTCCCAATGTTCATTGTGCAGTTTTTAGAGAATATGAAGCAAGTTATTTGGTTGGTATTGCAGCAGGTATGATGACTAAAACTAATAAAATAGGAGTAGTTGGGGCTTTAGATATCCCATTTTTACACAGATATACTGACCCTTATGCAGATGGTGCTAAAGCTGTAAATCCAAATGTTGAAGTTGAAACTAGATGGGTGGGAGGTGATAATCCGTTTGGAGATCCTGTAAGGGCCAAAGAACAAGCTCTAGCAATGTATAGTGCAGGATCTGATATAATTTTTACTGCAACAGCAGGAGGAGATTTTGGAGTATTTGAAGGAGCACAAGAAAATAACTTTAGGGTTTTATCAGTTGATGTAAACAGGTGTGTAAATGCTCCAGGATATATTATTGATAATACTTTAAAGGGCGTTGACGCGGCTATTTTAAATTCAGTAGACGTTATTAAAAATGGAGCAGAAGCAAGTTTTACTGCTGTGGGTTTAAAAGAAGGTGGTATGGGTCTTATGGCTTTAAAACCCGATATGTTAGCGGAAAGCCAATGTTTGATTGCAGAACAGAAAGAAGTATTAGACGAAGTAAGAAAGGCTGCTGAAAAAATAATGAACGGATCTCTTGAAATTAAAGACCCGATGTTTGCAAATTAATTTCAATTAAATTTGATGAAAATATCTCTAAGGGATATCACTATTGATTATGATAACCTTAGAGCTATTGATGATTTATCTCTAGAATTTCATGAAGGTGAGATACATGCTCTTGTAGGTGAGAATGGAGCTGGTAAAAGTTCATTAATGTCAGTACTTTATGGCTTGAATTTAAATTATTCTGGGAAGATCTTATTTAATGAGAAAGAAATAATTTGGTCCTCCCCAAAAGATGCAATCCAACATGGAATAGGAATGGTACATCAACACTTTATGTTGATTGATGAATTGTCTGTATTGGAGAATATAATTTTGGGTTACGAACCAGATGACGCTCTAGGTTTTATTAATTTTGCAAAAATTCAAACAGGGATAAAGGCTTTACTTAAACTTTATGATATAAATATGAACCTCGGTGAACTGGTAACGAATTTATCAGTAGCTCAGAAACAGATGGTTGAAATAATAAAGTTGTTATTCCGTAATGCTAAGGTCCTTATTCTTGATGAACCAACTGCTGTCTTGACACCTAATGAAACAGAGATGTTTTTTAAAACATTAAGAAATTTTAAGCTAGAAAAAAAAATTATTATATTAATTACTCATAAAATTGATGAAGTCATGTCAATAAGTGATCATGTGTCAATTTTGAGAAATGGAAAATTAATTAACAGCAGTAAATTAAAACAAACTACTAAGAAAAACATTGAAGAGCAAATTGTTGGAAAAAAACTACCCAAATTAAATTTAAGAAGAGGAATAATTGAAGAAAAAAAAATACTTGAAGTTAACTCATTAAGACTTTCAACAAGATTTTCTCACAGTCAACCAATTGATTTATTTATAAAGCAGGGTGAAATCTTAGGAATTGCAGGGGTATCAGGTAATGGGCAAAATGAATTAATTGAATCAATTCTAGGTGTCAGAAAAGTATTAAGTGGAAGTATAGAATATCTTCAAGAGGATATAACTCATAAAAGCACTCGATATAGACGTATTAAAGGTATTTCTTTTATTCCTCAAGATAGAAGAAAAGATGGTTTAGCTATTAAATCAAAAGTATGGGAAAATGTAATTACTATAAATTTAAGTGACCAAAAATTTAGTATTGGTCCTTTTGTTAAAAAAAAATCAATAAAAAATTATGCTAATCAACTTATTAATGAATACTCAATAAAAGTAGATAATCCAAACAGTTCTGTATTAACTATGTCTGGTGGAAATATGCAAAAACTAGTAGTAGCCAGAGAACTTTCTAATAACTTTCCTCTAATAATTATTGAAAATCCTACTTGGGGTATTGATGTAGGTTCAATTGCTTTTATTCATCAAAAAATTCTAGATATAAAGGCAAAAGGGGCTGCTATCTTACTTGTTTCAAACGAGCTAGATGAAATAGAAGTTCTAGCAGATAGTGCAGTGGTAATGTATGAAGGAAAAATCTCAAAAAGGATTACAAAAGATACAAAATTTAGAGAGAATATTGCATCTAAAATGCTTTCAGGGGTTCATTTTACTGAAAATATTAATGGTTAGGACTTATGCAAAGTAAAAAAATTTTAAAAATCCTTCGTCCAATTATAGAAATTTTTTATGCATTTTTTTCAATTTTTATCTTAATTTTTTTGTTACTTTACCTATCAGATGCTAATTTTTCACTTGCATTCAAAGGGTTTGTCAATAGTTCAATCGGTGGTAGAAACAACGCCTATCTATTTTCTACATTATCAAAAATGGCATTAATTAGTGGTATGGCGATAGCTGCTCTTGTAGCGTTTAGAGGTGGCCTGTTTAATATTGGAGGAGAAGGACAATTAGTAGTTGGGGGATTTGCATGTGCTTTTACAGGATTGCTAGTAAGTGATTTTGGTTTTATTGGTATATTAATTTCAATAATAAGTGGAATGTTAGCTGGAGCTACTTGGGCTATATTAAGTGGTTTTCTTACCGTGTATATGGGTGTTCCTCTTTTAGTTGGTTCGTTGCTTTTAAATTATCCTGCTCGTTTTATTACTTCTTATTTAGTAAGCCATCCATTTAGAGACGTACAATCTGGATTGCCTCAAACATTTTTATTATCCAAAAATGTTTGGCTACCTTATTTTCCAAATACTCGACTTGATTTAGGGATTTTGATTATTTTTTTTGTTTATGTTATTTGTTTGATCATTTTCTACTATACTAAACATGGTTATCATTCGAAGAATATGGGCCACTCTCTGAGCTATGTAAAGTTATCTGGTCTTCCAACAAAAAAAATAGTTTTTAAAACACTAGCACTTTCTGGTGCGATTGCGGGAATTGTAGGAAGTATCGCTGTTTTAGGTATACATCATAGGTTCACAGATGGGATGTTAGTGCAACCTCTTTATGCTTGGACAGGCATAATAGCTGCTTTATTAGTTAACCTCAATCTTTGGTTTGTTCCCTTAGCTGGATTCTTCTTTGCCGCAATATATACTGGTGCTGCTGGTATGGAAAGAATAGCTCAAGTCCCCAAAGAAATAGCCACTGTTATTCAAGCAGTTATAATTCTTTTTGTGGTTGGTAAGTTAGGCAGCTTAACTAATTTATCCTCTAGTAAAGGTGATAAAGATGACTGAAATTTTTGATCCTGAGTTTTTTTCATCAATAGCAAGGTTAACAACCCCAATATTGCTTGCTGCATTAGGGGGATCAATTTGTCATAGAGCAGGTATTTTTAATATAGGGTTAGAGGGATTTATCTTATTAGGGGCTTTTATGGCAGTGTTAGGTTCCTTTTTTGCCAATAGTGCATTTATAGGTGCTTTAACTGCTGTATTTGGAGGATTATTCTTATCTATTATTTTTGCTGAATTCCATTTGAGAAGAAAAGGAGATCCAATAGTCATTTCTATAGCTATAAATATATTAGCTCTAGGTTTATCAACTTATCTTTTAAGGTCTATTTTTAAGGTAAGTGGGGTATTCAGTCATCCTGAAATAGAAAAAATACCACATATTCAGTTACCTATCATTGAAAACGTAAAGATTTTAGATCTTTTAATAAATGATCAGAGCATTTTATTTTATTTATCAATAGTTATTGTATTTATTCTGCATTATTTTTTAAAATACCATAAATTCGGATTATGGATACGTGTGGTAGGAGAAAATCCTGAGGTATTGAAATCTTCAGGAATTAATCCCGTTAGGATTAAATTTTTAGTTCTTTTATTGTGTGGTCTTTTATGTGGATTGGCTGGTGCTCAATTATCAATTTCCAATGTGGGTTTATTTGTAGAAAATATGAGTGCTGGAAGGGGATGGATAGCAGTAGTTGCAGTATTACTCTGCGGAGGAAGGCCTATTCCATTATTCTTATTAATTATTTTATTTGGTTTGGTAGATAGTCTCTCTCTAAGAATTCAAGGTTTAGGTTTGCCTCAACAGATTACAGAACTTTTACCATATATTGTGTGTCTTGCCGTTTTGATAATTGTTTCATATAAAAAGTTAAGGACTTTTTCTAGAATAATTTATTAAGTTAAGGATTATTTAAATGTATGACTTATTACTAAGTGGTGGAACTATAATAACTTGCAATAATTCATTCGATATTATTGAAGATGGTATTATTGGTGTAAAAGACAATAAGATATCACTTATTGAAAGTAAAAAAGAAAATATAAATAATTTACCAGAATCCAAAGAGTGCATTAAGCTTGATAACGAAATAGTCATCCCTGGTTTAATCAATGCACATTGTCATGCTGCTGATAGCTTGTTTAGAGGATTGGTTGAGAATTTATCTCTTGAAGACTGGTTGCAAGAAGTTTGGAAAGCTGAAAAAGCTATTTTAAATCCTGAAACAACATTATTAGGATCTTATTTAGGCCTAGCAGAAAATTTATTGGCAGGTGTTACTACAGTTGTAGATATGTTTTGGTATCCTTTTGAAACAGCTAATGCCTCGTTAGATTTAGGATTAAGACTTTGTACAGGAGGGATTTTTATAGATTTTCCAGGAGTAGGTGGTAGAACTCATGAACAGTATTTAGTTGAGGCTTCAGATTTTTGTTCTAAATTTAATAATTCGGAATTTATTATACCAGCTGTAATGCCACACGGATCATATACAGTTGGACCAGAGCATTTACAAGAAGCCAAAAAAATTGCTAGTGATTTTAAAGCTATTTTTTCAATTCATGCTGCAGAGACTATCTTTGAGCAAAAAGACATTAAAAGCAGATATGGAAATACAGTTATTAGACACCTAGATAAATTAGGCTTATTAGATGAAAAAGCATTATTAGCGCACTGTGTTCATTTAGATAATGGTGAAATGGATATTATTAAAGCAACTAATTCTGTAATTGCACATAATCCATTGTCAAATTTGAAATTAGGTTCTGGAATAGCGCCTACATTAGATTTTCTTGAAAAAGAAATTAATGTAACATTGGGTACAGATGGAGCAATAAGTGGAAATGATCTTGATATGTGGTTAACAATGAGGCTTGCGGCTACCTTACCAAAGGGAAAATTAATGAAGCCTGATATAGTAACTGCTAAAGATGTCTTTCAGATGGCAACTATTAATGGAGCTAAAGCATTAGGTAAAAGTTCTGAAATAGGAAGTTTAGAAATTGGAAAACAAGCAGACATGGTTATAATTTCTGCTAATTCATTACATTCAGTACCGTTGTTCGATCCGTTAACACACTTAGTTTATTCTTGTTCAAAATCAGATGTTAAACATGTTTATATTGCTGGCAAACAATGTGTTAAGGATGGCTCAATTATAAATTTTGACATTGAAAATGTTATCAAAGAAGTCCGAAAATTAAAAATGCCAACTTTAAATTCTTTATTATAAGTTGAGAGAAAGCTTGGAAAATAACTTAATTAATGAAGCTATAGATAAAATCAAATCACTTAAGGTTGATATTCCAAATATTGCTATAGTTCTTGGATCTGGTTTAGGAAATTTTATTCATTGGATTGAAAACCCTACTTTCGTTAATTTTGAAGAAATTCCTGGATTTCAACCTTCAACAGCTCCATCGCATGGTGGTAAATTAATTTTTGGAACATTTAAGGGAGTTAATTTATGTTTGATGCAAGGTAGGCTACATTTATATGAGGGATATAGTGCAAATCAGGTAACCTTCCCAATAAGAGTAATGAGGAGATTAGGCGCTAAGAATTTATTTATTACTAATGCAGCTGGATCATTAAATAAAACTTATCAACCAGGTGATATTATGTTGATAACTGACCATATAAATTTTACTGGAGAAAACCCCTTAATTGGTAAAAATGACAATACCATTGGAGAAAGATTCCCAGATATGTCTAATGCATATTGTAATAGATTAAGAGAGCTTTCTGTTAAAATTTTAAAAAAGAACAATATACAGTTTGTCCAAGGTATTTATGCAGGAATTAAAGGACCATCACTTGAAACTTCTGCTGAAAGGAGATTTTTAAATATAGCAGGGGCTGATGCAGTTGGGATGTCTACAGTATTAGAAAATATATCTGCCATCCATTGTGGTTTTAAAGTGTTAGGAATTTCGGCTATAACTAATTCGGCAACAGGTGGAAAAGATCAACAACCAGACAATATGGACGATATTTTTTATTTTGCTGAAATAGCAGGAAAAAAAATTATTAAATTATTAGAGAAGTTAATTCCAGAGATAAAATAGAAAATGAGCCCACCTAATTCAATTAAGAAAAAAAAACTAGATAAAGAATTTTGGACAGATGAAGGTTGCTTTATTACAGAATTATTGAATGATGCTAAATCTCCCAATTTATCTATTGCTCTTGCTAGAGTTGAGTTTGAGGTTACTACACAATTACATTCACTTAGAGGCGTAGAAGAAACTTATATCATAAAAAAAGGAATAGGTCTGTTAGAAATTGATGGCAAAAAAACTAAAGTAAAAGAAAATGACACTATTTTGATTAAAGCAAATCAAAGTCAAAGAATAACCAATATTGGAAAGTGTGATTTAGAGTTTTATTGTATATGTACTCCTCGTTTTTATCCTGAATGTTACATTAATCTTGAAATTTAACTTATTGTTAATATTATAAAAAACTCAAAATAATTTTTGGTTATAATCACTGTTTAATTTTAATTTACCTCTTAAAATTAACTCATAATGACTATCAATTTTTTCATCTCCAAATTCTTTAGTTTTGTGATCTAAATACATTTTTGATTTTTCATCCCAATATAACATTGATTCAGTTGCGTAATAATGAGCTATTTTTAAAAATTCAATTTTATCAGCTATTTTTCTTGATCCAAAAGAAAAGGGTTTGAGCATATAAATTAATATTTTAAATATAATACTTGGGAAATAAAAAAATTTTGGTGATCTTCCTGATATCTGAAAAATAAGTTCTCCATACTCTTTAGAGTTACGTGCAGGTCCAGGACCGCCAATTGGTATGATTTTATTCTTCATATTTTCATTATTAATTGTTAAAACAATAAATTTACTCAAATCTTTACAAGATATTGGTTTTGTTTTGGTCTTTTTACCATTATCAAATACTATAAATTTCTTATTTTGTTTTATTCTGTTCAGCTGTCCAGATAAGGATTTAAAGAAAGCTGTAGGTCTAATTATAATATGATTGATGTTTGATTTTTTCAAATTTGTTTCAAAAGCCAATTTTGCAAATTGAAAATTTAATTTTGGTTTTTGAACACATATTGCAGATAAGTATATGAATTTATTTATTCCAGAGTAAATTGCGGCTTTTAATAGATGCATATTAAGAGAAAAATCAACTTCCCAAGAGTCTTTTTTTGTACCTTTTCTACTTGAAAGGCAGGATATAACTGCACATGCATCTTTATATTTTTTAAATAATTTTTTTACCGAGCTAATACTACTTATTTCCCACAGAGGAACCTGAGTAATAGATAATTGGTGTTTTTGTGCGAAATCCTGATTGTTGGATCTAACGGGGCATATTGGCATATAGCCCATTTCTAAAAGTTGATTTACTACATGATTACCAATATACCCAGTAGCACCTATTATTAAGACTTTTTTTTTAATATTTCTGACCTCGAATTAAAAATTATATTAGATCAACAGTACATTTTTTGTTAAAGTAATAATACATTTTTTTTATAATTGTAGATTGCCATGTCAGAAAAGTTAGATCAGAATAAATTAAACTCTGATTGGAATTATCATCCTAAGATCCCTTTAGAGAATAACTCAATTTTTAGATCACCGCCTAAATTAATTTTTTTTAAGTCCTGGATTTTGAGAAACTGGCTACATCTAAGTGAAAAAGTAATTCTAGTAATGGTTTCTTCTTTTATTTGGTATTTCTTTTATCCATCTTTAGAGCAAACTAAAATTATTGAATTTTCTTGGATTTTTCAAATTTGGGTAATTAATCTGCTATTAATGATTTTAATTGCAGGCGGATTGCACTGGTATTTTTATATCATAAAAGGTCAAGATAAGCGTTTAAAATTTGATAAACGAGATCAAGGAAAAGGAAAACTTTGGGATTTTTCTAATCAAGTTCATGATAATATGTTTTGGTCTTTAACCAGTGGTATTGGGCAACTGACCATTTTTCAATCAATTACAATGTGGTTACTTGCTAATAATTATTCACCAGTGAATTCCTTTTCATCTAATCCATTTTGGTTTTTAGCACTTTTTCTATTTATACCAATTTGGTCAGCTTTTCACTTTTATTGGATTCATAGATTTTTACATATTCCTTTTTTTTATAAAAGATATCACTCTCTTCATCATAGAAATGTGAATGTAGGACCTTGGTCAGGATTTTCTATGCATCCGGTAGAACATTTATTTTATATATCGAGTTTATGCATTCATTGGATTTTGGCTTCTCATCCAATTCATATAATTTTTCATGCTTTATATTTAGGTCCTGGAGCTGCAATGACACATACTGGTTATGAAAATTTATTAATTAAAGATAAAAAACGTCTTGCTTTAGGAACTTTCTATCACCAGTTACACCATAGATATTATGAGTGCAATTATGGAAATGAAGAAATGCCATGGGATAGGTGGTTTGGAACATTCCATGATGGGTCTCAATTAGCAACTGAGCAAACCAGGGCCAGAAAGAAAATAATGCATAAATAAATCAAATATATTGATTTAGTGGGATTTATTTAATTTGATCAAAATAAATTATAAAACTTTTTTTTTGAAAAAAAGATTTCCTTTAACAATAAGTAGAGGTACCTTTACAGGTTCTGAAAACCTATTTGTTTTTTTGAATAGAAAAAACAATATAGGAATAGGAGAAATGTGCCCTGGATTAACAGAAGGATCAGAAACCGCAGAAGACGGCAAAGCACAAATAGAAAAATTTTTAGATGAAACAGGGTCAATTTCTTCCTCTGTAATTGAAAATTATGAGAGAGCTTTTGAGTATAAATTAGCACCATGTGCACTAGCAGCATTAGATATAGCCCTATGGGACTTAATAGCCAAAGAGGCTAATATGCCATTATTCAAATTATTTGGATTAAATTTACCAAGTGTAAGCACATCTATTACTTTGGGAATTATGCCGTTGGAAGAAATTGAAGAAAGAGTATCTTATTTAAGAAAAAACAATATGCTTGGGAATCTAAAAATTAAACTAGGTTCTCCAGAAGGTATTGACAGAGATAAAGAAATTTTAGAGCGAATTTTACACTTTACCAAAAATGAATGTAATAATTTAAGGGTGGATGCTAATGGAGGGTGGAGTTTAGATGACGCACAAAAAATGTTGAAGTGGTTATTTAAAATGGGGGTAGAATATGTGGAGCAGCCTCTTCCTAAAGGTGAGGAAGAAGATTTAAAATTTTTGTTTAAAAATAGACCTTTACCAATTTTTGTTGATGAGAGTTGTAGAAATTCAAAAGATATTTTGCCCTTATCTAAATGTGTTGATGGAATTAACTTAAAATTAATGAAATGTGGAGGACTAACTGAGGCAATAAAGATGGTTACAATTGCACGGAATGTTAATCTTAAAACAATGATAGGGTGTATGGGCGAGAGTTCGGTTTCCATTTCTGCCGGTTGCTCAATAGGGTCTTTATTTGACTATATTGATTTAGATTCTCATTTTAATTTAGACCCAGACCCAACCTCAGGGGCTACTTATATTGATGGAATTGTAACTCCAGTGAATAAACCTGGTCATGGAGCTTATTTTAATAATGCTTAATAAAGATCAAAAAATTGCCATTTATGCGGAAGGGAGCATGGGAACTTTATTCGCAAAAATGGCCGAGGGTGTAATCAGGTATAGTCCTAATCCAATTACTTGTGTAATTGATAGTAGTAAAGCAGGAAAGTCAGTTTCTGAAGTATGTAATATAGATAAAGATATACCAATTTTAGAAAATATTGACGAAGCATTTAAATTTGGTGCAGAAGTATTATTATTGGGAACAGCGCCATCTGGTGGAAGACTTCCAGAAAGTTGGATACAGATCATTGGTCAATCCATTGAAAAAGGTCTTTCTGTGGTGAATGGTTTGCATGATAGTGTAAATGACATATTTTCTGATAAATTAGGACCTAATCAGTGGATTTGGGATATAAGAAATCCTATAAATAATAAACCTAGGATTGGAGCTGCTCGAGCTTCATTTCTTTCCAATCAAAGAATACTTATGATTGGTACTGACATGGCAGTTGGTAAAATGACTACTGGTTTGGAGTTAACAAATTCTCTAAAGGCCAAAGCTAAAGATGCAGTTTTTTTAGCAACTGGTCAAACTGGAATTTGTATTTCAGGGAACGGAATACCTTTAGATGCTTATAAAGTAGATTATGCAAGTGGTGCAGTGGAGGAAATGGTACTTAAACACAAAAATAATGAATATTTAATCATTGAAGGGCAGGGTTCATTATTAAATCCAGGCAGTACTGCTACCCTTCCTCTGATGAGAGGAAGTTGTCCAACAGCATTAGTACTTTGTCATCGTCTTGGGTTGAGAGTTGTTGAAAGTGAAACTAAAATATTAATACCTCCATTGGAGCAAGTAATTAGTCTAAATGAACAGCTAGTTACTGGTCTAAACTCATTTCCAACAGCAAAAGTTAAAGCTGTTGCATTAGATACAAGAGGTTATGACCATGCCTCTGCTATT
>ENA-OSEY01000716-OSEY01000716.1-marine-metagenome-genome-assembly--contig:-NODE-716-length-23569-cov-4.387962_pt1 | contig 23569 bp, 22 predicted proteins | sample MGYA00248465_ERZ534230 | MGnify/ENA primary metagenome ERZ534230 (study PRJEB26409, sample SAMN06344110) | marine metagenome | isolation source: Sea water from surface | place: Atlantic Ocean:Southern...
TTAGATGACTACTTAATGCAAGATAAATAATATGAGGCTGTAATTGGATTTTTTTTTCGTACTCCAAATCTCTATCTGCTTGATTTAAATGTGCTTTACTAAGTTCAGGACGCATAACCCAATCTCCTGCAGCAGGATTTTCATAAAAACAAGATTTACAAAAACCCTGTCTAAATATTTCAAGTTCTTTTGAACACGATAAGCATTCAGAACCAATATGGGAAATATTTAATTTCTTACCAATATGCTGATTTAAGTGAACAAATCCTTTATCCATTTTTAAGAAATAATTAATCGGATTCTTATATTCGGTAATCATTTTTTTTAATGTCCCCTGAAGCATTTACTCAATAAGATTTATTTAAATTTACAACGTCAATATAGTAATAATTTAATGCCTATACCCTTATTTAATTCGATTGCATCATGGATTCTCAAAAAGAGAATTCACCAAATGGAACTATTTACAAAATATCCAAATGAGGTTCAAAACGAATTATTATTTAATTTGTTACGAAATGCCCAAAATACGGAAATTGGAAAAAAATATAGCTTTAGTGAGATAAATAACTACAATGTATTTAAAAAAAATATCCCTATTAATACTTACGAGGATGTCGAAACTGATATTGAAAGGTGCAGAAAGGGAGAACAGAATATTTTTTGGCCTACTCAAATTAAATGGTTTGCAAAATCTAGTGGAACGACCAATTCAAGAAGCAAGTTTATACCCGTAAGCAATGAAGCTCTTGAAGATTGTCATTACAAGGCAGGCAAAGATATGTTATGTATATATTTCAATAATAATGAAAACTCACAACTTCTTACAGGTAAATCTTTAAGACTAGGTGGAAGCAATGAATTATATAATAATAATAACAGTTACTTTGGTGATCTCTCATCTATAATAATTCAGAATCTGCCATTTTGGGCAGAATTAAGTAGTACACCCAGTAATAAGACCTCTCTTATGCCTGAGTGGGAGACAAAGATGAAAGCAATAGTTAGTGAATCAATTCCTGAAAAAGTAACTAGCTTGACAGGTGTGCCATCATGGATGTTAGTTCTACTTCAGAATGTTTTAAAAGAAACTGGAAAAAATAATATCTCTCAAATTTGGCCTAATGTTGAAGTTTATTTTCATGGTGGTGTCAGTTTTAAACCATATAAGAAGTTGTATCATAAATTAATTCCGAAAAATAATTTTCGATATTATGAAATTTATAATGCCTCAGAAGGATTTTTTGGAATTCAAGATAAAAACGATTCAGACGAACTGCTTCTTATGTTAGATTATGGAATTTTTTATGAATTTATTCCTTTCAATGGATATAATGAGGATTCCAGTAAAATAATTCCTTTATCTGAAGTTAAATTAAATACTAATTATGCAATGGTTATTACCACAAATGCAGGTCTTTGGAGATATAAAATTGGAGATACAATTCGTTTTACAAGCTTATCCCCCTACAGAATACAAGTAACAGGACGTACAAAACATTTTATAAATGTGTTTGGAGAAGAACTTATAATTGATAATGCTGAAAAAGCACTTGAAAAAGTCTGTTCTCAAACAAAAAGTAACGTTTTCAATTACACAGCGGGACCTATTTTTATGGAAAAAAATAAACAAGGTGCACATGAATGGATTATAGAATTTGATAGAGAGCCTGAGGATCTCTCACTTTTTTGTAGACTTTTTGATAAAGCACTTCAAAATGAAAACTCAGATTATGAGGCTAAAAGATATAATAACATGACGTTAAAACCATTAAGGCTTCATAAGGCGCAAAAAGGTCTATTTTATAAGTGGCTATCTCAAAAAGGAAAGCTTGGTGGCCAGCACAAAGTACCTAGACTTTCTAATTCTAGGGAAATTTTGGATGAATTGTTAAAAATGAATTATTAAGAAACTATTTTAAGATCTGAAAACTCAGCATTTGATAGCTTTTGATCAACATAAAGCTTGTTAACCTTTAGTTCTTTAATATCAGTATTAGGAAGCTCGTACATTGCATCATTTAGTATTGCCTCACACAATGATCGTAAACCTCTCGCTCCAAGCTTAAATTGAAGAGCCTTTTCAACTATATAATCTAATGCCCCTGGAGTAAATTGTAAATTTATTTTATCCATTTTGAATAATTTAACATATTGCTTTATAAGTGCATTTTTCGGAGATGTTAAAATTAGTCTTAATGCAACATTATCTAATGGACTCATGTAAGTTAATACTGGTAATCTTCCTATAATCTCTGGTATTAGTCCGTAGGACCTAATATCTCTAGGTGTAATATGTCTTAATATTTCATCTTTATTAAAGTGTACTTTTTCAAAGGTATTTTTATAGCCTATAGCCTTAATATTTAATCGCTTATTTATATGAGTCTCTATCCCGTCGAATGCTCCACCAGCAATAAACAAGATATTCGATGTATCTAATTCAATAAATTTTTGATCTGGATGCTTGCGGCCACCTTTTGGAGGTACATTCACAATCGTTCCTTCCAATAATTTTAATAAAGCTTGCTGCACTCCCTCTCCAGAGACATCTCTTGTTATTGAAGGATTGTCACTTTTACGGGCAATTTTATCAATTTCATCAATAAAAACGATTCCCCTTTGTGCGCGATCAAGATCATAATCAGCAGCTTGAAGTAGTCTTGTGAGAATACTTTCCACATCTTCGCCTACATAACCGGCTTCGGTTAAAACTGTTGCGTCTACAATTGATAATGGTACATTTAAAAATTTTGAAATAGTTTGTGCTAAAAGGGTTTTTCCCGTACCTGTAGGGCCAACAATCAAAACATTACTTTTTTGTATTTCAATATCATCTTCTTTCAGATCTACTTGAAGCAAACGTTTATAGTGATTGTAAACAGCCACAGCTAAAACACGCTTTGAAACATCTTGTCCTACAACATATTCATCCAAAAAAGCTTTTATTTCCTTAGGTGGTTTTAATTCAATATTAACTGAATTTGGTTCCTGTTCAGAAGACTCTTCAACTAATATTCCATGAGCTTGAATAATGCAACTATTACAAATGTGCGCATCTAGACCAGCAATAAGTAATTCAGTATCAGATTTAGGTTTACCACAAAAAGAACAATTTAATTCAGACTTGCTCATGGATTAAAATTTATTGAGGTGCATTTTTAAGTACTTCGTCGACCATACCATAATTTTTAGCCTCTTCTGCTTTCATCCAATAATCACGATCACTATTTTCAGTAACTTTCTCTTTACTTTGTCCAGAATGTTTAGAAATTATTTGATATAACTCGTCTTTAAGTTTTAATATTTCTCTTGCTGTGATCTCTATATCTGAAGCTTGTCCTTGAGCACCGCCTAAGGGTTGGTGTATCATTACTCGTGCATGGGGAAGAGCAGAACGTTTTCCCTTTTGACCAGCACAAAGTAAAACTGCTCCCATTGAGGCAGCAATACCTGTACAAATTGTAGCAACATCGGGGGTTACAAATTGCATTGTATCATAAATACCTAGGCCAGCATAGACACCCCCACCTGGCGAATTGATATACATCTGGATATCACGAGAAGAATCTGTACTCTGCAGAAATAATAGTTGCGCCTGAATTATATTTGCAACCTGGTCATCTATTGCGGTACCTAAAAACATAATTCTATCCATCATTAGGCGAGAAAAAACATCCATCTGGGCTACATTCAGTTGTCTTTCTTCTATGATGTAGGGAGTCATACTGCTTACAATTTTGTCATAGTACATTGCATTAACACCGTGTTGCTTCGTTGCATATTTTTTAAATTCTTTACCGTAGTCCATTTTCTAAATTTTCATCAAAATTAATCAAATTATCAAGCTTTACCGTAAGCTTCTTTTATAAAGACATCAAAACCGACTTTTTTCTTTTTCAAGGGTGCTTTCTCTAAGTAAAACTTTATCATCTTTTCACCTATCAATTGCTCAGAAATCCTTTTTGTTTCCTTTTGATTTGTTAAAACTTTAGAAACCAATGCATCAACTTGTTTTTTGTCAATACTTTGTCCGTATTGTTTCATTTGACTTTCCACAATCTTCTTTGCATAGTTTTGAAGTTCTTCAAATGTGTAATTAAGATTGTTTTCTTTTATAATTTTACCCTCAATAAGTTGATAACGTATACCTTTTTCAGACCTTTTAAATTCTTCTAATGCTTCTTTTTCTGTTAGAGGTTCTTTTCCTGAATTTTGAATCCAATTCTTTAGGAAATCTTCTGGAAGTTTAAATTTGGTCTTTTCAACTATGGTTTCAGATATATCATTAATCAGTTTTTGATTTGATTGTGGTTTAAATTGGTTTTCTAAACCTATTTTAATTTTTCCCTTCAAATCTTTTTCAGTCTTAACTGAACCTTTCTCATACAATTTATCGAAAAGTTCTTGATTTAATAATGCAGGAACTCTTTCATTTATTTCTTTAATTTCAATTGTAATTTCATTTGCAGAAATTTCCTCCAATTTATTGTCGTCAAAATTAGTAATGCGTTTCATTGTAGTGCTTTCCTTAAAAAGACCCTCAATTTTTATTTGAAAAATTTTTCCTACACCAGCAGCTTTGAGTTCATTAATAGCTTTTTTAGATTTTACTTCTTCAAGTTTAAAATTGCCAATTTTGTTTATATCAATATTCTCGTTTTTGAATTCTGCAATAATTTCATATTTATTTTGGACCTTTTCACGCGTTACTAATTTCCCATATTGGTTCCTTAAATAATCCAATTGCTCTTCTATCATTTTTTTGTCTGGTTCAATTTGATAATGAGTTACTTTTTTTAAGACATTTAGATTGATATCAAATTTTGGTGATAGGCCTAACTCAAATTCAAATGTCATTTTTTCAGCTCTCCAATCAAGTAGACCATTGTTATCCTTGGGCATAGGACTTCCAAGTAATTCAATTTTTTCTTTTTTAATGTATTTTTCTAAATTATCACTCACTAGCTTATTAACTTCATCCGCTATTACAGCCTTTTGGTATTGTTTCTTTATAATACCCAATGGTACATTTCCTTTTCGAAATCCTGGTATGTTCGCTTTTTTTCGGTAATTATTTAAAACTGATTCAACTTTTGATTCATAATCTTTGCCCTCAATTTCTATTTTGATAACTGCATTGAGATCATCAATATTGGTTTTGCTTATATTCATGAAGCTTAAATTTAGTGGCCAAAATTACACTTTTTTTATTATCACAACAAGAATTCACATGCCATGCCACTAACTCAGAATAGAGGTAATTTGTAAACACAAAAAAGAAAATAATAATCTCTAGGATTTTTATAACAATTTTCAACTATATTTGCCATCCGAATTAATATTTAAGGATCGAGTATCCTTGTTAATTAATATGTTATGCCACTAAAATTAAGACTTCAAAGACACGGAAAAAAAGGAAAACCATTTTATTGGCTTGTTGCTGCCGATTCACGAGCAAAAAGAGACGGTCGCTACCTAGAAAAAATTGGTACCTACAATCCTAATACAAACCCTGCTACTGTAATAATTGACATAGATCGTGCTGTTGAATGGTTGGAAAAAGGAGCTCAGCCTACAGATACTGCAAGAACACTTTTATCATACAAGGGAGCAATGTTAAAACATCACCTGAATGGAGGAGTAAGAAAAGGTGCTCTTACCCAAGAAATAGCTGATAAAAAATTTGCTGATTGGCTCAAAGAAAAAGATGCAAAAATTCAGGCCAAAAAAGATACTTTATTAAAGGCTAATGAAGAAGATAAAATAAAAAGACTGGCTGCAGAAAAACAAGTAAGTGAGAAAAGACTTGAAGATGCCGCTGCAAAAGAGGCGTCAGCAAACCAAGATGTTTCTTCATCTGATAAGGCTCCTGTTGCTGAAGAAACTCCTACCACTGATGAGGCTCCTGCTGCTGAAGAAACTCCTACCACTGATGAGGCTCCTGCTGCTGAAGAAACTCCTACCACTGATGAGGCTCCTGCTACTGAAGAAACTCCTACCACTGATGAGGCTCCTGCTGCTGAAGAGGCGTCCGATAAAGATGATGAAACAGCTAAAGGTGAGAATAACTCCAAAAATACTGACTAGACTAAAGTACTTTTTCCGATGAAAAAGGAGGAATGCTTTTACATTGGCAAGATTATAGGTAAATATAGTTTCAAAGGAGAGTTATTGATCAAAACAGATAGTGATAATCCAAAACAGTATACCAAATTAAAATCAATTTTCATCGAACTTGATTCTGGATTGGTGCCTTTTATGATAAATAATATCCAACTGCATAAATCAGAGTTAATTAGGATTCAATTCGACAATATATTGAACGAGATGGAAGCAGATAAATTGATAAAAAAAGATGTTTACCTCCCATTAAGTTTTCTTCCAAAATTAAAAGGGAAAAAATTTTATTACCATGAAGTTATAGGTTTTTCAATTATGCATAAAAATGAAAATTTAGGTGCAATTGAAAGAATTCATGATCAAGGTCTACAGGCTCTATTTGAAATAAGAAAAAATGATGGATCTACATCCTTAATTCCAATTCACGATGATTTTATTATAAATGTTGACCGTGTGAAAAAAAATATATCTGTTGAAATACCAGATGGTTTACTAGAATTGTGAATATTTTTTAAAAGAATAAAACAAATCCAAAGGTAGGTAGTGGTGAACTATTTCCTTCTTGATTAGATACAGGAACTAAATTTTTAGGTATTATAATGGTGCCATCCAAATTTCTGTTTAGTCCGTATTCTGGAGGTGTAGGATTTGGTTGAGCTAAAAAATTTTGTACCTCGAAATATAAGTTAAATGAAAGATTCTTAAAATTCCATTTTTTATCTATTCGAATATCTGCAAGATTGAAAGCGTCTAGTCTAAATTCTCCTAGTGTATCGTAATCTAAAATAATTTCCGGATATGAAATGGTACTAGCATTAATATCAACCGGAACATAAGGATTTTTTCCAGCATACCTCCATCGAGCACTTATCTCCCAATTTTTCCTTAGTTTGTAACCTCCCGAAAATGAAATAAGATGACGACTATCCCATACGGAAGGTCTCAAGATTCCATCTAAACCAGAAAATTCACTAGAGAAATAGGTATAGGCCAAAATACCATAAAAGTTTTTTGCTAACTTTTGTTGAAATAAAAATTCCAAACCGGATGTTTTACCTTCTCCTAGAGATAGAATAGCTTCATTGCCTAAAACTTCAAATCCTCCCCCTTTATTTGCAAGTGATACACCATCAATTAAAGAAACAGGAAACTGCGAATAATTTTTCAAGAATCCCTCTACGGTTAATCTTGAAACTGATGTTAGATTATATTCTAAACCAGCCACATAGTGTTCGCTTTTAGTGTATTGAGCTGATTTATTAACAAAAACTGATAAGTTGTTCTGAAAACCCAACATTGTGTAGGTAGGAATTTTAAAATACCTGCCAATGGAAGCATTAAATTTCCATTTTTGATCCTGGGAAAGGGAATATGAAAATGAAAGTCTTGGAGAAAAATTGTCGATTAAATTTGATCCCGTTGAAAAGGTGTCAGCATCAGTTCTTACACCTAAAGAAATATTTAGTCTTTGATTAAAAAAATTATTCCCTGCTTTTAGAAATAAACCATATTTAAAAAAATTTAAATCTGTTTCATAAAATATATTTTCTCTTAAAAAACTTGTTCCATTTTTATAACTTGAATTTTGAACATTAAATCCTGCAGACCATTTCCAATCATTTACGAATTGTGTTATGCTAAAACGTAACTTTGTTTCCCACTCATAAGAATCGTTTTGAAAAATAATTCCAGTTTTATTTACATTGTCAAGGTATCTTGAAAAAACATTTCCTAGCCTGTTTGAACTAAGGGCAGTTGATGTGAATCCATTCCCATTTTTAAAGTTTTTCTTCCAGGACAATCCAACTGTAGTAGTTCTTTGTTCAATAACAGGCACTTGCTCTAGTGTTGCTTGTTGTTCTGCATCAAACTGATCTGGCTGCTTAACAGAAAAGTTATCTATTGAGCCCAAACCTATAAAAGTTAGAGTATTATAACGGTCTAACTCGTGTTTTACTTTCCATTGGTAATCCCAGTAATCCGGTCGTATTGGCAATCCGATGAGTTCAAAAAGAAATTGTAAATAACTTCTTCTAGCTGAAAATAAAAAGGTAGTTTTTGAGGGTTCAGTTTTATTTTTTCTGAAGAGGGGACCTTCCAAAGTTAGTCCTGCTTCACTAGCTCCAAATCTAAAATTACCGCCAAATCTGTTTGGGTCACCCTCTCTTTGTTGAAATGACAAAACACCTGAAAGTGGATTGTCAAATTCCGCACCAAAGGCAGAGCTTGAAAGAGTTACTTCCCTAATAAATGAGACATTAATCATTCCGACAGGTCCACCTGCACTTCCCTGCGTACTAAAATGATTAATGTTTGGTATTTCGATACCATCTAAATAATAAACAGTTTCATTAGGTGCTCCCCCTCTTATAATTATGTCATTCCTAAAACCTCCTATTGAGGGAGAAATACCTGGCATGCTTTGTACCACTTTAGTAATGTCATTATTACCTCCAGGGTAAGTTTCAATTTCAACAACTGAAAATGTTTGAGTTGATAAGGGAGTTTCACTGCTTGTTTTAAAAGGATTACTTGAAACTATAACTTCGTTAAGATCTTCGGTTAATTCATTTAACTCAAATATTAAAGGAATATTTCCAGCTGATTTTACAATTACATTAAATTGTTTAGTGGTTTGATATCCTAAAAAGCTAGCTTCTACATTGTATGATTTAAAGGGGATTTGGTTTAAAATGAAATAGCCATCGGAATCTGTTATTGCTCCAATATTTGTGCCCTCTAGAATTATTGTTGCTCCCTGTAATGGTTGTTGGGTTTTTTCATCAACAATGCGACCATTTAATGTTCCTAGGTTTTGAGCACAAACAGCTTTAATGCATATAAAAAGTATTAATGTTAATACCTTTCTCATGTTATAAAAATACAATTAAAAGAATTCAAAAATTTATTTTGTTTATATTTTTTTAATTATCTTTAAACAAAAAATTGTTATGAAAAATAGAAGATATTTTCTAAAAACTGCATGTAAACCAATAGTTTTAGCAACACTAGGAATTCCAATAATTGAGGCCTGTTCTACTGAAGAAGATTCAACTGTAACAGCTCCAACTAATTCGACACCAACAGATAATTCATCATCTCAAACCAGCTCAAGCAATGAACTTGAAATTGATTTAGATGATAACAGATTTTCCTCTTTAAAAGAAGTTGGTGGTTGGTTAAACTTCACTTCAGAAAACATTTTATTAGTAAGAATAAGTGACAGTGAGATTAGAGTGTTTGATAATGCTTGTCCACATCAAGGAACTAGGAATCGTTGGTCATTTGATGGGAGTAATTTTACATGCGCTCGCCATGGAAACTCATTTAGTGCGTCCTGCAGTGGTTCGTTAAAATGTTTTGATACAAGTTTAGATGGTAATATTCTTACTGTAGATTTAGGGTAATCAGTCAATTTTTTTTTGCTGATTTTCTCTCAATTTTTCTTTGCTCTTTTTGCCTTTTTTTTTGTTCAACGGCATTAATTGCATCTTGTTTTTCTTTTTCTCTTTTGTCGTACTGTTGACGAAGTTCATCTAAATCCTCATCACCTATTTTCTGCTGATCACTAGCTTGTAGAGCTCCGTCCTCTACGCTAAAACTAGCATTTTGGGTTTGTTTACGCATAATTTCTTGAGCTGACTTTAGGTTATAATAAACTCCAGGATCAATCATTTTATTTGCAACATAGTGCTGCTTTTTTTGTTTATCCCAACGAACAAATACAAATCCGCCAGTAACAGAATCTAATTTTACTCGAAAGACATGCGAATAATTTGGAAGGCTTTGATAAACCTCAATTTTTTCAGGTACATAACCTGCAACATATAAAAGCTCTTCAACAAATGCAGTTTGAGTAACTAATGATGGATCATTATAATTTCCCTCTATTAAAGTTTCATCTTGTGCAACAACAAATAATGTACTTGTTATAGAGAACAATAATAATTGTAGTACTTTATTGTAAACATTCACACTGAAAATTTTATAACATTTAAAGTTATTATAAATATTTTAAGATAAAATTACGTTGGTGATTAATAATTAAAATTAAGTTGAATTTGGAGATTTCTTCCCAACTCAGATGAATAGTAACGCATTCTGTTAAGATAGTCTCGATATTCGCTATTTAAAATATTTTGGGCTATCAATCTTAAATTAGTTGTAAGATTTTTTTGATTCCTTATTTGTAACGAGAAAATAGCATCGAGTCGATGAAATCCAGAAGGAGACTCGCTAATATCAACTGTTTTTGAAACAATTGTTCCGTCCTCTATATAATCAAAAATGAAATTAGAGTCTGGAAATCTATTTTGTTTTGCGCTTATGTGATTGGATATCTCAAAAGTCCATTTACTCTTTTTGGGTGAAAATTTTAATTTTTGAAAAGAATTTAGAGGTGGAATTAAAATTAGAGGCTCAGAATTTAATATGTCCTGGGCATATACGTATGAAGCTCCAATATCAAATCTAAGATTTTCTATTATTGATTGAGAATAATTAAGATCAATACCTGTCAAAAAAGCGTCTGTACTCTTGTATGTCCATACTGGAAAAGCGCCTCTGATAGTTTGTTTTAATCCTGTTGGTTCTATAAAAATGTAGTTAAAAGTTTTTGAAATAAAAGGCTCGAGTGACCAATTATAATTTGGTTTAGTTTTGGATAAACTCAAAAGAAATTTGTGACTTGTCTCGGGATTTATACTTAAGTTCCCGTATTCAATAGCCGCCATGGCATGATGCAATCCGTCACTAAACAATTCTGATGGATTTGGCGCTCTTTGGGACAAAATGTAAGAAATATTAAATTCAGAATTATCCGATATTTTTTTTGAAATACCAGTTTGCGCGGAAACATTTAGATAATTGAATTTTGGGTTTACTAGAATTTGATTTGCAAAATCGGTTCCTGTTTCAAATTGATTAAACAAGACATCGTAATTTCTTTCTTCCCAAACTGATTTATAATAATATTTTTTAGCATCATAAAACACATGATCTAGTCTTAATCCCCACTCCCACAAAAAGGAGTTGGATTCCTGATAGCTTCCTAGAATATAGATTCCATTCTCAAACTTAATGTAATCAGGAATTAGTCTTTTTACGCCAGTATCTGGAGTAGAAAAGTTGTCTTGAATTAATCCATTGTATCCAAATTCAAAGTCCCAATTTTCCATTTTTATATTTGAAAAACCTAACATTAAATTATGAGTTTTAAGAAGTAAATCAACTACCGGTATATTTGTTCTACCACCTCTTCTTATATCAAACTCTTTTCGTTTGTTGTTTTGATAGCTATATCCAAAATCAAGTTTAACATCATTTTTAAATGATCTGAAATATTTAAATGTTAACCTTTGATGACTGGCTCTTTGATTTGGGGCGCCTACATTATAAGTGAAATCGTCAATTATTGATGGTTCGCTGGAATTAAGTGCAAAAAATAAATCTTGAACGTTACCAATATGTGATGCCTTTAGAATTCCTGGCTCTAAATTATAATTTGAATATTTTAAATTCCATCCTTTTGAAACTAAATCCTTTCCAAGTTTTATTGAAAAATCTACTTCTTTAAATCCAGTATTTGAAAGGATATAATTTGGAGTATTAAAGTCTCCATATCTTTTACCTGTAAAATTTCCATTTATATAAAATCCGTTTGAATAATTTTTTTCAATTCTAGATCCAAATTTACCTCCCCAACCATTAGATTCTAAATTTATAAATGAGGTACCGAAAAGTGTATCTCTTAAAACTTTTCTTTTGGAACTTAAGATAATTGAACCTGCAGATGTATCTCCACCGTATTTTAAAGCAGCAGCCCCTTTTATAAGTTGAATTGTTTCAAAAGAATCGAAATCAACATTTGGTGCATGGTCAGGGCCCCACTGTTGATCGTACTGCCTAAATCCATCGGTCACAATACCAACTCTACTTCCATACATACCGTGAATAACTGGCTTGCCAATTGAATTTCCAGTTTTTAAAATTGATGCACCAGGGATATAATTTAATGCGTCAACCAAAGTATTACTTCCATATGAATTAATTTCACTTATATCAACTAAAACTTCCTGAACTGATTTTCTAGTTCGAGAAAGCCTAGAGTCAGATACTATAATTTCTTCTAATTCATTTATATGGTGTTCTAATTTTAAATCAAATATTTTGTTTTCTTTAAGATTAATGTTTTTGGTTTTTGATTTACAATTTGGATGGCTAATATTTAAAATATATCTACCAGGACATATTCCCTCTATTTCGAATTCTCCATTTAGATTCGTTTGTGAAAAAAAATTGGTCCCCTCAATTTGTATAAGGGCACCAATTAAAAAAGAGTCATCGTGAAAGTCAGTGACTTTACCTTTTAAAAATAAATTGCATTCTTGACTATAAGTAAGATTCCAAATTAATAAACAATTCAGAATAACATATAGATGTATTGATTTGTGTTTCAATTACTCAACTATAGACACTGGGATATCGATGGAAACATCATTATACCCTCCAAAACCTTCTCTTGTAGTAGCATTAAAATTTGTCGGTTGATGTATTAAATATACTCTTACCAAACCAGTTCCAGTGGAACTCGCATTCCAGACACTATTTAGAAGTACGCCTCTACTTCCAACTTTTGTATCGTTTGATGCAGAGGTTACATTTACAGAAACATCCGCAAATTCAAAAAATACCTGATGCTCATCGGCCTCATCAATAATCTCTAATGTAACTTCCTCAACATCAGTCGGATCACTACTATTAATGAATCTTAATCCAACATTATGATCGGTATTTACTTTTAAACTAATTGTCTGTGAGTTCATTTCACTCAAGTCCCAGTCTACTGTTTGTGACGTTCCCTCTGCAGATTCAATTGTCATTAAAACATTTGAAATAAATTCTTGCTCGTTTACAGCATCTGGATCGTCTTTACTACATGAGACAATAAAAAGAAAAGCTAAAAAAAGAATTTTTGCTTTTTTAAATTTTGTGTAAAATTTCATAATAAATTTTTTGGTTAAATGATTTAAATTAATGCAACTCAGTTGCAAAAATAAGTACTTTTTTTTTTTTGAGGAAAAAAAATAAATAAATTTGTTATATGGGTATACATAGAAAAACTTCTTCACTTAATACCTTGTTAAAGGAATTCAATAATGATATAAGCGCTATCACAGTTGTAGATCTTGTAAGTCGTTTAGGAGATAAAATGAACAAAACAACTATCTATCGTATCCTCAACAAGCTAGAAGAAGACTCTATATTACATTCATTTTTTGGGAAAAATGGGTTAAAGTGGTATGCAAAATGTGATGGGTGTTGTAATAATAAGCCTGAATCAATCTTAAATAAATTTCGTCCACATTTTCAATGTCTTAGTTGTGGTAAAATAGATCGCCTTAACATAGAAATGAAATTACCAAAAGTGACTGATCAAAAAGTTAGTGTATCGCAATTATTGATTCAAGGAAGATGTGAATCATGTAATTAATTGATATTTTTCATTCATAAGAAACTTCATTTAAATTTTAGAAAAAAAATTGGCCTTACACAAATATGCAAGGCCAAAATCACTATTATCGTTAAATAATTATTTTTACTTAAGCAATGTTAGCTGAAGAATCTTCTACTAATGCAGAATGATCATGTCCATCGTGATCGTCATGATCATCGTCTTCACAAGAAATAACAGCGAAGGATGCAAAAGCGAATAATAATAATAAGTATTTTTTCATTTTAAAAAGTTTTAATTGTTAGTTAATATTTAATAATTACCGAAAAAAAAATTCGGTGGACCTCTATCTTTTAGATTATTGAAACTCAATCTATTGTAAATAGAAGTATTATTAAATATGTATTTAAATAATGTTTGAGCATTATTTAAAATTATTTCACTATTAAAATGATATTCAACTAAAGGCTGGTAATAAACATCTAGAAAATCATTATGCTTATTAAAATTATGAATATGAGTCTGTTCATGAGAACATTCAATTTTATCAAAGTGATAATCAAATATATGTTCCAGTTTTAAACCCATAGGGATTAAAAACATGGCTATTAAAAAAATTGAAATTAAAGAATAGAGTTGACCGATATTTGAGTTCTTTGTTTTCAGACTACAATCTTTTTATTTTAATATTTTTATATGAGATTATACCTGGATGATCTTGAAGAGTAATATGTCCTTTTTTGTATTTACCAAAGCCTGACATGTCCCTAAATTTACTGTTTTCGACCATTGAATCCCATTCTGGGCCGGTTAATGGAAAGCTGTTTACAATTATTCCATTAAGAAACACAGTTCCTTTATTCTTATTGTAGTCTACTATAATATGATACTTATTCCACTCACCTGCTTTTTTTGATGGTTTAGTACTTGGTGGGATCATATCATAAAGTGCACCTACGGTATGTTTTTGATGATCAGGATCATCTCCGTAAATATCAGCATCTATTACTTGGATTTCCGGGCCAGTAACGTGTGGATGTTCGTACATTTTGTCTTCACTTACTCCCCACATAAAACCGCTATTCGAGCCTGGAGAAACCATCCACTCAAACTCAATTTCAAAACTCTCAAAGACTTCATCTGTTAGCAAACTTTTATTTCCTTCACCGGTTGCATCACTCGCATTGAAAGTAAAAACACCACTCTCAACAGTCCATCCGCTTTTTTTACCTTCTTCATTCTGGTAAATATGCCAGCCCCTGAAGCTATCCTCTTGTGATAGAAACAGCCAGCTAGACTCTGACTTGTTTGAAGTTTCTTTATTACTTTCTTTGGGAATTTGTTTACAACTTACAAATAGGATAGATAAAAGAATAATTAGTCTATATGTCATTATCCAAATATTTATATAAAAGTAATGAATTCTTTAAAAGTCTTAGATTTAATTAAGGTAAAGATGTAAACAAAAATTAAAATTTAAAGCTTTCGAGCTTTTAGTTTTTCCGTCAATTTTGGAACGATCTCAAATGCATCCCCAACAATACCATAATCTGCTGCTTTAAAAAAAGGTGCTTCCGGGTCATTATTAATTACAACCTTGACTTTTGAGGAATTAATCCCGGCTAAATGTTGAATTGCACCTGAAACGCCAACCGCTATATACAAATTTGATGCAACAGGCTTACCAGTTTGACCTACATGTTCACTATGAGGTCTCCATCCCATATCAGATACAGGTTTAGAACAAGCAGTAGCTGCACCTAGTACGTCAGCCAAGTCTTCAATAAGATTCCAGTTTTCTGGTCCTTTTAATCCACGTCCGCCTGAAACAACAATATCTGCGTCTGCAATAGTGACTTCACCTTTTAATCTATCTACCTCAGTTACTTTTAAACTTTTAGTTGAAGATATATATGTGCCTTTTAAATATTCACAAGTTTTATTTTGTTCTTTTAATCCAAAAGAATTTGATGAAAGTGATAAAATTACTCGGTCTTTTAAACTTTTATTCTCATTGTATGCCTTATTCGTAAAACAAGAACATTTAACTTGAATAGGATCGTATTTTGTTGGTAATCCAACTACATTTGAGATATAGGCTGAATTAACTTTAACAGATAAAATTGGTCCTAAATATCTTCCATCAGCAGATGAGCTTACTACAATTATGCTTGCTTTTTCCTTTTCTATTAGTTGAGAAATACTATCACTATAACTTTCTACATTAAAAAAATTATCTTCTTTTGTTTCTATGTTATAGAATTTATCAACTCCAAAAGACTCAAGTATTCTGGTGTTATTAATATTGAATCCTACTCCAACTAACTCATAACCTTTAGCATCAGCTATAGCTCTAGAATAAGAAGCTATCTCTAAACCTGTTTTTTTAACATCTCCGTCTTGTGATTCAATAAATGCAAGTATTTTCATTTTTTACTTTATAGAACTTTTGCTTCATTTTCTAGTAACTTAATTAATTCATCAATATTATCTGAATCAACTAGTTTAACTGGACCTTTTTCATCTGGTTTTTTAAAAGTTAGAATTTCAGTTGCTGGTTTAATTTCATTTGGAGATATTACTTCTAACGGTTTTTGACGCGCTTGCATTATTCCACGCATGTTTGGTATTATAAGATCTTTCTCTTCAACCAGTCCTTTTTGAGCACCAATAATAACTGGTAGGGAAGCTTTCAAACTTTCCTTACCGCCGTCTATTTCTCTCTGTAAATCAACTTTGTTTCCGTCTATTTCTAAATGGATGCAATTTGCTAAGTAGGGCATTTCACAAAGTGTGGCAAGTATTCCGCCTACCATACCTCCATTATAATCAATTGATTCTCTTCCTGTAATAATAAGATCATAGTTTTTATCCTTGCAAATAGTTGACAAAACTGATGCTACTTGAAAACCGTCTTTTGCTTGAATATTAACTCGAAGTGCTTGGTCAGCGCCAATAGCAAGGCATTTTCTTAAGATAGGATCACAGCTTTCATCCCCAACTGTTACGACTGTAACTTTTGCTCCTGATTTTTGCTGAAGCCATATTGCACGCGTCAACCCGAATTCATCATTTGGATTGATTACAAATTGAACACCCTCAGAATCAAAGGAAGAATTACCTTCTTTGAAATTAATCTTCGAAGTTGTATCTGGAACACAACTGATGCAAACGAGAATATTCAATCTAAAAAACAATTTTTATCTAATGTAATTAAAAAAATGACACGGTGTCATTTTTTTTAAATATTTCATTTAATTTAATTAAAGTCTTTAACCAATCTAAATCCAGTATGTTGAAGTCCTGTATCTGGTGATGATTTCATTCTAGCTGAAACCCTATATCCAGAGCAATACGAATCATTACATAAAAAAGATCCTCCTCTCATTACTTTTTGTTTCAGATAGGGTTGGTATGGATCATGAGGTTTCTCAGGCCCTTTTGGATTTGATGACTTCTGATCTTTGATTTTCGAATAATAATTAAAATCATACCAATCTGAACACCATTCCCATACATTCCCAGCCATGTCATAAAGCTCAAAAGAATTTGGTTCAAATGATCCAACTGGAGCAGTATAAAAGAAATTATCTCTTTGTTCATTAAAATAAGGGAAACTTCCCTCCCAGGAATTTAATTTTGGTGAGCCAGAATTTAAATCTTCATTACCCCATGGGTAAATTGAATTTTTTCTACCTCCTCGAGCAGCCCATTCCCATTCAGCCTCAGTTGGTAATCTTTTCCCTACCCACTTAGCATAGGCAATTGCATCATACCAGGATATATGAACAACCGGATGGTCACCTTTCCCTTCTATGTTACTATCTGGACCCATAGGATGTTTCCAATTTGCCCCGGGTTGCCACTTCCACCACTGATTGTGTAAATTTAAATTTACAGGGCCTTGTGAAGAAGTAAATATTAATGACGCTGGTTTAAAAAGAGAATCATCTGGTCTTGGGGTATTGGGTGGGAGTTCCTTTTTAATATCTTCCCACTTGGGGGGAATCTCTGCTGTAGTTACGTAGCCTGTTGCTTCAACGAATCGTGTAAATTGTCTATTGGTGACCTCAGTTTGATCGATCCAAAATGAATCAACATAAACAAGGTGCTTTGGAGATTCATCTTTTCTTGAAAATTTTTCTTCACTACCCATTAAAAAACTCCCTGAGGGAATCAATACCATTCCTTCTTTCTTGATCATGTTACTTTCAAAGTTATCTTGATTACACCCAAGAAATAAAATTGAGGCTAATATTAGGAGGCGTAACATCAAATACTATATAAATTGATTAATTATATTTTCAAAAAGTTCCTGCTTTCCACTTACCTGTCTTGGAGATTTAGAGTTGAATGCAATTTCTGATAAATTCTCTAAACTTAATTTTCCATTCTCAAATTGTTTACCGTTGCCACTGTCAAAAGAATTATAACGATCTTTTCTAAGCCTAGGAAATTCTGATTGAGTAAGTATTTTCTCTGCAGTTAGTATTGCCCTAGCAAAAGTGTCAGCACCACCGATGTGAGCATGAAAAATATCATCTAAATCTGTAGAATTTCTTCTAATTTTAGCATCAAAATTTATTCCTCCCCCTTGTAAGCCTCCAGATTGTAAAAAAACGAGCATTGCTTCTGTAACCTCATAAATATTCACAGGAAATTGGTCAGTATCCCATCCATTTTGATTATCTCCTCTATTAGCATCAATACTTCCTAGCATCCCAGAATGTGCTGCTATAGCTAATTCGTGTTCAAATGAGTGCTGAGCTAATGTTGCATGGTTTACCTCGATATTTAACTTGAAATCTTTCTCTAGTCCATACGCTCTTAAAAAACCAATGGCTGTTGCTGCATCAAAATCGTACTGATGTTTCATGGGTTCCATCGGTTTGGGCTCTATAAAAAAGGTTCCCTTAAATCCCTGACCACGAGCATAATCTCTTGCCATTGACAACATTTTAGCCATATGATCTAACTCTCTGTTAATGTCTGTATTTAGTAAAGACATGTATCCTTCCCTTCCACCCCAAAAAACATAATTTTCTCCACCAAGTGCAATAGTTAAATCTAATGCCATTTTAATTTGAGCACCTGCACGAGCTACAACTTCAAAATCTGGATTTGTTGCTGCTCCGTTCATATAAATTGGATTAGAAAAACAGTTTGCAGTTCCCCAAAGGACTTTTACACCTGAATCCTTTTTCTTTTGAGAAATATAATCAGCAATTTTATGTAAACGCTTCTCAGTTTCAATCAAATTGTCTGCTTCGTCTACTAAATCTACATCATGGAAGCAGAAATAATCAAAACCTAACTTTGTAATTAATTCAAATGCTGCATCTGCTTTATCACGTGCTCTTTGCAATGGATCATTTGATTGATCCCATGGAAATTTTTGAGTTCCAGGGCCAAATGGATCTGCTCCCTGTCCACAGAAGCTATGCCAGTAAGCAATAGCAAACTTAAAATGCTCCCGCATTGTTTTGCCCATCACTAATTGATCTGGATTATAGTATTTGTAAGCAAACGGATTATCAGATTCTTTTCCCTCATAATTGATTTTGCTAACTCCTTTATAAAATTCTTTATTGCCCGTAATTATCATTGATTTGTATTTAATTTATTATTTAAGATTTTTTCCCATTTATCATAAGCTATTTTATACTCTTCATTTTTGATATGGGGTTCTATAATTTTGATTTTGTCATTGTTACCTAGGGAGGTGCTTAACTCTTCCATAGAATTTACATCAAGACTTGACGCCCTCGCAGCTCCAACTGCTCCTGTAGTATTATATATTTCAACTGGCCTACCTATTAATGAAGAAAAAGTAGAAGTGAAAACTTCTGATTGAAAAATATTATCATTTCCAGCTCTAATTAATTCTGTATTCAGACCATCCTTATTCATTATTTTCATTCCATAAACAAAAGCAAAGGCTATACCCTCTAAAGTTGCTCTACAAAGATGGGAATCATTATGCAAATTTAAGTTTAGATCGCTCAGATGGGCGCCTAAATTTTGATTATTTAACATTCGCTCAGCTCCATTACCAAAGGGTAAATTGACAAGTCCATTACTTCCAATTTCAATTTTACTTGCCAAGTTGTTCATAGTAGTAAAATCATCAATTTTGGTCAATTTTTTTAACCAACTGTAAAAAATACCAGCTCCATTAATGCATAAAAGGGTTCCGATTCTTGGTTGTTCTGGCGTATAATTTACGTGAGCAAAATGATTTAATCTTGAAAATTCTTTAGAATCAATTTTATCACTAACTGAAAAAATAACACCTGATGTGCCACCAGTTGCAGCAACTTCTCCTGGTTTTAGAACATTTAAAGAAAGTGCATTGTTTGGTTGATCTCCAGCACGATATCTAATCGGAATTCCAATTGGTAAACCAGTAGCTTTTGCTGCTACATCGGTTACAAATCCTTGGTTTTGAAAGTTACTAACTAAAGATGGAGTTAAACTGGTATCTAAATCAAAAAATTCAAGCAGCCAATTTGCTACTTTTTTTTCTTTATAATCCCATAAAATTGCTTCTGATATACCGTTAGTGGTTGTATTAATTTCACCAGTCAGCTTATAAGCTATAAAATCTCCGGGCAACATGAAGTTTGACACTTTCTCATATAATTTTTCTTCATTGTCTTTTACCCATTTTAGTTTTGATGCAGTAAAATTTCCAGGTGAATTTAATAATTGTTTACCGTATTTACTTTCACCTATTTCCTTTGCTGCCAAATTCCCAATTTCAATGGCTCTACTGTCACACCATATAATTGAATCTCTTAAAAGTTGACCTTTATTGTCTACTATAACCAATCCATGCATTTGATATGAAATACCGATCGCAAGAATATCCTTTGACGAAATTTTATTTTCATATAAGATTCGTTTTGTTGCCGTGCAAATACAATCCCACCAAATATTAGGGTCTTGCTCGGCCCAATTAAATTTGCCTGCTTTAATCACCATTTCATTTTTAGGTTCAGAAACCACAGCAATTGATTTCTTTGTTTTTTCGTCTACTATAGCAACTTTTACAGATGAGCTTCCTATGTCATAGCCTATATAATACATTAAGCAAGCGTAATAATATTTGTGAAAATTTGATTCAAATTAAATATAAAGAAAACTTTTTTGGGCATCAATGAAATAGTGGACTTTATATGTAGTTGCGCTTTATAAATAATTTACATAATTTTATTTAGATGAATAAATTTTAGATAAAATCATGGAACTAAAAAAATCGAATTTAAACAGACGTGAGTTTTTTAAAAATACTGGAATCGCTGCTGTAGGACTTAGCATAGGGACAAACAAGTTATGGGGAGCACCTGCTTACATACCAAACTTACTGAAACCAAATTCAAAAATTAATGGAATACAATTAGGAGTAATTACTTATTCCTTCAGAGAAATGGAAGATCAAAGTGCAGAAGCCACGCTCCAATATATTTTAGATTGTGGCATAAATGCAATTGAGTTGATGGGTGGTGTAGCTGAAAACTATTTAGGTAGACCAGAATATAAAATTGATAGAAGAACTTACTACAGGCTAATGAGATTAGATAGAAAAAAAGAAATATCTCGAGATGAAAAGAAACAATTAGCTGACTTAAAACAACAACAGAAATCCTACGAAAAAGAGGCTGCAAATTGGGGGAAAAATAGAAATCCAAATAATTTTTTAAAGCTCCGTAAAATGTTTAACGATGCCGGTGTTGAAATTTATGCATTTAAACCTGACTATTTACTGGGTAAAAAAAATTCAGATGCTGATATAAACTATGCGATGAAAGCAGGAAAAGTTCTTGGAGCAAGTCATGTCACTCTTGAATTACCTGAAGATCCAGAACATTCGCTAAGGCTTGGAAAATTAGCTGAGAAAAATAATATTAAGGTTGCTTACCACGGTCATACTCAGCAGCATGCAAAATGGTGGGATACTGCACTTAAACAATCAGATAGTAATGTTATGAATCCAGACTTGGGTCACTATATAGCTGCTGGAAACACAGATGGATTGGAATTTTTATCTAATATGAATAAAAAAATATATAGTATGCATACCAAAGACCGCAAGAGTCTTGCTAATGGACAAGATAATATGCCTTTTGGGATGGGAGACACTCCAATAGTTGAAGCATTACAATTAATGAGAGATCAAAAATATTCATTCCCAGCTACCATAGAATATGAGTATAAGACACCAGAAAATTCTACTATAATTGATGAAGTCAGAAAGTGTGTTGATTACTGTAAGGATGCTTTAGAATCATAGATAAGATTTATTTATCAGTGTGATACTCTACTGTTCCCTCCCAGTCAGGGTCAGCAGAACCAAACCATGAATTTGATATAGAATCATAGGAAATGGCATGAACCCTTCCAAATCTAGCTTTCTCATCAACTAGTTTGACAGGATATTCATTTTGGTCTAGGTCCGCATTTAAAGACTTTACCTCATCATGATCTTCTATCCAAAGCGAATCTTCGTATGGATAAATTCTCGGAAGCATAAGAGATGTATTCAAGTCTTTTTTTTGAGACAAATATCTATGAGCAACTTGTGTGATTGCTGTTGGAATTCTACTACCTCCGGCAGCGCCAAGTGCAAGTTGAACTTTTCCGTTTTTCATAAATAATGTTGGTGAAATATGTGAGTTGGAACGATCCCCTGGTTTGTATTCTCCTAAGTAACCTCCTAGGCTTACTGCATACAAAAATCCAAGACCTTTTGTGGCTACTTTTGATCCCATTGTCGGTCCAATGGTCTGGGTTAGACTTACCACATTACCCATTTTATCTGCAGTAGTAAGATGTGTTGTGTGACCATCTGCTATCCATGAGTAAGGTGTTTTCACATCTGTATTTTTAACTATATCAATTTGGTTATTTTCGATTTTTTTTGCCCAAATTTTTGCTTCATCATAACTTAAGATTTTTGAGAGTGAATCTAAATTATCTTGAAAATCTCTATATTTATATGCTAGTGAGGTAACCTTATCAAATTGTAATGCCCATTCATTCTCAGAAACAGGAAAGTTTAAGTTATCTATAATCTGTAAGATTTGAATGGTTATTGCACCAAATGAGGGAAGATTTAAAGAAAAAATATCATTTCCATTGAAAAATCCCTTTACAACTTTTGAATCTAGTGCATTGTAATTTTTTAAATCTTCTATTGTTAGAATGCCACCATTGGATTGAATATCACTAACAATTTTTCTTGCAACTTCACCCTCATAAAATCCTTTTTTCCCCTCATTTGCTATTTTTTTTAAAGTCTTCGCTAGATCCATTTGTATTACTAAATCTCCAGATTTAAAAGAATTACCGTTAGAATTTAAAAAATGGAATTTAGACCCCTCAAATTCGAGAAGATATTTTTTTACACTTTTCTGTCTCTCTGACTCAAGAGGAAGAATTCTGAAACCTTTTTCAGCAAATTCAATTGCTGGGGCCATAACCTTTTTAAGAGATAAGGATCCATAACTTTCATGAAGTTTTAATAGACCTGCTACAACTCCAGGTATTCCAATAGTTTCATATCCATAACTATATTTTTTATTCATTTTTTTGTAATTCATAGGAACTTGAGTTGAAGCATCTACTCCTCCTATTTTACCAGATGAGTTTCTATATATAGCTTGAAGACGACCACCAATACCACTCATGCTGGGCTCTACTACAGCAAGGGTGAAAGCAGCTGCAACCGCAGCATCAAAAGCATTTCCATTTTGTTCATATATTTTTTTTCCAGCCTCAGATGCTAGGGGATGTGCTGAAGATATTGAACTATTAGTAATCACATTTTCAATCTTTTTAGTGCAAGAAAATGATACTAGAAATAAGACTAATAATGATTTTTTAAAAATTTTTTTCATTGCTTAATTTTTTCTTTGTGGGATAATATTAATCTTATTAAGTAAAAATATAATTCATAAAAAATCTTATTGATTTTGTAAATTGCGAATATCT
>ENA-OSEY01000718-OSEY01000718.1-marine-metagenome-genome-assembly--contig:-NODE-718-length-23550-cov-3.820049_pt1 | contig 23550 bp, 21 predicted proteins | sample MGYA00248465_ERZ534230 | MGnify/ENA primary metagenome ERZ534230 (study PRJEB26409, sample SAMN06344110) | marine metagenome | isolation source: Sea water from surface | place: Atlantic Ocean:Southern...
TTTCAGATATAAGCGGTACCTTAGAGGGAGATGGTGGTAATAATGGGTTTTCTTCTGAAGTTAATGGGATTTTCAGCTACGGGGGTGGAATTAATAATTTAGATTGGATTAACGTAGATGATGAGCCTATTGCTAGTGTTCACGGGACCAACGACCAACTGGTAAACTATAACTGCGCTCCTGGACTAGGACTATCTTCAGTGTTAAATTTGTGTGGGGCTGGAGAAATGCATTCAAGAGCTGACTCTATTGGCTTATACAACCAATTGTTAACCTACCAAGGAGAAGATCATGGTTGGTGCCAAAGCGGTAATAATAACCCCTTATTCGTTCAGGCTACCCAATTTGTAACTGATTTTCTTTTTACCTTACTTCCATGTAATCCAAATTCCGTTTCCTACATTGAAAAAAATAATCTTGAAACTAAAATATATCCAAATCCATCATATGGAACAATAAACATTAATTCTAATGAGCTGATTAGAAGTATAAGGGTTTTCAATTCTATCGGAGCTGAAGTCTTTTCAAAATCAATAAGAAGTAAAATAGTTCAACTAAATAACCTAGATCCTGGTGTACACCTTATTCTTCTAGAAGGGGAAAACAAGAAGAAAAAAATACATAAAATCAGTGTTCAGTAAGTTCTGTTACCAAGGAGTATAATTTAATTTATGTAATTCTATTTTAACTTGAATCCTATCAAAAACATAATTTTTGACCTTGGAGGGGTAATTCTAGACATTAATTATCAAGCCACTATTGATGCTTTTGAGAAGCTTGGTATTTCTAACTTTTCTAATCTGTATTCCCAAAAGTCACAACAAAAACTTTTTGATCAATTAGAAACAGGAAATATTTCCTCTGAAGAATTTATCATGAGAATTCAGCAAATGCACTCTGTGCATATATCAAATGAACATATTATTACCGCTTGGAATGCTATGTTAAAAGGCGTAAAGAAGAATAAACTAGACTACATCATCAGTTTAAAAAGTAATTACCGAACCATTTTATTAAGCAATACCAATGAAATCCACATTGCTTCCTTTGAACAAGAAATGAGCAATAACCAAATGCTAACTCATTTTAAGTCTTGTTTTGAAAATATCTATTACTCGTCTAGAATGGGATTGAGAAAACCTCATTCCATTTGCTTTGAGAAGGTGCTCAGTGAACAACAATTCAATTCAAAAGAAACGTTATTTATTGATGATTCCGCCCAACATATTGAAGGTGCTAAAAGTTGTGGAATTAAGGCGGTGCTATTTCCTCAAAATGGAATTATTCAAGATTGGCTTCCTGACATAATTCAACAAGAACACCGTTAGTTGTTTTGGGGTGCAAAAAACAAATTAACTTGTTATCTGCTCCTTTTTTAACTTCTCCTAAAACATTAAATCCTTCTTTGACTAATCTCTTTATTTCTGCGTGAATATCTTCCACATGAAAAGCTAAGTGATGTATTCCTTCTTTTCGGTTTGCTAAAAATTTGGCAATTGGACTTTCGGGATTAGTTGCTTCCAGTAATTCAATTTTTGATTCTCCCATTTGATAGAAGTAGGTGTTCACACCCTCTGATTGAACCTTCTCCGTCTTGTAGGGCTTGGCATTAAATAAGGCGTTAAACGTACTTATGGCTTTATCTGCATTAGCAACAGCAATGCCTATATGCTCAATTTTTTTCATGAAAATTTGGTTATTATTTTTTACTGACTACTTCTCCAGTTTTGGAGTCGTAATTAACGTAATATAATCCTTTTTCAAGGTTTTCAACGCTTATACTTTGGCCATATCCCTTTTTAACCAAGTTGCCATAAGTATCGAAAATCTCATACAAAGTATTCTCAGAAAAGTCCAGTGATTTTTTAATTTTTGGATTGATTAGCGATACTGGGGATCTTGAATCATCTTGGAACATAGTGCTCTTTGTGGGCCTAGGTCTTCCAGTGTAATCCACCTGCTTAGCTCTAAATTTGTTTTGTCCGGAATGTAAATGAGATGATACACTAAACTTGTAATCGTTCTCTTCTTCTAATCCAGTCCCATCTACTTCGCCAATTTTAACCCACTTATTCCATCTGTATTGCTCCACTATATACGTGAGTTTACCCTGTTCTTTTTTAGTTTTCCAATGTAATATTTGATCCTTATCTACAGTAATTGATAAATTCTCAAAAGTGCTCTTTGGTCTAAGAACTTCAGGATTCAATACCTTTGGTAAACAATCGCTTTTGTGCTGAATTCTTACATTCACTGCGTCTCCTTTTTCAATGGGAGTGTTTGAAAAGTCAATTTCAAATGCACTGGAATTTACCTGATCTGTGGTAACATCATCGTTTATATAGACTGCAATTACACAAAAACCAACACCAGACCCGGCAAAAGGATTTTGTACATAAAGGTTTTTTCCCTGATAATGACCCTCTAAAACTACACTTGACTCATTACTTTGAGCATTAATAGTGAGACTAAATGTTAAAGCTAGAATGGCAAAAAGAGTAAGCTTTTTATTAAAATTTCTGATCATGTAAATTTCAATATTTATCACAATAATAATGGCTATTTTATACTTTTCAAAGTAAAGTCGTATTTGTTTTTTAGATTCAAGTTTTTCTATTCACAATTTTTTGAAAACTATCAAATTAAATGTATTCTTGTACATATCGAGTAGTTAATTCAACTGTATTTTAACATGCCTACCAAACCATATACCTATTTGCTTTACTTTGCTGGAATCCTTTTATTACTAGGATCTTGCATAAACGACAATTCGGATGCTATAGATAAAGATCCCGTTTTATCTGACACATCAAATCCAATGCCAGGTGGTGTACTTGAGCTGATTGAAAAAGAATTTTACCGAAGTATTTTCCCATATTCAATCGAAGAAAATATAGGGTACAAAATTTCATCTCAACTTCACAATGGATTACTAAAGATGAACCCTAAGACACTAGCTGTTGAACCCAATATAGCAAAGTCTTGGGATATAAATGATGAGCAAACTGAATACACCTTTCACTTGAGAAACGATGTTAGCTTTCACGAAGACACTTGTTTTTCATCACCTGAAGAAACTTTAATGACTGCCAATGACGTTATTTTTTCCATTGAATTGATGTGCGGAGAATTTTATAATAGTGGTTACAACTTACTCATGAAAAACCTTATTGGAGCTGAAGCATTTTATCATGATGAATGCGACTCCATTTCAGGTATTGAAGTAATTAATGACTCTACTATTGTATTTAAATTAACCGAACCCGCTCCTACAATAATCTATCTACTTGCCTCATCAAAAGCCTCTGTCATCAGTGAAGTTGCTTACAAGGCATATGGTCATGATTTACGTATTGGAAATGGTCCTTTCACTTTTTTAGAAGTAAATGCAGACAGTACTGAAATATCATTAGGGAAAAATAAAAACTACTTTAGAACAAGCAATAATGGAGACAAACTTCCTTATCTTGATGGAGTTCACATTAAAATAGTCGAGAATGAAAAAGAAAGAACTGATTTGTTTTTGAACAAGGAAGCTATGGTTCTTTTTGACATCTCAGAAAATAAAGTAGAGTCCTTATTTGAATCTCATCATTCCTCTTTCGATAATGGTGTTTTTGTGGTAGATCGGAAACCTGTTATGGCTACGGATTGTTATGAATTTAATTTGAGCCGTACTCCTTTCAATAACATCCATGTAAGAAAAGCATTTGCACACGCCATCAATAAAAATAAACTAATTGACAATGTATTAAACGGACAAGGCAGAATAGGAAATAAAGGAATTGTTCCTGTTGTTAACACTCTAAAAAACTACAATTTTGACACCATACAAGGTTATAATTACGACCCTGAACTTGCAAAAGAACATTTAACTAAAGCAGGTTACCCAAATGGAGAAGGGTTTCCAGAAGTAGTCTTAGAATTAACATTTGGTCATCCCCTGCAAGAAAATGTAGCTAAAGAAGTTCAAAATCAATTAAACAATACGCTTAACATTTCCGTCACTATTGAAGAAGAAAAAATGAGCACGCTGATTGATAGGGCAGCACATGGAAAATCCCAAATGAATCATTTTACATGGTTAGGTGAATATCCCTCTCCGATGGATTTCCTCAATGTGTTTTATGGAGGTGTTGACCTTGAAAATGACACCTCATACTCATGGCCTAATACTACTAGATACAGAAATAAAGAATACGATGCCATCCTAGAAAAAGCACTTGTTACATCGGACAAAGAAAACAGATTTAGATTGTATGAAGAAGCTGAATCGATTCTCATGAATGATGTTCCAGTAATTATACTATGGTATCCTGAAGTATATAACGTTATATATGGAAATGTCCACAACTTATTCTTCAACGAAATGTTACATTTCGACTTTTCATGCGTTTATTTGAATTGACAATGTTTGGATTATTTAAGAAAAAATCAAAAAAAGATGTCCTTTTAGCTAAGTACAAAAAGTTAAATGAGGAAGCTTATAAGCTCTCCCATCACGACCGGAAAGCAAGCGATAAAAAGCTAAAAGAAGCCAATGACATCCTTGAGCAAATCAATGCTTTAGAAGAAAAAGCATAATGAAAGATAGAGCACTTTCAAAGTCCATCATCCAGGTATTAACTCATGATGCTGAAAATGCATATAATTATAAACAAATTGCAGCTGTCCTTGGAGTTAAGGATCCCTACATACGGAAAAGAATCGTCACTTTATTAGATCAACTAAAAAAAGATGGACAATTAGATGAAATCTACAGGGGTAAATATCAAATTAAAGATGGATCTCAAGAACTGACCGGATACATTCAATTTATAAGTAAAGGGGGTGCTTTTTTTATTCACCCTAATATTCAAAAAGACATTTATATTCACCCTTCTAATCTAAATAAGGCATTAAATGGAGATAAAGTTCTCATTAAAATAGTGTCTTTTAAAGGCAAAAGTGAGGGTAAGGTATTAAAGGTACTGGAAAGAACTAAAAAAGAATTTACCGGTATTGTAGACGGAAATAAAAATGTGTTTTTCTTAATTCCAGACGATAAATCAGTTAAAACCCACTTCTTCATCGATAAAAAGCACCTAAATGGAGCAAAAAAAGGCCAAAAAGTGAAAACGAAATTTTTGTCTTGGCCTAAACATGTAAAAAGTCCACAAGTAGCGGTAACAGAAATTATTGGAAACCCTGGTGAACTAAATGTAGAAATGAATTCCATTTTAGCTGAATTTGGGTTTCCTTCGAGATTCCCAAAGCGTGTTTTAAACGAAGTTGAACTTATTAAAGAACCCAATTACGCCATTGAATCAAAAAAGAGGAAAGATTTTAGAACTAAAACTACTTTTACCATAGATCCCAATGATGCAAAAGATTTTGATGATGCCATTAGTATTGCATTTTTAGAATCGGGTAATTTGGAAATTGGTGTACATATTGCTGATGTGGGGCATTATGTTAAACCTGAATCTTTCCTTGATAAAGAGGCTTTGCTTAGAGGAAATAGCGTATACCTAGTTGACCGAGTAATTCCCATGCTTCCGGAACGCTTAAGCAATGAACTTTGCTCACTTAGGCCTCATGAAGATAAACTTACTTTTTCTGCGGTTTTTGAATTGGATCCAAATTGTAACGTGTTGTCCAGTTGGTTTGGAAAAACCATTATTCACTCCGATCACAGATTTACTTATGAGGATGCTCAAGAAATTATTGAAGGTAGGGACGGTCCATTTAAAAAGGAAATTACTCAAATAAATAAACTAGCTCAACAATGTAGAAAACAACGCCTTTCAAATGGGGCGTTAAATGTAAAGAGTAATGAAGTACGATTCAGACTAGATGAAGAAGGAGAGCCAATAGAAACTGTTCTGAAGGTTTCCAAAGAAGCGCATCAGCTCATTGAAGAGTTTATGTTATTAGCCAACAGAGAAGTAGCTAAAAAACTGGCTAAACCTGAAAAAAACATCAAGAAGGGTATCAACGTATTTCGAATTCATGATAATCCAAGTGAAGAGAAATTAAATGACCTGAAATTATTTCTAACTAGCATGGGATATGAAATTATTCGAAAAAAAAATAAACCCATCACCTACTCACTAAATAATATCATGAAAGATGCTGAAAAGAGAGGCGAACTAGATTTAATTTCACCTATGATTATACGTGCCATGTCAAAAGCCGTTTACAGTACAGATAATGTGGGGCATTATGGCCTAGCGTTTGACTATTACACACATTTCACTTCTCCCATAAGAAGATATGCAGACTTAGTGGTCCATCGATCATTAATTGATTTTTTAAACGAACAAAAGATAGGTACAGACTCCAAACACCTCAACTACATATGTAATCATATTTCAAAAATGGAAAAACAAGCGGTTGATGCGGAACGAGCTTCTATTAAATATATGCAAGTTAAATTTCTAAGTAAATTTATTGGTGACACATTTGAAGGCACAATATCGGGATTAACAGAGTGGGGGATGTATGTAGAATTATCAGAGAATAAGTGTGAAGGAATGATTTCTTTGAAGAGCATGTCAGACGATCAATATTTTTTTGACCCTGGAACCATGACTGTTACTGGTTACCACAGTCAAAATTCATTTAAAATGGGGCAAGAAGTAAAAGTAAGAGTCAAAAAAACCAATCTTTTTAAGAGACAAATTGATTTTATCCTTGAAGATTAATTTTTAATAAACGATTTCGTTTGAATAGCCTTATTTTGATGGGATATCTTAACATGATAAAACCCCGCTTTAAATGATCTTACATCTAATGGAATCGTAAAGTCATTAATTTCAATTAGTTCCAAAATCGTTCTTCCAGCACAATCAAAAACCAAAATCTGATCTATTTTTTCTTCAGACGAAACCCTCAATTCGTCCTTTGTCGGGTTTGGATAGATTGTTGTTTCTATTGATAGCTTGTCACTAAGAGATGTGGTGTTGTTATATGAAATATTGATATTGTCAATATAAAGATCGTTACCTCCTCCAGACGTAAATTCTAGTTTGAATCTAAAATTAGAAACACACATATTCCCAACTAAACTGGAAACAGAAGCTTCTTTCCATTCAGTAAATGTTGGTATAAAGTTGGACTGAATTGGAGCTGTTTGCAATGAACTTGTAGGAATTACCTTTCTTACAGACCACGTCTTGCCACAATCATTAGACCCCAAAACTTTTAAACGATCCGTATTTTCATAACTTCTTTTAGCAAAAGCATATCGAAATGTGAAATAGGCTTTAGTGGTATCGCTTATGTTTATTGTTTTACTTTCAATCTCATGCTTAGTTCCATCAATTAAGCCCCCAACTCCACCATTATTGACTTTTATGCAATAATTACCATTATAGGAGGTTTCATTAGTGAGTTCCCAGTTTCCGATATTAGAAATCCATTCTGGGTTAGTTATGGTCGTATTTTCAAACCCTTCAAAATAAGGAAGAGAAACTCCATCATAATCCATCACTACTATTTGATCGTTTTTTAGTTCTGTAAGGAACGAAAGACTATCTCCACTTGACGACAATTCGACATCGTATAAACCTGGGCTTCTGTACGTGACATAAACTTCTTCAAGATTAGAAGTGTCGGGATCACCACCTTCAAATGACCAATTCCAAGCAACTGGATTATGATATGAATAATCTTCAAAATATAGACTATCACCTGTACACGTAATGTATCGATCGGCAAAAAAATCAGCGGAACAAAAAGGTGGAGCAACATCAATTCCGGTAGCAGCTTGATTTTGTGGTGTTATTAAATTGTTCCTTCCCCCAACGTTAGACAGAAGAGCTGTACGCATTCTTGCCTTTTGTCCGGCCGTAAACATTTTTCTACAACTACTGTATTCCATGTGATTTTCAATATTTGATCTTGAACCACATGTAGTTTCATTATAATTACACCATGTTGATCCAATGGTATTAGGTGTGTCGCTTACGCCATCGTCCATGTTGCAATTTGATGCAATTCCAGGTTCATTTGAGCTTCCCCAAGTATGTGGTAGATTTAGCCAATGGCCTACCTCATGGATAAACGTTCTTGAACGATACAATGATCCAGTACCGATACTTCCACAATAGTCATGTCTTAACCATATTCCATTGGCCATTGAATTGCCAAACCAACCTGAAGGATAATACGTGTATCCAGCGATTCCCGCCCCTACAGCTCCACAAACAAATACATTTAAATACTCATGGCCCGACCAATTTCCTTGATATACATCATTAGACATCATTACTGCATCAACCTGATCATCACCATTTATATTACCTGTATTAAACGAATACGGAGATTCGGTGTAGGTAATTCCACTGAAACAAGTTCCATCTGGGGCTTTCGTGGCCAAAATAAATTCAATTTCATTATCTGCTGCAATATTAACAAATGCCGAATCAATAGTAGAAGTATCTGGATCCAACAGTCGTAAATCTCGATTTAAAATAAACAGCGCATCCAGAATTTGATCTCTATCAATTTTTTCGTCTCCATTATTGTGTACCACATGAAAAACAACTGGAATGGTATATACTACTCCCTTACTGCCTTGATACAACTGAGTTAATGAATCCAGAAGCGATTGTTCTTTTAAATGTAAGTTTTGATAAGCATTATTTTGCATGAGTTTATCTTGCAGAGCTTGCTGGCCGCACCAGAGAGGAGAAATCTGTGTATGTACAGAAATAAGAAGACACTGCACAAATAAAAAAATGGTAAATATTTTTTTCATAAGCGCATTAAATTATAAAAAAAGAAGCTTATTAGTTTATTTGTTCTTTAGAATTACGAAGCTACGCTAATTGTATCAAATCCTCACTAATTAGTGGATTACCCTGGTATCTTCTAAATAATTGAATAGTTGCCACCACATCCTTCTCGCAATAAGAAACAATTCGTTCTAAATTTTGATCCTCATAATATACCTTAGCCACCATGCTTCCGTCAATATCATCTTTTGGAGTAGGAATATCAAAGACGTATGTTAGTAAATCTAGCGAAGTATAATTTTTATAATCTCCAAATTTCCATTGTTCCATGGTATCAATATGTTTAATTTCCCATGGCTTTTTGCCTGCAATATTTAATAAAAAAGGAAGTTTTAGGTGGTTAATCAAAATTCTACGACATAAAAAAGGTATGTCAAATTCTTTTCCGTTATGTGCGCACAACATGTAATCAGGGCTAGCGTAATAACTATCTAAAAGATCTATAAATTCTTGTAAGAGCTTTTTTTCTTCTTTAGAGTATAAGCTCTTTATTCTAATTTGCTCTTCACCATCTTTTTGAAGAACAAAACCCATTGAGATACACACTACCTTGCTAAATTCAGCATAAATACCTGCTTTTTCATATGTTTCTTCAGCCGTTAAATCATCTCTTTCCTGAATGTATTTACTCTTTTTGTCCCATAATTCTTTTCCTCTATGGTCAAGATCATTAAAATCATAAGTCTGTGGAACTGTTTCAATGTCAAAAAATAATATTTTACTGTAATCTATATTTTTAAACATCACTTTATTTGATCATAATTCCCATTTTATTCATCAATGGTAGTTTAGTTTTATTTTCAATTATGATGGACTCTGGTAAAAATATATACTTTTTGTCATGAATTACGTTATCCAAATAATACGTTAATAAAAACTCATTAGTCAACCCAAACACATCCTTACTAATCATCTCAATTTTTTGAAATGATTTTCCTGGTACTGTTCCTAAATAATGGCTAAAAAAAGTAGTTTTTTTTGGTTCCGCATTAATAGTACCATAGCCCTTCGATGAGATCATTACATTTTCTAGCGAAAAATGATTTTGATTTATTAAATACGCATACCATTCTTCGGATTCTTTTACAATAGCCATGGCTATATTAGATACTACAGGTATATGAATATCTTTCTTCATCTTAAGAATTCAGCGTAAATTGAAACTGTGAAGACAAGTGGTAAATTAATCGTTCTTTAACCTCACTCATATCCATTTTTCTGCCTAACTCATTTCGCATTGATGTCACAGCCTTATCTTCAATACCACATGGAATAATATGGTTAAAATAAGAGAGATCAGTATTTACATTAAACCCAATTCCATGCATGGTTACCCATCGACTAGATTTTACGCCTAAGGCGCATATTTTTCTTGGGTTTTCTTCTCCCACCCAAACCCCAGTAAATTCTTCAATTCTATAACCCAGAATTCCATAATCAGCTATAGTTTTGATGACTGCCTCTTCAAGATATCTTAAATATTTATGAATGTCCGTAAAAAAATGGTCTAAATCAAAAATTGGATATACCACCCATTGTCCAGGGCCATGATAAGTTATGTCTCCCCCTCTGTTTATAGGATAAAAATCTATTTTCTTATCTGTAAGGTCGGATTTACTAAGAAGCAGATTGTCTTCTAATCCGCTTTTTCCTAGCGTGTAGACATGAGGATGCTCACAAAAAATAAGATGATTTTCTGTGCCCTTACACAAATCTGGGTTTTTCCTGTTTTTTATTTTTTGTTGAACAGTAGCTTCGAAAAGCCTTGTCTGATAGTCCCAACACTGCTTATAATCTATAGATCCTAACTCGTGAAGATTAACAGCTCGGTTCATTAGATTTTAGCCAACTCTGCCTTTAAGTAATTTATTACTTTTACCTCAACAGAATCAACTTTATTTAAATCAGCTAAATAGACAGAAATCCAATCTCCAAGAAGGATGTGATAAAAAGACTGTGCAATCAAACTATTGCCCTTAGCATGACACTCTACAACGGAGGATGTCTTCTTTTCAATTATCTCTTTGGAAATATTTAACCTCACCGATGATCGTGGGTGTTCATAATCTGATCTGAAAATAACAACAGCATATTCTTCTTTACCTCCTGCCCATCCTACCAGTTCATTGTGGTTCATTTCAGGGACTACATGTTGCCATCCTAAACATTTTGAATTTTCGTTGATTTGTTGTCTAAAGCGTGTAATTACACCCTCCATAGACGAATCCGAGTACGCGATGGTAGTTCTCGTGTGTAGCATTAAAGAGATTTGATGTGCTAAATCTTTAATGCTTGCCTCTTCCGATTCTAACAGCTTAACTGTTTCTTTCACTTCCTCAACAAAATAATTATTTATCAAACCGTAATGATGAAACATAAATAATTGCTGGACTACAGAATAGGTTAACATGGCTCTAGGTGAAAATGCTTCAGGTAAGGTGATCAAGTTGTATCCCTTTTCCATAGCAATTTCAGTTAATTTACCTCCAGATGTAATGCATGCAATCTCTGCATTTTTATCCTGTGCTGCTCTTAAAGCTTCTAGCGTTTCTTCTGTATTTCCAGAAAAACTAGACACAATTACTAGCGTATTTTCGCTTACAAACGCAGGTAAGGTGTAGTCATTGTTAATTGAAACTGGTATATGAAGTTGGTCTGATGCGAGCTGTGTAGCTATCAATCCACCAATACCGGATCCACCCAGCCCTGTGATTACCATATTTGAAATAGGAGATTTTGCAGCTTTTAAATTTGCACTTTTACCAATTTCTAACGCTTCTGTTAATTGATTTGTAAACTGACTAACTAATCTTTGCATAATTTAAATAATTTAAATGGTAGCTATGCATTTTAATTCAATGGCAATAGGAGTTGGCAAAGAATTAATGGCTACTGTTGTTCTACATGGCTGATTAGTACTAAAATAATCAGCATAAATTTTATTAAAAGTTTGAAAATCTCTTTTCATATCCACTAAAAAAACGGTAATATCTACCAAGTTTTCCCATGAAGAACCGCTCTCCTCTAAGATGGTCTTTACGTTTTGGAAAACACTATGGCATTGTGCTTCAAAATCAAAAGACTTGAAATTACCATTGTGGTCCAGTTCTAATCCAGGAACATGACTATCATTAGGTCCCGATCCTGCCTTTCTTGGGCCAACGCCTGAAAGAAACAACAGGTTTCCTACTTTTCTTGCGTGAGGATAAAGCCCTACAGGTTTTGGGGCATTTTCTGCATTTATTTTATTTGAACTCATCTTTTTTAATTTAAACTAATACACACATTGGTTGGTTCAGTAAAAAATTGAAGTGCATAATAACCCCCTTCTCTTCCCACACCTGAATTCTTTACTCCACCAAACGGAGTTCTTAAATCTCTAACCAACCAGCAATTTATCCAAACAATTCCAGCTTTTAATTCTTGTGCCATTTTATTTGCCTTGGCAAGGTCTTTTGTCCAGACCGTACTGCTTAATCCATACTGCGTTCCGTTAGCATATTCGATTACTTCATCTTCCTTGTCAAATGGAGATAACGTTACAACTGGCCCAAAAATTTCTTCTTGATTTGTTCTACAATTATGAGGTAACCCTTCGATTACAGTGGGAGAAACAAAAAATCCATTCTCACATCTTCCAGATAATAAAATGCGTTCACCACCATGCAATATTACACCTCCCTCTTCTTTAGCTACTTTGATGTGTTGTAACACTTTATTCATATGATCTTCAGAAACCAGTGCCCCAATTTGAGTGGATTCTGAAAGAGGATCTTGAACCACTAATTTTTTTACCTTTTTAAGAAAAGCTTCTTTGAATTTATCGTAAATCTTACGTTCGATATAAATTCTAGAACCACATAAACATATTTGTCCTTGATTAGAAAATGAACTCAATACAGAAGTAGAAACCGCTTTTTCGAAATCGCAATCAGCAAACACAATGTTAGGGTTCTTCCCCCCCAACTCTAAGCTCATTTTTTTGAACATAGGTGCTGCAACTTTAGCAATTTCTTTTCCAGTAGCTGTACCACCAGTGAAAGATATAGCTTTAATTTTTGGGTGTTTTGTTATTGCTGCTCCTACTTTACCTCCGTATCCGTGAACTATATTTAACACTCCATCAGGGAGTCCAGCTTCTTTACATATTTTTGAAAACAGGTATGCGGTCATTGGGGTAACTTCTGAGGGTTTTGCAATTACAGTATTGCCTGCAGCTAATGCTGGAGCAATTTTCCAAGTAAATAGATATAGTGGTAAATTCCATGGCGAGATGCACCCCACAACTCCAATGGGTTTTCTTAAAGTATAATTTATTGCAATGTTATTCATTTGATGAGACTCAGAAGAATCGTGCTTTATGGCTGAAGCAAAAAAAGCCATGTTTTTAGCTGCTCTTGGAATGTCAATTTTCTTTGCTAAGCTGAGCGGCTTGCCATTATCTATGCTTTCTGCCCTAGCTAAGTCTTCCATATTTTTTAAAATCAGCTTAGCTATATTATTTAAAATCTTTGATCGGTAATCAATAGTAGAGTTACTCCAGTTATCAAAAGCCAGTTCGGCAGACTGCACTGCTTGCTCTATATCTTTATCTTCAGAGTCAGGTATTAAACTATATACTTTTCCAATAGAAGGATCCACATTGTTAATCCAACTTTTGTCCAAAGACTCAATGAATTCTCCATTAATATAGTTTAGTATCTTATCCATAGGGTTACCTGCAATTGTTTAATGCGCCAAAAAAGATATCTAACTCAGGTGTCCCTTTTAAGTTATTGATGTTAGTTTGTAATAGTTGTTCACAAGAATCCATTATTTGATTACCCTTTTCCGATTCCAACTCTCTGTGAACAAGCGTGTAACAGTCGCATAATTCAGTTGCTGCTGGATGCTCATTTGAACAAGAAAACAAAATCACAAATAGTAATATTGAACTTACCTTTTTCAATTCAGCTAAAATTAATTATAAAATTCGGGTTTAAATTTAGTAATGGTAATCAAATTAGTCTTAAGATCTTGAGATAGAATAGTTTTTAAAATAAAGTTTGATTGATCATACAAAATTTCTTTGTGTTTTGTACGCACATTTTTTCTGTATTCATCTATAAAACTGACATTTCCCCACTCATCATAATTGTATAAAAAGCCTTTAGTTGGGATGGTATCTTTATGATCATAATATTGTATAGATTTTAATAATCCTCTTTCATTGTACTCAAATACTTCTTTAGAAACTTGATTATTAATAAGTAATTTATTTTCTACTCTAACCAGGTAACCAAGAGAATTATAAAAGTGCTGTTGTCTTTGGTATGGTCTGCCATTACTGTTTAAAATTAACTTCGTTAGAGTAGAATCTGTAACCTCGACTTTATATCCTTCTTGAAAAACTACGTATTGTTCCCCCAGCTTAAAATTAATTTTTGACTTGTTGGCATTTTTTTCTCTCGCATACACTTTTTTTACCATTTCATTCTGCCCATTATACGTATAGGTATAAGAGTAAAACCCATAAGAATCGCTGAATCTTTTTACAATCATATTTTTATTATTATCGTATTCATAGTAAATGAAACTGGTGTCATTTTTTTGGCTTACCTGAAAAGATCCGGCAAAAGAACCATTTTCATTGAAAAAATAAGCTTGTTTTTTTCCTGTTTGTTTTATGGTGCCTAGTTCTTTTTTGCTTGAAATAGTTCCTGTTAATGATTTCAATTTAACTGAACGTATAAACTTTTCGTTGAAAAATGGGTGGTCACTAAATATGGTGCCTTTTTCGTTTTCCATCATTTGACCAAAGCCAAAAATAGGGACTAAAAAAGAAAGGATATTAAATAACTTCATCGCAAAGTTTTATAGCATCTTTTATGGATTTTACAGGCTCAAAACAATATTGGTCACCACAGACAAATATATTTCTGTTCGTTGAATTATATTTTCCCTGGAATAAAGTTATTGACACTTCTTTCTCTAAAACATATGTAAAGTCTAATGATTTTATCTGTTGAATAAGATCACAAATGGTTGGAAAATCAACATGGCACATTACTATTTTAGGATTGGAATGACCGAACTTTCGTTTAACATGCATCCAATTTGAGTAATTGGGCAACCATTTTTTAGCTTTTTCCGCGACCACATCAAACATTTGTATTGCTAACTCTTGATATTTTTCTGTCCTAGTCACTTCATAAAGAGTTAACAAATTCTGAGCCATAATTGAATTTGATGATGGTATGACCTGATCTTCCACTTCAAACTTTGCTTTATATAAGTTTTGCTCATTAGAGTAACGAAATAATTTTTTTTCATGATCGAAAAAATCATTAATTACCGACTCAACTAGATTAATGGCTTTTTCAAAATAATGACCTGAACGGTGAATAGATCCCATTTTTATCATAGCTGCAATAAACCAAGCATAGTCTTCTAAACAACCTTCCTTCTTATTGTGATTGTATACCACTCTGTAAATGGTTGTATCATCTAAAAATATGGTTGTCATTTTTTGTAATACCATTTCAGCTTGCTTAGCCCATTTTTCATTTTTATAAGCAATAGCAGCATCTACTAATCCTATGACCATGAGTGAATTCCAACTGCATATTTGCTTAAAATCTATTGCTGGGCTTGGGTGAGTAGCTCTGATCCCACTTAACTTTTGTTTGATTTTCTTTTTTTCTTTTGATACCTGATTTACATCTCCATGCAAATGCCATCTATCCTCCCATGGTTTATTGACTGATGAAATGAAATAACTTTGAAAGTATTCTTGCTCTACCTTTGAAAAGTTATCAGAAATTTCTTGCTGAGAAAAGGTATAATATTTCCCTTCTCCTTCTACATTGTCAGCGTCTATTGATGAGGCAAATAAAGATGTATAAAAATACTTACATAAAAAGGAAATCGTATCGAATACTGGGTTTTTATATTTCTTATTGGGATGAAGAAAATCATATCTAGATAATAAAGAAATTAATTGCGCATTGTCATACAACATTTTTTCAAAATGAGGAATATGCCACTCTCTATCTACACAATACCTAAAAAATCCACCATCTAAATGATCATATAAACCTCTATTTACAATGGCGTCTAATGACAATCTAACATGATGCTGAAATCTATCATCTTGGATATACATCAAAAAATGAGGAACAGTAGGCATCGGAAATTTTTGAGCATAATTCAAATTACCATGTTCCAAGTCTAAAAACTTCACCCACTCCAACCAGTCCTCTTGAACTTTGAAGATTTCTGTAGAATACGTTTCGTTTTGAAATTCTATTTGTTCAATTACATCTAAAGCAATGTCTTTTAGTTTTTGTGGATTTTCATTGTATAAAAACTGAAACCTGCTTAATAATTGAATCCATTGATCCTTTTTAAAATAAGTCCCTGCATAAATGGGTTTCCCGTCTGGTAAAAGAATACAATTTAGCGGCCAACCTCCATTACCTTTTGTTTCTAACAAAAAATCCATGTAAACATGATCCACATCTGGATGTTCTTCACGATCCACTTTTATGGATATAAATTGGCTATTCATCAAATTTGCCACATTTGGATCAGCAAATGTCTCTTTCTCCATGACATGACACCAATGACAAGCAGCATATCCTATACTTAGGACAATTAATTTATCTTGTTGGCGAGCGCTTTCTAAGGTTTTCAAAGACCAGCTTTTCCAATGTATTGGATTTTTAGCGTGTTGTTTCAAGTATAAACTTTCGGCTTTTTTCAGCTCGTTCATAGCTAATATTTACTTGCTACCTTTTTAATTTCCTCTGCTATTTGCTCTCGTAATGATAATGGTGCAATCACTTCGCAATCACTACCGTAACCTAAAATGGTCATTTTTAGTTCATAAGTAACTAATAAAAAATAAGAAAAAAGATGGTCTCCATTATTATGTACTTCACTTAATTGTTGAGAATGATGTAATGGCTGTGATGTAAGGTATTTTGAAAGAATATTGTTGGTTTTGATTATGATTTCTTGGGGTTTCTCATCAAAAACCGTAATACCTATAGAATGCTGAAAAAAATAATCTGGATTGAAAGAAGAATCTACAGTAAATAGATTTTCCAACGTTTGCAAATTTGAAATTCTATCCAGTCCAAATGTGATTACTTTATTTTTTAGTTCACTTTTACCTATAAGATACCATCTGTTTCGATATTCCTTTAACAAATAGGGATGAACTCGCCTAATCGTTTTCACATCTTTGATATAATTATAATATTCAAACTGTAATACATTTCTTTTTTTGATAGCTTCTAAAACAGACTCTAAATATTCATTTCCAGATATAGTAGGTAATGTTTCGAATTGAATGTTATTTTCCGTGTTACTGAATTTTTGTTGAGACGTAACTGCTCTATCTAATATTTTATCAATTGCAAACTGATACTGACTGAAAAGACTAGTACTTTTAAATTGATGTAAGATCGTAGATGCGGCTTTAATAGCCGAAATGTCTTTCTCAGTAAGTGGAACATCATCCATGGTGAATTCATCATTCGTGTAATAGTATCCTTTTTCTCTTTTGCTGTAAGCTATAGGAGCGTCATGCTCCATTCTCATAGCAAAAATATCTTTTTCAATAGTGGAGTGGCAAATATGTAAACCTTCCGAAGTACCATAAATTTCTTCTTCACATGCTTGCCTCAATTGTTCTTTAGTTGGGTAAGGATTATATTCATTTCGAATAGATCTATCTATGATTCTATACCTTAATAAGGCATTCTTAATGGCTGGCATTATCTAAAATTGAAAATAAATAAACGGTTGTAAGCTTGTTGAAGCAATTTGGTAAATTAAAAATACCACTAGCAAAGATGTTAAAATCTGAAAACCTACGTGCAGATTGGCAAAATAATTTCGATAATAATTTTTAATTTTTTCAGGGATAAAATGAATTATGAAGCCAGTTAAAATTACTAATAGCACCTCATAATACCCACCAACCACATCCGAGATTAATCCCCATCTAAAATCAAACATCAGTTGATAAAGCATTTCATTTGCAGTGAACCATTCAGAAAGGATATTATGACCGCCGTCCATATCTTCCCAAGAATTAGTAGACCCACTTCTAAACCAAATTCTTGTAAATGAAACAAAGTTAAAGGTGATTAGTATTCCCCAGGCTCTATTCCACCATTTGGATTTATTACCCCAAGGACTGAATTTTCTCCAAATTTTATAAATAACTATGCCGAGTCCATTTAGACCACCCCAGAGAACAAAATTCCAACTGGCTCCATGCCATAAGCCTCCCAGTAACATAGTAAGCATAATATTGACATTGGTAATATACCAGCCCTTAAACGATGGAATAAATTCCCCTAAAAGCTGAACTAGAAAAATTAGAGATAATATTAAAAAGAGTAATACCCATGATCCACTTATTAAAAAAACGAATAATACAATAAAGGAAAGTGCAATTACACTGAATAACGACCCTCTTCGGTTTCCTCCCATTGGGATATACAGATAATCTTTTAACCAAGTTGACAAAGAAATATGCCATCTTTTCCAAAAATTACCACAATTATCTGCTTTGTAGGGAGAATTGAAATTTTTTGGTAAATAAAACCCCATAATCATGGCGATTCCTATAGCAATGTCCGTGTACCCAGAAAAATCAGCATAAACTTGTAATGAATAACCATAAAGTGCCAATAAATTTTCAAGACCTGAAAACATGCTTGGGTTATCAAAAACTCTATCAACAAAATTAACTGCAATATAATCTGCCAAAAGAAACTTTTTAAGTAGGCCATTTAATATCCAAAAAACAGCCAATCCAAATTCTTTTTTTGTGACCGCGTATGGCTTGTATATTTGGGGTACAAACTCTGATGCCCTAACTATTGGCCCAGCCACCAACTGAGGAAAAAACGAGACATAAAATGCAAAATCAATCACATGCGAAACAGGCTTTAACTTCTTTCTATAAATATCAATGGCATAAGACATCGTTTGAAACGTATAAAATGATATACCAATTGGTAATAAAATTTGATCTACACGAAAAGTAGAACCAACAAGCTTGTTGGTGGCAAGTGCAAAATGATTTATGGGGTGCCAGGAGGAATCGAAAATGGCATTGAAAGAATCGGCAAAGAAATAGGCATATTTAAAATACACTAACAGCGTTAGATTTATTGTAATGCTAACCGCTAACCAAAGAGTGGCTTTTAATCCATTTAAATTTCGATAGATTCTTTCGCCAATTACAAAGTCAAGAATGGTTGAAAAGAGTAAGATGGAAAAGAAGAACCCACTGGTTTTGTAATAAAAATAAATACTCACCAAGAAGAGAAATAAACTTCTAACTCGAAGCCTTTTGTGAAATAAGCTGTAACCCGCTAGAACAACAAGAAAAAATATCCAAAACGGATACTCTGTAAATATCATCGGATGTTCCCCTTGATTTAGAAAAGGAGAAAATATCTTTTCTACAAATTTAGAAACGTCAAATTCTCCCATTTTTTTCTAAAAATTCTTTGTATGATTTTAGGAAGGCTTCAAAAAACAAATCACCTGTTAATTTATAACCTTTAGTGGTAAAATGAATTTTATCAGATTTGGCAAGACCATTTTCTTCCCATTTAACGATGCTATTCATCCCACCCATAATGGAAAATAAATCCCAAATTACGCCATCGTATTTTTTAGCTAACTTATACATTGTTTTTTTAGCTTCTACCACCCGTTCATTTACCACTTTCCTCTTATAATAACTATCATTATTTGTCGTAAATAAAAAATTTGCATCTGGATATTGCTCCTTGATCAAACTGATTAAGGTGTCATAATTTTTAAAATACGTTTCTGATATAAAAGAGGGTTCATATGCATCATTGATTCCAATAGAGAAAATGATCAAATCAGGATTGACTAGATCAATTTGATCCATAAAATATTCGCATCTTAAATAGCTAGGCACACTAGCTCCATTTACCCCAACTGAGTGATACGTAATTCCCTTTAATTGTGATGTAAAATTTAGTCCAAATAATGAAAATTTTCCTTTTTCATGGCTTTCTCTTTCAATCAGCACTTCTACTGAGTCAACGAGATTGGATAAGATAAATGATTGTCTGTTACTATCTAGCTCTATTGAAACAATAGAGTCGGTAAGTATATCTATACAATGATTATTTAAAGAATCATATATTAAAAAGTCTATTTGATCAAAATAACAATTCACACAATGTTCTTTGTTTACATAAAAAGTAATTAATGATGTAGAGTCAATTAACTCTGCTCTAGCCCCTAAAAGACCAAATGGTGAATGGTGATAAGAAACTGAATTTCTAAAGCCTTTCCATTCTCCGTTGTGAGTTGTTTTTAAATAGGGTGATGCATTAGATTTTATTAGTTTAAAAGGGAAATACAAACCTCTTGCAGCGCCATTATAGGGGACAATATGCTGAAAGTGATCTCTTAATCTATTGGACCAAACGTCTGCTTGAATATGTGAACCGCCAAATTGAATAATATTAATTTCCTCTCCTCCATAATGCCATTGATTATGTATTTTACTTAAAAAACTACTCCACTTCTTTTTATTAAAAATCACCAGTTCATTATGCTTTTCATCTATAAAATCATACTGCATATGATCGTGTGGATAATGCTGAGTGTAAGAAAAATAACTAATCAACAAGCCAAAATATATGCTTAGGAAAATCTTCATGTTTATTTATTGTGCTTGTAAAAGGTGTAACATTCCATCAAGTCTGCTATAAACATATCTGCTACTTCTCTAGCCCCTTTGTTTGTAAAATGAATATAATCTCTTGCGGCAAGGGGTGGCTTCAATTTAACCCAATCTTGAATGGACCCTTCTCCTCCCATATTCAGGTAGGTATCCCAATAACAAGAATGGGTTTCAAAAGCGGCTTTTTTAAGGGCCTCACGGACTTCATTAATGAAAGGATAAGTTATAAATGATGTAGATTCTTTTTTAGCCATATCTGCTGGACCTATTACAATAACTTGAGCTTTTGGATTTATTCTTTTCAGTTTTTTTATTTGGCTTTTAAAGTAATTTCCATACCGTGCGCTGCGCTCAATACTTTTCATGTAGGGTATAGCATTTCCACCAAATTCTAACAAGAATAAATCTGGTGATAATTGAGTTAACATTTCTGAAAGACTGGTTTTATCAATCCTCGCAAATTCAGTTCCTGATGCCCCTCTTAAAGGTATATTATCAACTACTACTCCATTATTTCCTTCCAAAGCAATTCCATACACTAGTGGAGAAGACGTGGATTTAATTTTAATTTCAAAGTAAGATGGTGCCCTATTAAAGCTTATTGATTTCTTTTGAATTTGAGATGACGGAGAAATGGTATCTACACGAATAATAGAGTCGGATAAAAGATATGAAAATATCGTAGTGTCCTGATTTGTGAAAAAGATGTCAAAATTGGTGTAATTACGACAATGTTTGTATGATTTAGTTGGTTTTCCGATTTTAATCCATCCTTCATAAATTAAAGCCGAATCTATTATTATCGGTTCGATTTCACAAAATGAAAATAGAGCTCCATACCTTTTATGTTTTACTATGGTATCAATATAAGGTCCAAATCCAGTTCTACGAATCCAATTAGAAGAACATTCATTTTTAATGCTGATCTTTCTAGTTGCAGGAATTACAGCATATGCTCCCGCCCCTAGCCCTCCAAAATCTTTTTGTAACCTTTCTCTTAATCTCCCCGAAATTCGATCTGCTTCAATCTGTGAATCTCCGTAATGCATCACCCGTACCTTTTTATTTTTTGCTTTTTCTAGTTTTTTAAAAAAGGGAAATAATATGGTTATATCATTTTGAGGAAATTGGATTTTTTTCTCCGCGTTTAGTACCGAGTCTTCATATTTTTTTCTAATTAACTCCTCTACTTTTTTAATACTATCTGCTAAAAACTTTTCTCTTGCAATTATGGAATCTAAATTGATTTCATTTTTCAGTTCAATGGGCTCTGCGTTTAAATTTGAATCTAAATATGTTGTTTTATCAAAAAAATGAAGGTTAACTTGACCAATATGAATACCGTTTTCAGGAAAAATGAAAAAGACCATCAATATAGCTGCAAACAATGAACAGAAATACAATAGTGCGTAATAGGGTTTTATGGATTTTTCTTCTTTAATCTTATTTTATCATTTTTAATTTTATATCGATTGAATGCATTAATCTCTTTTACTGAGCAGTCATATTTTTTAGCAATTTCCCAAAATTGTAATGAGTTATCCTCTTGAAATGTATATTCTTCTAAATGTTCACTATTCTCCTTTCTTCCAACAATAATATTTTGATCCACATATATTAATGAAGAATTTAGGTTATTCCATTCCATTAAATTCCTTACTGAGACATTGTATTTTAGTGCGATTTTCCCTAACACATCACCTTTAACAACTTTGTGTTTTTTATTTTTCATTAAAAGGTCGCTTTTAAAAAATAAATTTTCATTTAGTGAATCTTGAAATGTCGAAATTTTAGATTCATTTTTCTTTAGAAAATCTCCTACATCTTTGTTTAGCAAAATGGGATAATCTGCTGGCAATACATTTCTAAGTAAAACCTGATTATTTTCCAAGATAAGATCAAAATCTAGTTTTATAAAATCATATATAGCATCAAAACTAAGAGGCTTCAAAAAACTAAAATAGGATTGGTTTTTTTCTGTTCTTTTATCATATGTTTTATCATAGTGAAAACTGACAGAATCTAATTTCAAAAGCATATTAATCCCTTGCATATTTGGAGCAAGTAAATCTGGTCTTTTTTTCTGATTTAAAACAAAATTTGGAGATATTAAAAAAGCAAGTAAGGTGGCTTTCTTTTGACCATAAATTTTCCAAAGACGGTTCAACTCATTGGCAGCTGCAATTGTTGATTTTTTATAATCAAGCCTTTCATCAATAAAATAATTCATGATTAAGCCATTGTTCAAGGCGGTAATGTAATTTAAATTCCATACACCAACTCCTAAATGACTGGGGGATTTAAAATTAGAATAAGATGTAATGAGGGGAATTTTTGAAAAGGAGAGAGGTAAATCAAATGGTTCAAATACAGAATCCATATAATTAACCATATCTAAGTGATCACAAATCAAGGATTTTATTTTTTTTCTTTCTTTTTTACTAATTATGGATGTGCCGTAAGAAGAATGGAATTTAATATGACACGTATGATCTTCATTATACTGTAAGTCGTTCAATGGTAGATAAGCACTTTGCGCATTTATCAACGGGTTAATGACGATGAAAAATAATATACCTAATCCACATGATTTATACACCTTATAAAATTGACTTATTTAAGTGAAAGGAACATAGAAATTCAAAATAATTTTTAACAGTTAAAAATGGAAAATCAAGTAAATTCAATTCCGTATAAATTCATACTTATTGCTTTTTATTTAACATTATAAAGATTCATACTTTGGATTTAAAAGATTATTAAAAAAGTCACTCTACCTGACACCACATTGATATGGACTTCTAATAAAGAGTGATGATAGCATAGCATTGACATCAAATTTGGATGAAAAATAAAATATAAATAAAGTTATTCTACAAAATTTAATTTCAGAACTCAATTTGAAAAGGGGAGCTGAAGCACAGTTTAAAGAAGTTCTTACAGTTGGGATTTACTGTCTTTTTAGAGGATTTCTACAGTTAAACTATCATCTGTTTTCACCACTTTAGTGAGGCCTTGTTTACCTAAAGATTTAAT